>OFHN01000887.1_pt1 | contig 24283 bp, 28 predicted proteins | sample 1521321 | NCBI WGS metagenome assembly OFHN01 (sample SAMEA3504130, study PRJEB24116) | mouse gut metagenome | biome: mouse gut; feature: mouse-associated habitat; material: faeces | place: Denmark | collected 2011
AGCCGCTCTCTTTCGGGAGGGGAGAAGCAGAGGATATCCATCGCCAGAGCCATTCTGGCGGATCCCAAGATTTTGATCCTGGACGAGGCCACCTCCGCGGTGGACACGGAGACGGAGCTTGCCATCCAGAAGTCCCTGGAACGCCTGGAAAAGGGACGGACCGTGCTGTCCATCGCCCACAGGCTCTCCACCCTGCGCAACGCCACCCACCTCATCGTGCTGGATGACGGCAGGCTGACGGAGTCCGGGACACATGAAGAACTGCTTGCCCAAAAGGGTACTTACTATAAACTGAGCGAACTCCAGACAAAAGCCCTCGCCATGCGCGGCATAGAGTAGGGGGCGTCCGGAAGCAGTCTGTCCGAACCAGGTATTGGAAGGGCAGTTGCGGAACTGGAAACAGCAAATGCCCGGCCAATACCTCAGACGGCTTACGGACGAGGAACTTGTCGTCCGGAAGCAGTCTGCCCGAACCAGGTATTGGAAGGGCAGTTGCGGAACTGGAAATAAGAAAGGAAACAATATGGAAGGATCTGGTAACAGCATGGACCTGCTGGATTTAAAAGAATTTGATGAGGAAGCCCTGAAAAAAGAATCTGAGGAGCTGCTGGAAATGCGCTTCCTGAACGGGGAGAACGCTGTTTTCAGCAGGACTCCCGGCGGCTTCCTTGCACTGAAGACAAAAGATAAGGAATATGCCCGCGTGGGTGTGTACCTGACATTCCCGCTGACCAACCCGGAGGAATTCATCTCCGTCAGAGAGTCCGACGAAAAGGCAAAAGAGATTGGCATCATTGAAAAACTGTCCCAGCTGCCGGAAGAACAGCAGGACATGCTGAGGGAACAGATTAAACTGCGCTACTTCATGCCGGTGATTACCAAGGTGCTGGATGTGAAAGACGAGTACGGCTATGCCTACTGGAATGTCGTAACGGCCTTCGGCGCCTGCCGTTTTACCACACAGATGAGCGGGGACGCCGTAATTCATCTGAGTGATTCCAGGCTGCTGGTGACGGATATCGACGGGAACCGTTATGAAATTCCGGATTTTTATCAGCTTGGCGTCATGGAACGCAAGAAGTTGGATCTCTTTATCTAAAAAACGTGTTTGGTAATTTAAGACAGTGGCCGCAACTAAGGCGGAACCATTGATAAGAGAAAGGCACTTGAACTTTATGAAACTATTATATACATTAAACAAGGGGCAGATGGATGCCCTTGGGCTTGCGCCGGGGGAGGACCCCATGTACTGTATCCCGGTGGACCTGGGATTTGACAGCCGGAAAATGCAGGCAAAGCAGGCCTATACGGAAAAAACCTGGATTGTGGTGACCGGGGAGCGCCTTCTGGTGCTGGAAGGGGAAAACGTGGCGGCATCCTTTCTTCTGGATGACTGCGAAACCGTCAAATGCGAACACCAGGTACACAGCGGCATCCTGACCGTGACGAAAAAGGACGGGCAGATGATTTGTGCGGCGCGTTTTTCCATGCGCCACATTGTCCGGGCCGCTTATGTGGCCAGGGGCGCCCAGACTATCCTGACGGCGCGCCGAACCGGTAGAAAGCCGGAACCGGTAGTCAGCCTGGAGTATGAGAAATATTGTGAAAAATGCGGCAGGGCGCTTCCGGGCACCAGCAAATGCCCCTACTGTGACGGCAAAACGGATTTGCTGAAAAAATTCAAGGAACTCTGCGGCGATTATACAGGAAAGCTTCTGCTGATTTCCCTGTTGATGGCATTGGTTTCCCTGCTGAACCTGGCTGTACCCATGGTGCAGAAAAACTTCATTGACGGCGCCCTTTCCACCGGAAAGGGAACTTGGGCAGACTGGTGGGCATTTGCGGGGACTACCTTTATAATGGTGGCGGCACGGATCCTGCTGGACAATTTCCAGTACTGGCAGTGTATCTCCCTGGGCACCTCCTTAAGCATGACGCTGCGCCAGAAGCTTTATTACAAGATACAGTCCCTGTCCCTCTCCTTCATCAACAGCAGGAAGCCGGGAGAACTGTTAAACCGGGTGGCGCGGGATACGCGGCAGATCCGCGAATTTATGGAAGATGTATTTGGAGGGATGTTCTCCACTTTAATTACCATGGTGGTATCTCTGGTGGTGATGTTTTCCATCAGCTGGAAAATGACGCTTATATCTCTGGCGTTTATTGTGGTGGTATTTGCGGTTACCAGGTTGTTCTGGCACCATATTCACACAATTTTCCATAAACAGTGGCTGAAATTGGATGATCTTTCCAGCAGCCTGCAGGACATTATCTCGGGAATGCGGGTGGTGAAATCCTTCGGAAAAGAAGAGCGGGAGGCGGAACGCTTCCAGAAAAAAACCCGGGAATTTGCCGATATCAGCAAGAAGAACGAAACCTTCTGGGCAGTCTTTTTCCCCATCCTGACCTTCCTTCTGGGGGCAGGCACCTATATTGCCGTGTACTTCGGCGGCATTGATGTACTGAAGGGGGATATGACGCTGGGAGAGTTGGTTCAGTTTATCGCTTACTGCGGCTATCTGTTCGGGCCGCTGAACTGGATGACCCATATGCCCAGGATGGTAATGCAGATGGTCACCAGTATGAACCGCATTTACGACGTGCTGGACGAGGAACCGGTCATTGCGGACAGACAGGACAGCAGGGCATTTCCCATCCGGGGTGCATTTTCCTTTGAGCATATTTCCTTTGGCTACCATACCTACGAACCGGTATTGGAGGACATCGATTTCCGGGTGGAGCCAGGGGAGATGATTGGACTGGTAGGCGCTTCCGGCACGGGAAAATCCACACTGATCAACCTGATTATGCGCTTATATGATGTAGACCAGGGAAGGATCACCATCGACGGCGTGGATATCCGTAACATGAAGACGGAGAGCCTTCATTCCCAGATCGGCGTGGTACTCCAGGAGACTTTCCTGTTCTCGGGCAGCATTCTGGCGAACATTCGTTTCGCAAGGCAGGATGCAAGCCTGACTGAGGTAATCCAGGCGGCCAAGGCAGCCAATGCCCACGATTTTATCTGCAAGACGCCGGACGGCTACAACACCTATGTGGGTGAACACGGTTATAACCTTTCAGGCGGGGAGCGGCAGCGGATTGCCATAGCCAGGGCTATCTTAAACAACCCAAGGCTGCTGATCCTGGACGAGGCCACATCCGCCCTGGATACGGAGAGCGAATTCCTGATTCAGCAGGCGCTGGACAGGCTGGTAAAAGGCAGGACTACCTTTGCCATCGCACACCGTCTCTCCACTTTGCGTAATGCGGACCGCCTTGTAGTGATTGACAGGCACGGGATTGCCGAAATCGGCACTCACAACGAGCTGCTGGAGAAAAAGGGAATTTACTACGGACTGGTAACGGCACAGCTGAAAATGGCGGAGGGAAAGTAATAGCTGGTATCAGAAAGTTGTGCTGAAATTCCTCAAAAGGAATTTTACAATCCCAATATTTTGTGCTAGAATAAGAGCGTGTGTACAAAGCATAGTACATGCGCTCATTTTTACCAAAATACAAAAGCAACAGAACAGGAGCAATACAAATGCCGGAACAAATTCCCGTTGATGAACTGACCCCCATGATGCAGCAATATATGGAGACCAAAAAGCAGTATGCCGACTGCATTCTGTTTTACCGTCTGGGAGATTTCTATGAGATGTTTTTCGAGGACGCAAAGATTGTGTCCAGTGAACTGGAGCTTACCCTGACAGGAAAATCCTGCGGCCTGGAGGAGCGTGCGCCCATGTGCGGCGTTCCCTACCATGCGGTGGAGGGATATCTGGCAAAGCTGGTCAGCCGGGGCTACAAGGTTGCCATCTGCGAGCAGGTGGAGGATCCGAAGCTGGCGAAGGGGCTGGTGAAGCGGGGGGTTATCCGCATCGTGACACCCGGCACCAATTTAAATTTTCAGTCTCTGGAGGAGTCAAAGAACAATTTCCTGCTGTGTATTGCCTATACTCCTACGAAAATCGGCATCTCAGTGGCAGATGTCACCACCGGCGACTATTATCTCACAGAGGTGGAGGATTTAAAGAAGCTGGGTGACGAGCTGATGAAGTACGAGCCTTCAGAGGTGATCTGCAATGAAGCCTTTCTGGTCAGCGGCTTTGATGTGGAGGAGTTGCGGGAACGGTACCGTATTTCTGTCAATACCCTGGAATCCCATCTGTTTGACGATGAGGGCTGCCGGAAGATCCTGCAGCGGCATTTTAATGTGAACACCCTTGCCGGGCTGGGAATCGGTGATTTTCCCACAGGCATGACGGCTGCCGGGGCGCTTCTGCAGTATCTCTATGATACCCAGAAGACGGATTTAGCGCATTTTACCCATATTTATCCCTATCTGACCAGCAAATATATGCTGCTTGACAGTTCCACGCGCAGAAACCTGGAGCTGACGGAGACGCTTCGGGAAAAGCAGAAAAAGGGTTCCCTTCTCTGGGTGCTGGACAAGACGAAGACAGCCATGGGCGGGCGGCTCCTGCGCAGTATGCTGGAGCAGCCGCTGATTGACAGGGCGGAAATGGAGCGGCGTCTGGATGCGGTGGAAGAGCTGGGTAAGGACAGCGTATCCCGGGATGAAATCCGGGAGTACCTGAATCCCGTGTACGATTTGGAACGGCTGCTGAGCAAAGTTACATACAAAACTGCCAATCCAAGGGATTTTATCGCCTTCCGCAATTCACTGGAGATGCTCCCTGCCATAAAAGCAGTGCTGAAGGGATTTTCCGGCAAGGAATTGACGGCAATCGAGAACAATATTGACGCTCTTTCGGATATTTTCCAGCTGATACTGGCATCCATTGAGGAGGATCCGCCTGTCACCATCCGGGAGGGCGGTATCATCAAGGACGGGTTCGACGAGACCGTGGATATGCTGCGCAGCGCGAAACGGGACGGAAAGCAGTGGCTGGCCGAGCTGGAGGAGCAGGACAGGGAACGGACGGGCATCCGGAACCTGAGAATAAAATATAACAAGGTATTCGGGTACTATTTTGAAGTGACCAATTCCTATAAAAACATGGTTCCTGAGGACTATATCCGGAAGCAGACGCTTGCCAACGCTGAGCGGTACACCACCCCACGGCTGAAAGAACTGGAGGATACCATACTGAACGCGGAGGACAAGCTGACTACGCTGGAGTACGATCTGTTCTGCAGGATACGGGATTCCATCGCAGTGGAGCTGGAGCGTATCCAGTCCACTGCCAAGGCTGTGGCGAAGCTGGATGTATATGCTTCCCTGTCCCTGGTATCGGAGCGGAACCGTTATGTGCGGCCGAAGCTGAATGAGAAGGGCGTCATTGACATCAAGGACGGCAGGCATCCTGTGGTCGAACAGATGATTACGGGCGATATGTTCATTGCAAACGATACGTTCCTGGACAACAGCCATCACTGTATCAGCGTCATTACCGGACCCAACATGGCGGGAAAGTCCACCTACATGCGCCAGACGGCGCTGATTGTCCTGATGGCGCAGATCGGATGCTTTGTACCGGCGAAGAGCGCCAACATCGGCATTGTGGACAGGATATTCACCAGGGTGGGGGCTTCGGACGACCTGGCAAGCGGGCAGTCCACCTTTATGGTGGAGATGAACGAGGTGGCTAACATTCTGCGGAACGCTACATCGGGCAGCCTGCTGATTCTGGATGAGATTGGCCGGGGAACCTCCACCTTTGACGGTTTGAGCATCGCCTGGGCTGTCATTGAGCATATCAGCAACCGCAAGCTCCTGGGGGCCAAGACGCTCTTCGCCACCCATTACCATGAGCTGACGGAGCTGGAAGGCAAGATGAACAATGTAAATAACTACTGCATTGCCGTGAAGGAGCGGGGGGACGACATTGTCTTCCTGCGAAAGATTATCAAGGGCGGGGCGGATAAAAGCTACGGGATCCAGGTAGCCAAGCTTGCAGGGGTGCCGGATATGGTCATTGACAGGGCCAAGGAAATCGTAGAGCAGCTTACGGATAATGATATTATTGAGAAAATCCAGAATATCACGGTTGACGTGAAGGACGTAAAAACAAAAAAGCCGCCCAGAATGGACGAGATTGAATTATCCCAGATGTCCCTGTTTGATACCGTGAAGGATGAAGATGTTTTGAAGGAACTGATGGAAGTGGAAGTGAATACCCTGGCACCTATTGATGCCCTCAATGTGCTGTATCGGCTGCAGAATAAGCTGAAGAACCGATGGAAGGGGTAGCAGGCATAAGAAAGGAAGCACCGTAAAATGAAAGTGAAACCAAGCGAATATTTAAGAGAAATAAAACCGGTATTGCTCCGGTTAAAAGACCGGCTGCTGCAGGAGTATCCGTATGCCTCCATCCTGGCGTCGGATTCGATATCGAAGCAGTATTCGGTATCAAAGGCAGTCACCTCCGTCGGTATGACAGGATGGCTGTCGGGACGGGGCTTCGTCGTAAAGGTGTACGACGGCTCCTGTTACGGAGAATATTCCTTTAATGAAATATCGGAAGAACTGATAGAAGATATCGTGAGAAAAATCAGGGAAGAACTGTGGCCCATGTCGGAAAAGCTTCCTGAGGGCGTTCGGAAAAGCGTTTATGCCATGCTGGAAGACGAACCGCTGGTATTCTCAGACAGCACGGAATATGAAATCGATCCCCGGGAATTCGGCGATGAGGCGATTATACGGGAACTGGCCGCTGCCAGCGAAGCAGGCCGCGCATACAGCGATAAGGTTCTGGATTGCAACGCCTTTGCCAATTATCAGAAGTACAGTAAGCTTTTCCTGTCAAAAAATCGGGATATGGAGCAGAATGTGCTCTGGATGTCAGGTGGATTCAGCGTTATGGCCGCCAGGGGAGAAGAGCTTAAGAGCAGTTACCGCGGATTTTCCAATCTGGGGGGAGCGGAACTCATTTCGAAAATGCGTGAAGAAGTATGCGATGTAGCGAAGGTTGCACTGGAGCTGCTGGAGAGCGAACCCATCCATCCGGGAGAATATGACTGTGTCTGTACGCCGGAGACTACAGGGATGATTGTACATGAGGCATTCGGCCATGGCGTGGAGATGGACATGTTTGTCAAAAAGCGGGCGCTGGCAGAACAGTTTGTGGGCAGCCAGGTGGCGTCAAACCTGGTTACCATGCATGACGGCGCAGGGGCGGCAAAGGAGGTTGCCACTTACTTTTTTGACGATGAAGGTGTTTTGGCGCAGGACACTGTCGTAATCGAAAAAGGGATATTAAAGGCGGGAATCAGCGACGCCCAGTCCGCCATGCATCTGGGCACCCGTCCCACCGGCAACGGCAGGCGGGAGAGTTATCAGCGCAAGGCCTACACTCGGATGACCAATACCTTCTTTGAGGGCGGCCATGACAGGGTGGAGGATATGATTGCATCCATCGATTACGGATTTCTGCTGGAAGAACCCTCCAGCGGTATGGAAGATCCGAAGAACTGGGGCATCCAGTGCATGGTCAGCATTGCCCGGGAGATCAGGGACGGAAAACTAACGGGGAAGATATATTCTCCAGTCGTGCTTACCGGATATGTGCCCGACCTGCTGAAATCCATCAGTATGGTATCCGAAACGGTAAAACTGGGCGGCGGAGGCATGTGCGGCAAGGGATATAAGGAATGGGTGAAGGTCTCGGACGGAGGCCCGTTTATCAAGGCAAGGATACGGCTTGGATAAGCGCGGCGTCAGGGTTTTGTGCCCCCACGGAGAAGACTGATTAATTACATTCGGAAATGAGGTTAGCCATGATAGAAAAAATTTTGTCCGCGCTGAGAGCAGCCGGCGCAGAAATATATCAGATAACGGAAACGAAGACAGAGAGTTCGGAATTGTTCTTTATCCGCAAGTCACTGGACATGCAGAGAAAGAATCATGTATGCCGGGCCGAAGTCACAGTGTACAGGGCGTTTACGGAAGACGGCAAACGCAGGATGGGTTCCGCAACCGTCCAGGTCCAGGACAGTTTTACCCCGCGGCAGATGGAGGAAATGTTCCGGGATGCCCTGTATGCCGCCGGATTTGTGAAAAACGAGTATTACGAACTTTATGAGGGGCAGGGAGAGACGGAAACCGGCAGTACGACACCTGCCGACGGCATGGAGGGAAGCACCCTGACAGAGATTGCACGGCGTTTTACGGAAGCCCTTTTTGCGGAAGATACGGAGACGGACGTCTTCCTGAATTCGGCTGAGATTTTTGCCACCATGACCGCATGCCATGTCATCAATTCCAGCGGTGTGGATGTGAGCTATCGGAAAAGCAGGGTAGAAGGTGAATTTGTAGTACAGTGTACCGCAGGGCAGGATGTGGAAACGTACCAGGATTTTGCATATGACAATATGAACACGGAAGCCCTGCGGGAGAAGGTGCGCGAAACCATGGAGCTGACCCGTGCCAGGGCAGGGGCTGTATCAGCGCCTCCGGCCGGAACATACCGTGTCATTTTGAGAGGCGCCGATGTGAAGACAATACTCGGCTATTATGTGGAGCGCTCCAATACGGCGATGGTCTATCGGAACTATTCATCCTTCCGGACGGGATGTGACGTTCAGGGCGGGGAGGCAGCGAAGGACAGGATTAACCTGACACTGAAAGCCACTGTGCCTTACAGCGCAGAGGGCATCCCCATGAAAGACAGGGAACTGGTAAGGGACGGAAAGCTGTTGCTGCTCCATGGTCCCAACCGTTTTGCCCGTTATTTAAAGCTGGAACCCACGGGAAATTACCAGGGATACAGCGCGCCTGCGGGTACGGTGTCCCTGGAGGAGATGAGGAGCGGGCCTTACCTTGAAGTACTGAATTTTTCCGATTTCCAGATGGATGCCTTCGACGGACATTTCGGCGGGGAAATTCGGCTGGCTTTCCTCTGTGACGGTGAGAAGAAGATTCCTGTCACAGGCGGTTCCATCAACGGCAATATCCTGGAAACCCAGAAACATATCACATTTTCCAGGGAAATGCAGGTGGAGAAAGACTTCGAAGGCCCCCTTGCCATGTGCCTGGAAAATATCAGCGTGGCAGGGAATACGGAGATATAAGCGGCTTCACGCCGGTACCGCCGGAGCATGTTTTGGTGAACATTTGGGGTAAAATGGCCGCACATGCAAAAAATTTAAACCCATCAAGAAAAAACACTTGATAAGATTTTTGCAGGAATGCAGTAAATAAGCCACTTTCAGAGGTTTTAGACAAGGATTTGTTGCAATGTTGTTGTAAAATTAAAAGATATATAAAGAAAGGCTGCCAGAGGTATCGGTAGCCTTTTTGATTTAGCTTTGTAAGCCACCGCAAGAAGTTGCGATGTACATGAAAATTAGCGGTAAGGGCAATGGGAAAATTCCCGCCGCTAAAAGGATGGGAATAGCATTCACCTCCATAGTGGGCCGAGTATCCCGATAGTTCAGGAAAGTGCTGTCTCCTACGGAGATAAACGGAATACCTGTCGGGATACGCTACAGCCTTTAGATTTTTGTAACGGGATTTATCAAGCAATGCGGCGGCAAGCCCAATATGGGGCGTATACAGCTTTTGCAAGAGGATTCTGCTTCGGCCATACTGTCAACCATTTGGGAGCCAGTGCGTTTTCCCCACATATGGAGAACATTTATTTCATTGGCTTCATATGTCTCACATACGAAAATCTTTCCCCAACAGGATGGGGAAAACTAAGCACTTGAACGAATTTTGTTTTAGGGGATGAAATTTCCTCTATTGTCCGAAATTCGGACATATGAGTATCTAACCACAAGATTGCGACTGGCTCCTACTTGGTTTGTCCGTTTTTCGGACGAAGCAATAGGGGGGCTGTTTTGGAACCTCCTTGTGTGCCAACTTGCGGGCATGCTTTGGCATTTGTGCCTTTTGATCCCCCGCTAACTGATAGCATAATAATTGATTTGAGTGTGAACATTGCGGGAACATAAAAGAGACTATCAGGAATCTTGATAGTTTTTTTCAGGATATAATTTCTTTAGTTCAAGTATACAGCTTTCTTTTTGCCTTTCTAATTTCTCGATTATAGAAGAGTTCCCAATGTCTAGTCGAACCCTGGTTGTTACTTCCTCCCCAAGACAAGGAAATTTTTCCCATTCGCCTGTTGCATCATGGTGTACTATTGAAAGTGCATATTCTGGAGTATACGGATGATATTTTTTATATTCTTTTTGCTTATATAAAGAGATATCTTCTTCTATAGACTGAATGGTTTCCAAAAGTTCTTCCTCTGTTGGAAGATAATCACAAATATCAGTATTAAAGCTTGTTGTGTTTTCTTTAACCTTTATTTTAGTAATTCCATTCGTTATATTTGAGAAAAAAACCCCTTCGGCAATATCGTCAACAAAGAGCGCAATATTTTTTTCTGGTACAATGGAATCGGCTTCCAATTCTACTGTATTACTACCACTCTCATTGCTTTCCCGGGTGAAGTGATACTCCTTAAAAAAGTATTGAAACATATTCCAAAGAATCCATCGTCCGGTTATCCGTTGCAACAAAAAGTCCAACATAAATAAAATGCATTTGTGCAAATAGTTATGAGAGTCAAATTTTTTGCTATTCTTAATTTGTTCTAATATCTCAATTGTTTCGTATTGCAATCCAGTGGTTTCGGCTGCATGTTGAGTATCTCTTTTAAATTCTTCTTCTTTATTTTCCCCAGTTAAATATGTTATATCGCAATCTAGTATTTTGGAGAGTTTATCAACAGTTTCAAGATTTGGAACTCTTACATTAGTTTCGCTAAGGCTTTCATAGTGTTGATAGGTTTGCCAAACAATATCTAGCTTTTCAGCAACTTCTTCTTGGGTTAGATTCTGATGTTCCCTAGCTGTTTTTAAACGACTAGCAAATATAAAAGAAAATTCGCTTGAGCACTTTGAAGTGTTTCTTTTTTCAACCTTATTTGTTTGTGCCATAAATAAAAACCTCCAAAATAATAACCGTTAATAACCGTGTTTGTTTGTCTTTAGCCATGTTAGCATAAAATCATGCAAAGCGCAATGCAAATCTAAAATTGGAGGTAGAAATATTGAATAAAGCACGATTTTCAAATGAAATTATAAAACTTTGTACAGTTCAGCAAGCGGTTGAGAGATATAAGATTGGTAGGACTTCTTTAATGCAACTCGCAGAACGTGAAAATGCAGTACGCAGATTTGGCAGAAGTGTAAGGATTGATATTGAGGTATTGGACAAGGCGATTGAACAATATTAAGGCGGAGGTAGGCACATGAACATTTTTAAAAGGTATCGCCTGAAAAAGCAACAGAGAGCCATAATGCATAGGTATGCTATCCTGGAGGAGTTGCAGACGAAGCATAGCGAGGATGAATGCTTTTATGAATATATCCAGAACGAAATGGACGCGCTTGACGGAGAAGCCGAACATATCAGAAGTATCTTGGAGGGGCGGTGGGATGAATGACCGCTAATGAAGTTTACGAGAATAATTTACAACACTTTAAGACAATAAAACGGTATGGGGAAAAAGCGCAATGCCAATGTCCGGCACATGATGATAAGCACGCTTCATTGACAATCACAAAAGGCAGAAAATGCACTCTATTCTACTGCCATGCAGGCTGTGCTGTTGATGATGTCCTAAAAGCATCAGGGCTTGAAAAGAAAGATACCTTTTACGATGTGGAGCCAAGAAGCCTGAACTGGAAAGCTTATGTTGAGGCCAGGGAGAAACGCCGGATTGAAGCGGTTTATAACTACGTTTCTATTAACGGCGGCTATGCCTTTACCAAAGTGCGGATGCAGGGAAAGAAAATGATATATGGCACGTTGGTAAATGAGCGGTTCACTTATGGACTGGGTGGACGTTCCAGGAAAGAGTTGTGTGCTGTCTATGCTCCTGACGGCGTACAAGCCATAAATAAGGCGGTTTCAGAGGGCAAGGTTATATTTATACCAGAGGGAGAAAAAGACACTGATACGCTGAATAAGCAAGGCTATGCGGGTTTTTCCTATGGCGGTGTGAATGATTGGACGGCAGACATGGCACAGCTATGCAAAGGGGCGGTTGTGTATGTACTGGCCGACAATGACGAACCGGGGCGGCGTGTCGCAAATACTATTCAAAGTGACCTGCAGGGCATAGCGAAAAGCGCAAAGGTGATAGTTCCAGTGCCGGATATTCCCAAAGCTGACATATCAGACTATTTTGCAGCGGGACACAGCAAGGCAGAGTTTGAGCAGATGTTAAAACAGGAACAGAGTTCCGTTAAAGAATCCGTAAGAGATCCAAAAGATGTACCTATGAAAAAAAAGAAGCAAATTGACCTTATGCGGTTTCATCTGGTGGCGGATAATGGAAAGATTACTGGAGTTTTCGATGCGGCCATAGAAGACTATATAATTACCAATCAAAAATTGTTCATTTATGGCGGTATTCCTTTTCTTTATAGGAATGGATGCTTTTTCCCAGATTGGACAAGAGCGGAACTGTCAACCTCTATCAGAGAAAAGATTTTTGAGCGTCTGATTAAAAGCACTACCATTGACCGGGTTTATAGATTATTTCTAACGGATGCAAGAATACAGAAATCCTTTGATGAAATCAATACCTATCCGGCAGAGTGGATTTGTTTTCAGAATGGAATGTATGACCCTATCAATAAAAAGATGATTCCGCATGATGAAAAATATTGTTGCATTAACCAAGTGCCGCATGAATACCACCCGGAAATGCTACCGAAAGCAGGAGAAGCCATTGAGGAATATTTAAACTTTATCTGTGACGGAAAGAAAGACACAAGGGAGATGTTATTGCAGTTTATGGGCTATTCCATGACGCGAGATACCCGGCAGCAGAAATTTTTGATTTTGACAGGCGAGGGCGGTTCAGGGAAATCTACACTGATAAAGTGCTTTGAAATGCTTGTAGGACAGAGGAATATATCCAATGTTTCGCTAACAGACCTTCAGCAGAGATTTTCAAGTATTGAATTGATGGGGATGCTTATAAATTCTTGTGCTGACTTGGAGATTGGAGCGTTGACTGACACGAGCATGATTAAAAAGTTGGTTGGTGAGGATTCCATCAAAGGAGAGCGAAAGGGAAAAGACCTTGTATTTTTCAAGAATTATGCAAAGTTGATTTTTAGCACAAATGAACTTCCAGTGATTAAATCAGAAAAAACAAATGCTTTTTATAGGCGACTGCTAGTATTTCCTATGAGCAAGGTTCCAGAGCATAAGGATCCGGATTTGTTCCACAAGTTGGAGGTAGAGAAAGATTACTTGTTAATGCTTGCAGTACAAGCCCTTGAAAGAATGTATCAGCAAAAAAATATCACGGTTGCGGCCGCATCAGAGCATGAGATTGAGCGACTAAGAGCAGATTCTGATTCAGTCGAGGGTTTTATACTGGAAGAATGTGAGAAAGTGGATGGATATAGAGAGGAACGCACTGAACTTTATAAAAGGTATTCTGTATTTTGCGAGGAAAACGAAAGGCAGTCATTGACAAAAAATAATTTCTACAAGAGTTTGCGTTTAAAGGGCTATTCGGAGGTTACTTCCATCGGAAAGCGGTACTTTTTGGGTTTAAAATCTGCACCGGAAAACTGCACTAATGACGGTTTTATACAGATAACTCAGGAGCAGTTGAAAGATTTGCCATTTGATTAGTGCAGAATTTAAGAGATAAAGTGCAGATTGAGAGCAGATAAATTTAAAAACTGCACTCCATCAAAACCGCTATTTTACAGTGTTTTTTATTAGTTTGGTGCAATAGAGCAGTTTTTATCATGAAATTAAAGATTTTATTAAATGCATGTATGTTTTTGAAAAATATATGAATTGAAGAGAAAAATTGCACTTTTGCACTGCCTATGGTTTTTGTAACGGTATTAGAAAGCGAGGATAAGAACTATGTCAGAAACAGATTTGAAAAAAGTCTACGGAATGTTCACAGACTGTTGGAGGCTTTTCAAGAAATTTAACGATATTCAGTTAACAGACGAGTACTGGGAAGCCGTGACAAGCGATGGTGACCAATTGGCAAGGCAGTATGGTAATGGGCGGTTCATAAGAGATTTGACTCTTGCGGTCATCATGGAATTGGAGCGGCGGGGCAAGGAGGCTAAATACAATGAGGCAATATAGATATTCAGTGGAAGATGCAAAACGTCTGCTAAAGCAGATGGTAATACTGGTAGACAGCCGAGAAAAGAGGAACGGCCACATATCGGACTACTTTGAGAAGAACGGTATTGCATACCAGAAGACAAAATTGGATTACGGTGATTATTCATTCATGATTCCAGCATCGGCGGCAGGTGAGGACATATATTTTCATCGTGATTGCGTGGTGGAGCGTAAGGCTTCTCTGGAGGAACTTTCCGGCAATCTGGCGCAGGAGCGGGAACGCTTTGAGAAAGAATTCCTAAAAGCCGGGAATGATGGTGCAAAAATATACCTGATGGTGGAGTCTCCCGGCGGCTACAGTGATATCATAGGGCATAAATATCGAACAGAGTTTACACCCGCTGCCTATATGGCATCATTGAAGACTTGGGAGAGTCGGTTTGATTGTAACGTGCAGTTTATAGCCTCTGAATATAGTGGCTATTACATATACAGCACATTTGTCTATTTTGCGAGGGAGGCGCTGAAGTGATGAAGTGGTTCGGGGATGGATAGGCGGGTGGGCAAAGGCATTGAGAGAAGCCCTTGAAATGGAGTTTTGATTAAGTGTGATGAATTGATACACAATTTATAAAAAGAGAGAGTGTTTTGCATGAAAAATGAAGAAAAACCGATAGGCAGGGGGAAATTTGCAGTTATGGCATGGGAAGAAGCCAAAAAAGTAGGGGGGCTTTCCTATTCCCCGGAGCAGATACAAGCCATTTTGGAAGAGAGCGGTGAGGAAATGCTGACAAGGGAAGAAGTGAAAAACAAAATTTCAGCTTATTTGCAAAGCTGCATAACAATGTCACAAGACGAAGAAACGCAAGAATTTAATTATGTATGGAAACGGAATCCAACAAAAAGCGGATTGGCACTTGCATTGTCTGTTTCCCCTCAAACACTTATTGATTATGTAAAGGGTTTTGACCGTAGGGGAAACACATACAAGCCGGAGGGAGAAAATAAAGGCAGACAGAAGATTGCAACAGCAGATTTTGACCTTATCAGAAAAGCCTATATTCTCATTGAAGATTTTTATGAACAGAAACTAGGCGATAACAGAAATAATGCTGGCGTTATATTCTGGCTGAATAATAAAGAAAATACACGCTGGAGCAATGAACAAGAATTTAAGTTTTCGGCAGAATCAAAGGCAGAGACTACACTTCCACCAACACCGGAGGAAATTGCGGCGAGATACGGGAAGATTCTCACAGATGGGGAGCCGCTACAGCTTCCAGACGTGCCGGAAGTGCCGGACTAAATGTAAGAAAGCGAGGTATAAGAAAATGAGCAATGCACGAATCGCAAAGTTACACACCAAAGTATTTTCCACACCACAATTCAGCAAAGAGAGGGAGCGAGCCATATCTGCATTGAGTGAAGCAGACCGGGCGGCGGTATTCAATCTTGAAAGGGACTATATGGCAGGCCGCATAACAAGGGAACAGATTGCAGAAATGGCGCAAAAGGAGGGCGGAACTATGACCTATGGACAATTCAGAGCGAAAATGGATGATGACCATAAAGGACAGCTTCGGGAATTATCACAATTCGCCAAGGGATTCCCGGAACTATATGCACAGTATCGAGAGAGATATCACCAGGAGCAGGAAGAGGAACGAAGACTTCGCAACAGGAGACTGGCAGAGGGCACATTTAAAAACAGACCATTTGAAATTAAATAGGGGGATGTATATGAATCAAACAGAGTATAACCGCATGGCAAAAATATTCAATTATGTGTATTCCACACCACCAAACACGGTAGAAAGGGAAAAGCGGCTTGCAGAAATAGGAGAAGAAGACGCAAGCGAGTTATGGGATTTTTATTTGGGGATATGTTCTGGAAGAATAAAGGCACCAGAAGTTGCGGAAAAAGAAAGAGAGATGAGCATTGCAAGCGGAAGAGAACGGATTGCAAACTATGAGGATTTTTTAACGGCATCAAGGAATGGCAGATATGATCTCCTTTGCGAATTCAAGCGAAGCAATCCCGAAACATACGCCTGTTATGCCGAACAAATGGGCGCAAGTCTTGGGCATAAAAAACCGAAGAAAACACGAGATGTTGAACGGTTAGTGGAGGAAAAGAAAAAGCGCAGTGAAATTCTGGCAATCCAGGACACAATGGAAAGGCACAAGGCAATATATGAAAATATGGCATTGTTTAGGCGGTAGAGAGAAAGCGAGGGTTGATTATGACTTATTCTGAATGGAAAGCAATCAAGGCAATAAGGGGAGAGGACAACGAAAAAGTTATCAGGGACTTTGAAAGAAGCAATCCCGGACTGGCAGCATTATTCACACGAAAAGAGCGGGAAGAACAAGAAAAAATGCGCCAGATTATGAAAGAGCCGGACAGAATGGAGCGTTGGAAACAAATTGCAAAGTCCGCATATGCGCATGACCCGGATTTTGCAGACCGTAGGCGGCGAGAAGAAATGTAGAAAGCGAGGTAAAATATATGGAACTGGAATCTGTAAAAGCAACATTGATACAAATAGTTGAACAAGCCGGAGAAAACGGCCTTACAGAGACGCAAGCAGCAATAGAGATTAACGCAAGGCACAAGCTGGGGTATTGGGAATCTATTAAAGCCCTTAAGAGCGTCTATCAAGACGCAGGAGTGGAGAGGACACCAGAGCACACCGGGAAAGTCATTTGTTACCGCAAGGCAAAGCAGGAGAAGCGGCTGGAGGAATCGGCGGCGGTAAGGCTTGCTAAAAAGCTGGGTGAGCGGAACATGGGCGAAAAGGGAAGAATGGATATTTTAAAACATTATATTCGATAACCCGGTTAGAAAGGAGCGAAAATGATAACACAGAAAGAAGCGGTACAGCGTTTATTCACCACATATGGCGAGTATGGGGTAACAGAAGATATGTTAAACCAGCTTTTTGAGGACGGGGTAAACAATCAGCATTTCACTCCGCAGGAGACATTTAATCTGTTAAGAATGAGCCTAGGGCATGAGTTCGGAGGACGTGAGTATTTTGCTGTACCTGAAATAGCAAGTATGCTTAATATGACCGAGGAAGAAGTTATTACCGCAGCGCAGAAAGCCAAGGCAGGAAACGATGCGCTAATCAGCGGATTCAGGATGTTCTTTCCGGGCGGTTTATAAACTTATAAGTTTATAAACCGCCATGCAAGCCCTTTTTCATGCTTTATTTGTGGATATAAAACTGTGGAAAATACTTTACAAACGTTTATAAAATAGTTGACATATTTATAAACATCATGGTATAATAAGGACAGTTGAAAAACCAAAGCACATAGGAAAGGTTGGGGATAGGCATGAAAAAAGAGATTTTCGGGTATGCAAGGGTAAGCACAAAGCAGCAGGATTTAGCAAGGCAGTTACAAGCATTTAAGGATTTGGGCATTAACGAGAGAAATATTATTGTTGATAAGCAATCCGGCAAAGACTTTAATAGACAAGGTTATAATTCTTTAGTTGGAACACATGAGACAAGCCCACTGTTAAGAAGTGGGGATATGCTTGTTATATATAGCATAGACCGACTGGGAAGAAACTACAAAGAGATAATGCAAGAGTGGCAGCATATTACAAAGGAGATAGGCGCAGATGTGAAAGTGATTGATATGCCGCTTCTTGATACCAGCCGGGGAGGCAATGACCTTGATAGTCAATTTGTTGCTGACCTTGTTCTACAAATACTTTCCTATGTGGCAAATAAGGAGAGAGAAAACATATTATCAAGGCAGGCAGCAGGAAACGAGGCAATGAAAGCCACCTGCAGAAAGGTAACGAGAGTAAGCGCAGACAAGAAAAGAAACAAAAGCGCAGGAGAAGAGAAGTGTATAAGCAATAAGACCGGGAGAGCGGTAGGCAGACCAGAAGCAACATATCCCGAAGAATGGAAAAACGTGTATGGGGAATGGAAAGCCGGAAGCATAACAGCAGTATCGGCTATGAAGAAATTAAACCTAACGAAGAATACATTCTATAATTTGGCAAAGAGATACGAGGCATAGGAACCGCAGAGAACAGATGCAGACGAAAGATAAAGGGCGAGGCACACCGCAGAGAAACAGTGTAGTTGTGCATTGCCCTTTTTTGTCTGTATCGAGCCGATAAAGCCCGGTAGTGGGGGTTTATATAGAACATGTGTTCTGCTCCACTAAGTAGGCTGGATTGCCGGCCATTACAAAAAAGCCGCCCTGCTGCCTACTTTTGAAAATTCTTCAAAAATGTAAAAAAGGGGTATTCCTGAATGACAAATGAACAGCTTGTAGAACTGCTGCAGATGGGCATTGACACAAAATTAAACATGGAATCCCTTTATATGCAGAATAAAGGCATGATAACAAGATTATGCAGACAGTACACCAGCACAGAGCCGCTTGAAGATTTACAACAGACCGCATACATAGGGCTTGCGGAGGCTGTAAAGCACTATGACAGCGGCAGGGGCTTTAAATTCGTCACATATGCCGGACATTGGATAAAGCAGTCCATACGGCAGTATTTGACGGAATCCGGGCTTGTGAGAATACCACCGAACATGAAAGCCCTGATATTCAGATACAAGCGTCTTCTGTCTGCCTATGAAGCGGATCACGCTGGACTGCTGCCAAAGGATGAAGATATAAGGCGCAAATTACATATAACCGAGAAACAGCTTGCAGACATAAAGAAATATGCTTTTTCTGACCGCATAGAAAGCCTTGACAGGCCGCTGGATGAAGAAGCCGGGGAAAATACCATGCTTGACTACATAGCAAGCCCGGAGGATATGACCGAAAGCGTCATAAATGATATTTACCAGCGACAAATGAGGAAAGATGTGCAGGAAGCCATGAACATAGCCTTGACGGAGCAGGAGCAGGACACAATAAAGGCTTATTTCTGGAACGGCGCAACGCTTGAACACATAGCAAGGCAGAAGAATGTCACGATAGAGAGAGTGCGGCAGCAGTTAGCAAAGGCAGAGCGGAAACTATCAAAAGGGAAAGCCAGAAAGATATTGATAGAGTATGCGAGAATAGAGAGTATGCGGTACTATGGCGGCTTTTCGTTCTTTAAGAATCATGGAAGCATCATAGAATATGAGATTGTGAGGAGGGAGGAAGTGAGGGAAAAGCTGGAAATGTATCTTGAAATGAAGCGCAAGGAAAGAGAGAACCACAAGAAACGCCTGGCAGAATCCAGAGCCATATAAAAACAAAGGGAACGTACCCGAAAGTACGCCCCTGCAAACCGAATGTAACCACCACGAAACACCCGGAATGAACAATATTATTATATCGTGGCGACAGTCAAAAGACAAGTAAAAAAATATTCTGAAAAAAGCAAAAAGGGCTTGCAATCCCCTTTTATATAGTATATATTATAGGTGTAAACAATCTACTATCTACAATTTACAGTGGATTGTAGATAGTTTACATAAACAAAATATAAAAAAAACCACCACAAAGCCCGGCTATGGGAATATAGCCTTGTGGGGCTATTTTTCATATTTCCGGGAAAAAAGAAAGGAGCGTTACGGAATGAACAACAAAAAACTGAATACCGAAAAGGCTAGGGGGGGTAGAGCAATGAGAGCAAGAATAATCACATTGTTTTATACAATCGAAGCCTATATGGATGATTTTGCCTATTGGGTAATCGGCAAAGGCGAGGACAACACAGAACGCACAATCAAGACTTTTTGGGGCACTCATTACATGGGAGATTAAAAAGAAAGTGAGGTAAGGTAAATGGCAGACCTTAAAGCATTATGCGAAGAGATGAAAAAACTCCGCAAGCAGATTGACACAATACTTTATGTTTCCGGCTATCGTGATTGTGATGATTTATCAGGGCTGGACGATTACAAACGAATTAAGACCGCAGACCAGCGGCAGCAATTAGAAGAATGCCGCAATATCCTTTATAAGCTGGACGAGGTACAGCGTTCCCTTGCTTATTTTGAAGAGCCGGTCCGGTATATAAGCAAGCTTCATATGAACGCAAGCGGCAGATATGAGACAGATAAAGGGTATTACTACACCAGCGGCAGCGGCATTGAGTTTCTGCGGAAAGAGGAAGTCTATAATTATGATACCGAAAAATGGGAGGAAGCCGAAATCTGGACTTGCAGCCATGTAGAGAGCCGGGACGGCAAATATTATATTGTGGGCTATCCTGATGTGGAGCTGTCCGGCTTGACTGTCCGGGTAAGGGGGTAGGCGGCATGAAAAAGATTGTTTTAGCGTGCCAGAAAGGCGGCGTGGCGAAATCCACGACCGCCTACACAATGGCGGCAGGGCTTTATAATCAGGGTTACAAAGTGCTGATGATAGACACTGATCCGCAAGCGAACCTATCATTTACAGCCGGGCTTGATGTGGCAAGCGTCCAAAATAACCTTTATGACGTGTTCAAAGGCACTATTCCCATTGACGAAGCCATAAACAACAGCCGGGTAGGATTCGACATTGTGACCGGGGGATTAAACATGGTATCTGCAGATATGGAGTTTACGCAGACCGGGCGCGAATATATGCTAAAAGAATCCATAGAAAGCATAGAAAGCGAATATGATTTCGGCATTGTCGACACAGCCCCACACATGGGGATATTGACAATTAACGCCCTGACTGCTGCCGACAGCGTTATTATACCGATAACCGCCGATATATACGCCCTTATGGGGCTTACACAGCTAAAGGGCATAATTGACAGCGTAAAGCGGTATAGCAATCATAATTTGAAGATATCCGGCTTGCTGCTGACAAAGTACAAAGGCACGAACGCAAACAAATCCATGATGGCGCAAGCGGAACGCATAGCGGATTCTTTCGGCACGATACTTTATAAAACCACAATCCGGGAAGCTACCGCCATTCAGGAAAGCCAAATTTTGCAAAGCGATATTTTCGCAGAATCGGCAAAAGCAGGAGTGACGCAGGACTATAGGGCGTTTTTGAAAGAATTTTTAGAAAGCGAGGGTTAGGCAATGGCAAACAAAAACAGATTAGACCAGGCAGCAGGAGAAAGCATAGGAGCCTTTTTCTCAAAATCAGGCGAAAGCAATCCCGAACAGACCACAAAGGAAAGCCGGAAATCTTCATATACAGATGAACAGATAGACGAAGCACTAAAGACTGTTTATAGGACTGGAAAGCAGCAGGCCGGAGCAGACTATTTACAAATTAACAAGGGTACATTCAGCAAGAAAATAAGAGAAATAGAGGAAAAGGAGCCGGAGAGAGTGGAACGCTTAAAGGCAGAAGTAGAAGCCGAAAAAGGCACACCACAGCCCCCACAGAAGCCACAAGAAGCCCCAGAACCGCAAGAGCCTATTAAAAGTACACCAACGGAAGAAAAAGCCGAGGAAAAGCCACCTACAAAGCCGCAGAAGCAATCCTTTTCATTCCGGGCAGACCAAAGCAAGATTGAAAACTGGAAACTATACGCTGAAACAATCGGCACAAAGGACATAGGCACATTATGGACTGCTGCCATTGATGAATATATCAGCAATCATGCACTGACCGCAGACCAGCAAGCAATATACGACCTGAAAAAGAAAGCCGCCGAGATGGCAAAAGGAAACAGTAGATTGTAAATTATTTACAGTAGATTGTAAATTGCAGATAGTAAACGAAAGGGGAGTAATAACAATACTTCCCTTTATTATTTTCATTGACACCGGGGCATACTCTGAATATAATAAAAGTACAGAAATAAATACATGAAAACGTACATTTTTTAGAAAAGGGGGCATAAACAATGTTAGCGGTGAAATCTGTAAATGTCCGGGATAACTTCAAAGAATGGTGTGATAAAATCTCAATGGGCGAAACCGTTGTTATTTCAAGACCACGAAATGAAAATATCTACATGATAAATGAATCCGAATATAACGCCTTGCAGAAAGCAAAGCGGAACGCTGAATATCTTGCCATGATTGATGAAAGCACAGCACAGTTTGAACGAGGGGAAACTATATCTTTTACGCTGGAGGAATTACAGGCAATGGAAGCGGATGACTGGAAGCCTACAGAAAAAATACTGGAATTTGAAAAAAAGCACGGAATACAAAGGCGGGTCTAACATCAATGGCAGATTTTACATTCACAGAAAAAGCAATGGAACAGTATATTTACTGGCAGATGCAGGACAGAAAGACGCTAAAGAAGATAAACAGCCTTATAACAGATATAAAGCGAAACGGAGCAATGCAGGGCATAGGAAAGCCGGAACTGCTGAAGCATGATAAATCAGGGCTATACAGCAGACGGATAGACGAAGCAAACCGCCTTGTATATGGCATTGACGAAGCGCAAAATATCAGAATCATATCTTGCAAAGGGCATTATGAAGATTAAAGAATTGGGAGCCGCCAAAGGGCAGCTTCCTTTTTTGTGTCCTTATGGCAGCAGGACAAGACCGCCCATCACAGCCCCGGAACTGCTGCCGATACCCTTAATTTGAGTTATCCACATACCGCAAAGCCTTATTTTATGCCTGAAATGTGAAAATCACATTTCAAGAAATGTTAAAATCACATAACAAGAAGTGTTAATTTCACATTTCAAGAAATGTTAAAATCACACGCTAAATAGAAACATACTTAGAAACATATTTAGAAACATCTATCTTTCTATCAGGACGGACGGAAAGACAGACAGCATACTATAACGCAATTAACAAAAGATACTTGAATAAATGCGTTATGGGTGGTACAATATCTTGTATTATAGCGAATATCAAAGGAGTGTATATTGTATGGATAATGTGAAAAAGAATATTGTTTTGCGAGTAGAGCCGGACTTCCACCAGCAAGTAAAGCTATATGTAACCATGAACAATACCACCTTGCAAGATTACATTGTGGGATTGATTAAAAAGGACATGGAGCAAAACAAAAAGAAAGCGAGTGTATAAGGTATGGCAAACGAAAAAATCATAGTCCAGCTTGCCAGCCCGGAGCGATACTACACAAAATGCTACCATGATTTTATGGACTGTAATTTACTGAATGGAGAAGAAAAGATAGTATTTCTTGCATTAAAGCGGTTTTTAGATGTGAAGTCAGAGCAGGGGAAAGTATTTCCGACAATAGAAACTATTCAGGATATGACGGGCTGGGGAAATCAAAAAGTAGTAAAATACATTAAAAGCCTTGTAAAAAAAGGAGTAGTAAAGAAAATCCGGCAAGGATTAAGCAAACCAAACATTTATATTTTAGCAGATTATCCTACTATGTGGACTTGTGACACCGTAGAAGATATGGCAGCAGTCGCAGATAATCAGGGCGTGAAGCCTTTAACACCAGCGGAGCATATCGCAGAACTGGAAAGAATGGGCTATACAGTACAGATAAAAGAAAAAGGGCTTGTATCTGACAGCGACCAAACTACAGACACAAGCACCATGAATTACAATTCATCTATGGGAAATGATAGCACCAAAAGGGCGAAAAGTCAAGCGGAACGGTACACAATGGAAGATATAAAGGCATTGTATGAATATGACAGTCTTATTATCCAGTACCCGACTAAGCAGACAGATATAGATATTGTCTTTGATATTCTGTATGAAACGCTGAATAGCACAAAACAAACTATTAGGATAGGCGGCGAGGACAAGCCGACTATGATAGTTATTTCAAAGCTGATGAAGCTGCAGCCGGATGATCTGACTCATAGCATTGAGAAATTCCATGAGCAAGACCACCGCATAAAGAATGTAAAAGGTTATTTATTGGCAATCTTATATAATGCCAAAGAGCAGAATTATTTAGACCTGATGAACGAAGGACACACTAACCATGATTTTTAGTTTGTTACTTTTCCAAAGTAACGCAAAAGCACTTTTGACAGCCGGAGCCTATCAAAAGTACATTGCGCCCTGCCGGGGGCTTTTAAGGGTATGGGAAAATCCCATGCGTGGATGTCCGTAGGCAGTGCTTGTTATGCTTCTATTCTGACAGCGTACAAGCCCCATAGAGCGACTTTTTGACGATAGGCAAGGAAATCTACACCGAACCAATTAAAGCCCGATATGGGGCGAATGCGGCGGCGTGGGTGGGGGTATTTTGAGAAAAGGTACTACATAACCGCTTTTAACCGTAAGCGCCAAATATTCCTGCGGATTTTCTAATCTCCTGAATCCCTCTATAATTG
>OFHN01000904.1_pt1 | contig 23763 bp, 25 predicted proteins | sample 1521321 | NCBI WGS metagenome assembly OFHN01 (sample SAMEA3504130, study PRJEB24116) | mouse gut metagenome | biome: mouse gut; feature: mouse-associated habitat; material: faeces | place: Denmark | collected 2011
CCTCCGCCACAAGCCGCTACAAAAAGCAGTAAAACAATTCCCACAGCAAATAACCTGATTTGCTTCATTTCTATTCCCCTTTCTCCAAAAATCCTCGCAAAAAAAGAGCAAGCAAAAAAATCTTGCCAGCTCTTTTTTCTTTAGTACTCTTCCTTTAGATATTCTTGAAGCTCCGCCTTGTTCCGCTTTCCCTTCAATATAAAATAAACTGTTGCAATGATTGCCACTATGAACAAGACAATCCCGCCTACAAGCATAACTATACCTGTTGTCATTATGCATTTCCTCCCCGAACAATCCTTACTTAACTCAGCCAGCCTCCAGCTTTCGCATCTATAATCAGCGTTTCCAGCATTTGCATCCTGCTATCTGTAATCCCCAAGGGCTGGTATAATTTCATTGCTTTATCGTAATATTCCTTCATTTTACGATAATTCCTCTGGCTGTTGCCTCTCCTTTGCTGTATGTCCGCCTCCAAAAAAGCTAGCTGGCGATATGTTTCGTACCGATTTGGATAGCGTTCTTCCATCGCAAGCAATTGCTCCCTTGCCTGCTCAAGCTGCCCCATTTGCTGATATAAAACAGCAGTATTGCTCATCATCTGATATGTAACATATCCTTGATCCTGTAGCTTCAAAAAACGGCTCAAGGCATTTTCGTAATCGCCCTTCCGAAAATACGCTTCTGCCAAACATTCCGAAATTCTCATATTTTTGCTATTGCCGAGCTGTTTCTCCCATGCTGTCAAAAACTCAATTTCCCTGCCAATATCTTCCGGTTCCAGCATCCGATATGCACGATCCGCAAAGAGGACACATCGTTCTTTCATTGTGTCATCTTCTGACAGGTGCAATGTATCAGAAAACAACTTAATTGCCTTTTCATAATCTTTTCTTGCAAAAGCAAGCTCCCCTTGAACCATGTAAACAGAATCCTGTCCCATGCCAAGCGCAACAGCCTGCTCCAGCATATCTTCTGCCTGCTCCAGATTCCCGGATCTTGCCAGCGAAATGCTGTAATCCCTATAATAATAAGAATTGCTCTCATCGTACCGCAAAGAAGATTCAAAGCAGCCGTTTGCATTCACAAAATCATCGTTTTCGTAATAAGCATTGCCAACCGTATAGAACAGTCGTCCGATTTTTTGTGTATCTTCCGCCGTTTTAGCATCATATTGTGGGTTGTTCAGCATTTCTTTGCCATACAGGATACAGCCGTCATAATCCCCCATTAGATACAGCCGTTCTGTTTCCTTTACATATGCGTCCACACGAACCGGCAATATTTCCGTCGCTGCTTCAATATGTTCCTTCGCCTCTTCAAAGTTCTGTTCTTCCATGAACTTTTCCGCTGTTTCGATTTCTTGATAGTATGCGGCGGCTGTTTCTCTTTGTATTTCAGTCATGCCTGAAACCGTCAGGATCGCTGATACCGCATAAAGGCCAACAAGCCCCAGAGCTGCTATCTTTCTCTGCCTGTGGTATTTTTTGTATACCGAATCTAATTCATAAATATTTTGAAAAGCCTGAAGCAGTTCCATCCCATTGCGATAGCGTTTTTCTGGGGATATTTCCATCATCTTTTCGATGATCAGCGCAAGCCCTTCACTAATGTTAACTCCACATTGTGAAATCGGCGTAATTCCCTCAAAATGCCCTGTCGGAGATGTCCCCTCCAACAGATGGTAAAGTGTTGTACCAAGGCTGTATATATCCGAGCGTTCATCAATGCCTCGGCCAAATAACTGCGTGACCCGCTCTGTAACATGTTCTTGCTTCTTGCTGCTTCCAGATCCTGCATTCTCCGGAAAATCCATGATTTCCGTCTGCCGTTCCTTCAGTGCTCTTTCTGAATCTCTCTGTTCCTCAAAAAAGATTTCTGTCTGACGCTCCTGATCCCGGGATTGCTTTGGTTTTTCTTTATCAATACCAACCATGGAACAATACATTTCATAGCTCCAATACTGTTCCGGCGGGGAATATCCCTTGCTGACTCCCGTAGAGGTACGCATCCCGGCATCAAAAGCAAGGGATACGTTAAAATCAATCAGACAAATATCACGTTCCGGCGTCAGCATGATATTCGCCGGTTTGATATCACTATGAATGACCGGAGGATTTTGACTATGCAGATAAGACAACGCTTCCGCCAACTGCTTCGCCCACTTCAAAACCTCTTTCTGCGAAAAGGAGCCTTCCCTTTGCAGTGCCTTATCCATCGATTCCCCGTCTATGAAATCAATGACCGTATAAATTCCTCCGTCGATTTCTAAAAAGTCATATACCTGTGGCAAATAGGTATGTGCAAGGTTTTTTAGAATATCCACTTCGGCACGGCTTTCCAAAATACCCTTTACACAATCGCGGATTTCTTTGACGACTACGTATTTCCGCAGACGTTCATGGTATGCCTTGTATACAATCCCACCGCCGCCGGAACCTATCTGTTCTATTAAACAATAGGTTTGATTTAATACACTTCCTTTTTCCAGCATCCAATGCTCACCTCGGAATCTTAATCCTCCCTCTCGGAATCTGCATTCTGCGCTGCTTCCTCATCTCGTTCCTCAAGAATCTGTTCCAATCTATCGCGAAAATCAAATTGCACCTCATCCTGAAAACCAAGCGCATAGATATGTTCAATATCATCATGATCAAATACCGCTGTTGTTTCCGAATCCAAATATCCCTCCGGATATGTGCAGCCACAATAATCATAAACTCTCACATTATCGCCTTTCAAATATTTCAAATAGCCTAAAATCATCAGTCTTTTTTCTGCTCCATACAAAGACACAATTGTGCCAATCGGCAATGTCCGCTCAAACATATTTGTTCAGCCCCCTACCTTATTTTTTATCATTATTTTCCGCCTGCATTTCAGAATCTAGCATTTTATCCATTTCATCAGCCATCTGCGCTGCTATCTCCTTGATCCGTTTCATAAAGGCAAAAGATTCTCCATCCTGATACCCTATCGTCAAAACCTGGTTAATCTGAGAATGATCAAAAGTATATACTTCGTTCGCATCCCTCAAGCCAATCGGATATATAAATCCCGAGTAGTCCCAAATATATCCTGGCATCTTTGCAGATTCCGCAAGATAACCGGAAATCATTACCGCCGCTGTTGATTTTCCTAAAATAACTACTGTTCCAATCGGGAATAAATTCGCATCCCTTGTCATTATTCTCGTCCTCCTCTATTTCTTCCAACTAGTTAGTCTATTCCACAATGACTTTGCCCCATCAACTACCGCATCAACTGTACCCCCAATATCTACTTCCAATTTTACACTAACTCCCAGCCCCAATGAAGCCCCAATGTCGGCGCTAAGAACGCCATCCCTGTATCCAATTTCCGCATGTGCTCCTACACCGACATTGACAGAGCCTTTCACTCCCACATCTGTTCCTAGAATTTTTACGCCCGCCTTTGCCGTTGCTTCAAGCGCAATTGCTTCGGCTGATGCCTTTGCGTGCACCGCAAATCCTTTCCTTCCATCTTTCTCCTCAACGAAGCCAACTACGCCATCTACTTTCGCTTCTACCTTACCAACTGTTTCCTCCGTCTTGACATATGCACCAAGCCAGTCATTCCCTAGCTGCGCTTCTTGTTTTGCTGTCAGTGCCGAAAGTGTGTATCCAACTTCAACACCAGCAGCTGGCCGGAGCTTTTTCTTTCCTGTTTTAGGGTCTGTATAATATACCCCTCCGTAAATCTCTGCATGAACTTTCTGTTTTAGAACATCAAACGAACTACTAATATGGGAACCATCTTCATCGCCAAAACGTGTTCCTTCATGAAACAAAGAGTTTTCATTCTCATATTTCAGAGCAGCAATCCTAAACGGCTTAATGTCACTATCATCTAGTTCTCCATTTTCATTATTCTTAGAATACCATGTTTCCTTTAGTTTGTTCTCATCGTCCGAATAAATCTTTTTTTTCCCTGTTCCAAACTTCCATTCACATTCTTTTGGTATAATCGGTCCCAAAATTGCGCCTAAAACCGAACCTGCAATAGCTCCAGCAGGCAGGCCAGAAGTAGAATTCCCGTTTTTATCAATATCCAAACTATAATCAGGAATATCTGCAATCGAAGTTATATTCTCCAGCCATTCCTTTGAGATTATCCGCCCCGTGAGTCTTTTTTCTGTCATTTCGCAGGCATTTGCAATCTTATTAAGTGCTTTCGTTGCATTATAAACGCCTCTATATCCTGCCTTAACTTTACTACTTGTTGTCTTTAACCGCTGTCTTATCCTTTCCTTTTGCGCCACTTGAAAACTTAAACTATTTTGGATCTTCAAAATTTCATCTTCCAAATTTTTCATCTGTTTCGCAATATCATTCTGGTCTTGAACAGACGCCCGCACATCTGGAATCTTTATTTTAAATTCGCTCATTGACCGCCCACACCTTCCACCTTATCCCTCTACGGCTTCATTTAATTTAACGCCGTACTTCTTTTATTGTATCTCGCTCTTCATATTTAGCCTTCCAAGCACAAGCACGCAGCCCGAATATATTTCGGTCTTGCTTTCAATTTTTCTCCCGTTCAAAATGGTGCCGTTTGTTCTGCTTTTATTTTCTACATACGCCTTTCCATTCTCAAATGAAATCAGGCAGTGCTCCCCAGAAACCGTTTCATCATAATTCAAGCATATCTGACAACTGTCGTTATACCCGACCATCACAGGGTTATCCAAAGCCGCTTCAAAGTGTTTCAGCGGATTATGCACATCTTCCATGACTAAGGTGTGCGCCATTTCTTCTCCCCAAAGGAACACCGTCCCCCGCTCGCCGCTTTCTTCCTCCGCACCAAGCATCCTTGTCAAATGTGCGTCGGGTACGGCGTTTTGGTTCCGTTCCTCCGGAGGCGCTGCTGGGATGAACGCATTTGCATCCTCTTGCCTGCGCTTAAAGAATATAACGGCATAGCCAATCAAAAGCACTCCGACGATTCCAACTGCTATCAGTATGTATTTCATTGGCATTTCCCGCTGTATTTCTGAGGATGCATTTTCCGTTCCCTCGTTCGTGGCAAATGGCATTGTCATTTCCACAGAATCAGAAAATGCCTGCCCAGACGAAGTTATCGTTAAATTGATACCACGCCGTGTTCCGTCACAGTCTGTTTTTTTTGGTGTAATAATCACCCTTACAGCCTTGTTCATTTCCGCAACCTCTGCCACAATTTCCATGGGATCTGTTACATCATCCAATAAATATGCCTCGCCGCCTGTGATCCTGGACAATGCAAACATATTTTTCAACCGTTCGGCATTATCCCCGTTTGTACAACCCAACGTAAAAATAGGGTACGGTGTTTTTTCCAAAAGGCTATATAATTCCTCCTTCGTATAGCCGATTGATTTATCATCAGCGCCATCTGAAATAAGTATGATCCTTTTCAATACAGCGTTATTTTCCTCATTCATTTCTTCCAACATATCATATAAAACGTCTGTCAGGTAGGTTTCCTGTTTTTCATAGCTTATCCCGCCTATCGCTTGTTTGATCGCAGCATAATCAGCTGATTCCTGAATAATATAATTCGGTTGATCCGAAAATGTCGCTATTGAAAATTGCTCACCATTCATCCGGTTTGCCGCCAGCTCTGACAAGATAGAGGCAATCTGCGGGCGGTATTTTTCAACCGTTGACAAGGAGTTATCCAGAAGGATGATTGTCTTCATCGGCACTTCGTCTTCCGCGATCCTATGGCTTTCCACTTGCTCCGCCGCTTCTGTCCCAATCTGGCATTGGATTTCATATTCCTCGCCGGGATCCTGCACATATAAAACAATGTTTTTTTCTTCTGTCCCAAAACTCAATATTTCCCCCGGTTCTTCTGCCGCAAATGCAGTATTGCCGCAAATAACAGCCATTGCTATTCCACAAATCAATCTTTTTTTCCATTCTTTTTTCATCGCACACAATCCTTTCAAGGCTTTGCCTCTGAAAGCGTGAGGCAAAGCCTTAGAATTCCCTTCATCTATATAGCCACATTTTTAGATATAGTCAGACTGCAACGCTGCATTCCCTTGTGTATTTGATGCCTCTGCTCTTTCGTAGTTATCCGCCATCTCATTCAGGTCTGTTACATGCTCCTGAATTTTGTTGTTGATCTGGTTCATATCTTCCTGAAGTTTTGTAAAATTATTGATATATGCACTTGCAGCTTCGCCTTCAAATACGGAGTTCAGCCCCTTCACAATATCCATCATAGAAGATGTGATAGACATTACCGATTTTCCTCTGTTTGCAAAGGAATTAGATGTATTCTTTAACTCTTGGGGTGTTACTAACAATGTACCTTCCATAACCATACGCTCCTTTTCATCCATCAGGCTATATCAAAGCCCAGTATCCTGCCATCTTAAAAGATGTCCTTCCTCAATTTGCCTTCCTCACGCTTGCAATGCTGGTATTGGTATTCTCAACCTTGTCATACTCATCCGCATTTGTGCGCAACTGACGAATATAGTTCTGGATTCCTTCATAGAACTTGTCAAATTTTTCTGCGTCCAGCAAAAACTGCTCGTTGAATTTGTTGCGCGCGTCACCTTCCCATTTGGAACCCAAGGAAGTGTTGTCATCCCTCAGCTTCACGACCTCTGCCTTGAATCGGTTGTTCAATGTTTCCAGCTCGTCCGCCTTGCTCCTAAGCGTCTTTGGTGTTACTCTGAATTTTGATGCCATACTCATATCCTCCTTAATAAAATTCTTATTCTATAAACACAACAAAGAGGTTATTTCTTTGTTGATGTTTCCTAAAAATTTCTACTGCTTCCGCCACCGCTACTATGTCCACCACCACCCTCATTCCTGCGCGCCGCAATCTCATATGCCCTCATTTCCGCATCATAGATGCGTTGTGCAATCCTGCGGATGTCTGCCGCGATTTCGTTCAGTTCCTTTACTGTCTGGTCTATATCCCTTTGCAGCTGCCCTTCTTTTTGGAGAAACAGCCGTGAATTTGTCCCTGTCCACGCGGAAGCAAGCCTTCCCATGGATTCCTCCAGTTTCTGTTTGGAAAGCCCTCTTAGCTGTGTGGCAATCTGATCCAGCCGATCTGCTTCCTTCCGTGCTTTTGCGAAATCCATCCTAATCCACGCTTTGCTTTTCACACTATTTCACCTTCTCCTAAATATAATCGTTCCGCAGCTGTTGGTTTTCTCCTGTAAGATCCTTTTCCGTTTCTGCGTAGCCTGCCGCCATCAGCTTCAAATCCTCAGGATGTTCTTTCAGCCTATTTAATATCTTGACAATATTGTCCTTCTCATCATCAAACATCCTCCGGTGGTACTCGCTTGCCTCTCCGACCCAGTACCCGCCAATTCTGGCAACAATACCCTGCATTTCATTGAAGGAATTCTCCATATTGGAGATCGCCGCAGATACCGCATTGGCCTTTGCCACCATCATATTGGTATCAACCAGTATCGTTGCATCCTGAAGCCTCGCCCTAGCTGCCTGCATCGCAGCTCCAACCGCACCATAAGCAATCGTTCCTGCCATTTTCCTGCCCTCCTATATCCTGATTGCGGAAACAATGGAATTGACCTTGTTGTCACATTGCTCATAATCCCGCTTTGCCGCTTCTAAGGCCTGTATCATTTCCTCAATCATTTTGATCAGGCTGTCAAAAGACTGGCAATCCGCATTAAACTGCACATTAAATGCTTGGTTTGCTGTACCTGACCACATTGCGTTCAATTCCTGGATTTCCTGAACCATTTTTGTCTTGTCTTTTTTCAATTCTCTAAGGACATTCCTTAAATTCTCAATGTCCCTGCCAAGTTTATCTGTGTTTATCGCAATTTCCTGCATTGCCAAACCGTCCACCTCTTTTATCCGGCAAATATTTTCTGATACATCTGCATATATTTCGTCAAATCAATGATTACATATGCCTCTCTTGCAGCTCTCCTCCGCATACTTTCGCTCCGGTCGATCAGCTTGTTTTCGTTCTTTATGCATAACCTCGCTATTTGGATCGCTACATTACCAAACAAAGCGCAATATCCACTGTACCCTTCCAGCCGTTCTTCACAGTTCCGGAGCCATTCAAGCGGAAAATCCATACTGCTCAATGCTGCCAGATCCCGCCTGACAGCCTCCAATTCCAACCTGCATCCATCCAGCCCTTTTTTGATCTGCTTCAAATCTTCCGCCGATTGATACAGCGGGTTCAGCTTTATCCTCGTCTGCATTCCTGCCATCTCCTTAACACATCTTCAGTATAGCCGTATCTCTGTTTTCTTCGGGAAAAAACTGACGGACGACCTGTTTTTGCGACGAATGACCTGGTTTCACCTTTCCATGTCCTCCAGAATTTACACCAACAACAATCTATCCGCATTTAAGATACCCTGCTGTGCCAGAGTCGCACGCCTATCCAGAATCCGTCGGCTTTCCTTGGAACATAGAAACAAATCCCCCGCATCCCCTTTCAGACTGCACTGTTCCTTCTGACAGATAACCTCGACGATCTCCGCAATCACGGTTTCCACTGGAACTTGTTCTTCCAAACTGAATTGGTATTTCCGTTCAATAGAAGGAACCTCAACATCTACAATAATCATTCCGCATCCCTCCTGTTCATTGTTTTCAATAGCTTTCCGCGTAATTCCACAGAATCAGGCTCCACATATACGCAATCCACCTGTTCTGCAAAAATATCTGCACATGGAACACACCATAAAACCCATGTGTTCATGCTGCCCTGCACGAACAAGACTTCTTTTTGCAATGTTCCAGTTGCTCCATCCACAAAACGAAGGCTCGCATAAGCGTTCTCCTTTAGGATATTTTGCACTCGAACCATCCACGTACCAGCTTTGCAGAACGCCTCTGGGTGCTCCTGAGCCAACAGCAAAGCCCGCTCCTCACCCGCTATCGGGCAAAATTCCAGCATATGCAAGGCTTCTTCCCTTTTGTCAAATACCGTCGCGGAAATATCAACGCTATCGGTCAGCCATGCCCAAAAGTCATCCTTCCGTATGATAAACAGTCGAAACGCCTTGTCTTCTTCCTGTACATTCTCTAAAACAACTATCTTTTCACCGCAGTAGCAAATCTTCTGGGGGAGCGACGCATCTGCCGGTTCGATTCGTACATACGTTTCCGGATTCCGCATCACATCCATGAATTCCCGTATGTTTTCCGACGGGCGAATTTCCCCGCCGTTCGTTTCCAACAGTCCATCCACAATCAGATGATAAACGGCTTCTATCATTTGGCGTTCGTCCGCCTGTTCCGCATCCGGCAAAGGGAAACACTCAATGTGCTGGATCCCTCCGGCAAGCAGCAGGACAATAAATTCCATGCGTGATAAAAACAATATCTGTTCATTCATCCTTCCAATACCCCTTCAACGCCTTTTTATAGCTTCTGGAAAATGGAACCATAACACCATCCGCCATCCGGACAAAGTTTTCCGACAGGAGCAGCTTCTCTGCACGCTTCATATTGACGATATAGCTCCTATGGCATCGCAAAAAGCCGTCCGGCAGCCTTTCCATAAGCTCGTCCAATGTATCGTAAAAGCCATATTTCCTGCTTTTCGTCCGAACGAATACCTTCTTTTCTTTCGCCTCGAAACAGTCAATCTGCCCAAAGGGGACATACTGTTTTCCGCCCCTCGTTTCCACCAAAAAACTATACTCCTCGCCGCTTTCCATACGCTTCATGAACACTTCAAAAATTTCCCTGACAATCGTTTCTGCACTATATCCATCAATCGGTTTCAGCAAAAGCGCATCCGGAGAAATGCCCGGCTTTAGGTAATGCAGCGGGGATACTGTGGCATCCGCCACAATCAGCAGAAAAGCTGTCCCATTCCCTTTGCGGATACGCCCCAAGGCTTCTTTGGCTCCCTTCAGTGTAACATCCCAGCTTATGAAATCCAGTACCGGTTCTTTCCTAAAAAACCCTTCCGCCTCCTTCAGTGTCTGGACATAGATATATTCCCACTTTTCTTCTGTGCAAAGTGCGGCGTGCTTTGAGACCGACGCCTTGATCAGCTCATACTCCGACTTCTGCCCAGATAATGCAAAAAAAGTGATCATTCCTTTCTACCTCCGGCAAATGGCGTTACTACGCGCACACTCACAGACATATCCCCCGACGCCGTCAGGCCGCATCCTGCTTTATCCGCAGCTGACAATACTCTGAACGGGATATCTTGGAACTCCAGCGCGCTTTGGGAATCCGCATACCCTCCCAGATGGATTCCTGTCTTATAGCGGATAAAGCTTTCATAAACGCTCTGCCCAAGCGCTTCCATCCGTTTATCCCAATTAAAGGCGGCAAAGAAATAAATATTCAACATACTTCCTTTTTCTTGGAAATTCGTCATTGCGCCGTACAGGTTATACTTCCTTCCTTCTTCCCCATGCAGCACATTGGCATATTCCACCAAATCCGATATAAAAACAAAGTGCGGCTCTTTTTCGCTCATTTGCGCAAACACTTCATCTTCCTCCAAAACCTGCTTTTTCAAGCTCTGCTTCAGCGCATTCCGTTCCTGGAAAACAGGTATCATGCTTTTTACAAAACCATAAAATTCGTCCACAGTGGAAATATATTCCGCGCCCAGCTTTTCTGCCTCTCCGCTCAGTTCTGCTCCACTGAACTCTATTACGGTAACTCTCCCTTTTTTCTGCGCCGCAATTCTCATCATGATACGCAGCAAATTCGTCTTGCCTGCTCTGGATTTTCCCGAAACTAAATAGCAGTAGGTCTGCTTTAGGTTGATGCCCTCAACTGCCGCCGTTTCCAAATTGTAGCCAATCGGCAGCACAGATGGCTCTTCCGCCTGCGCCTGCGCTTCTTCCAAAGCTATAAAATCCGTCCAAACCGGTTTTTCGGGAATAAACGGAATCGGCTTTGCCCGTTTTCCTTCCCAATGGCCGCTCATGTCTTGGCAATCGCGGCGAATCTGTTCAATCCGACCATAATCATCCGCCGCTTCCACCGCCATGCAGGTCTGGAATTCCAAAATAGCCCCATCTACCTCCACAAGACCGCGTCCCGCTACGCCCGATTCAGGAAGCACGGGAATCTGCATCGTTTTTAAAATATCCGCATAGGCAAACTTGTCCTGCATTTCTAGAGAAACCATCCGGCGGATATTCTCACCCAGTCGTCCCGGGATCTCACTCATGCTGATACCCGCACCCGACAGCAGCAGATAGATGCCGTTTGCCGTACATTCCCTAGAAATCTGGAGCAGGGCATCATCAAACCGTTCTTCCGTTTTTTCCCTGAAATTCGCAATATTATCAATCACAACTACCACGGCCGGGTAAACTACGCCATTCTTATGTACATATTGGTAATAGTTGCCGCCACGGAACAATTCCTTCCGTTCCCGTATCATGTTTTGGAGCATATGGAAGAATTTCCCAACTGTATCGATATCACTTTCGTAAAGCACACCGCCAACATGCGCATCTCCCTCAAACGGTTCCAGCATACGGTTGCTGAAATCAAGGATATACACATTCAAATGCTCCGGCGAATAGCTTTGGATTAGGGAATACAGAACTGTCTGAAGGAACGTACTCTTTCCGCTCATGCCAATACCGCAAACCGCATGATTGCCATCCTCGGCAAAGTTAAGCACCAACGGCATCTGGAACTGGTTCACGGGGTCGTCGCAAAGCCCGACCATCGCCTTTAATTCCCAGCGAGGCACCTGTTCCGGCCATTTCCCATCTGTAAATATCTGCTGCTGATAGTCCTCCAGCTGGTTCAGATACATTTTTTCTGATAACACCGGTAGCCACAGTGGCGGCTGCTTCTGGTAGCCTACATCTTCCGTCAGCTGCGCGAGATATTCTACCACAGCATCCAGCTGCGTCTTTTCCTTCATCTCCGGCAGTTTCATCCCTCTCTGCTCGGATTCCTCTAGGATATACTTGCAAAGAGCTTGTCTGTTTTCTCCTTCCGCAAATTTCTCCTGCGCTTCTTGATACAATGTCGCAAAATTCCTTAGAAGCTTTGTATTATAATCATTTTCCGGATATTCAATTCCCTCTTTTGCCATCAACAAATAACAAATATCCCCAAATTCGCCTCCGGCTCGCGTCATAATATCATATAGCTGCTCAATCCATTTCAGCTTGGCCGCCGCTTTCCGCTTGCTTTTCAAATAATTTCCAACAAGCCCAGCACGCCCCGTACTGGTAAGCAGCTTCGCAATCACCTGCTTTGCGCTTCCTGTTTCATCATCATAAACCGCGCCGCTCCATCCGGATTGGAACTGCTCATAAAGCTCATCGTTGCCGACTTGCAGGTATCCACGCCCCGCCTGTGTCAAGTAAGCCGCGTCCGGCTTATGCAGCATATCCATGCTGTCCTGCCTGTCCTGTACGCGCAGACAGAGCCGGAACTTGGAATTGCTCCAAATATTGTCGTCTACCGTGCCGCTCGGTTTTTGCGTTGCAAGTATCAGGTGTACGCCAAGGCTCCGCCCCACCTGCGCAACACTAATCAACTCCCGCATGAAATCCGGTTCTTCCCGTTTCAGCTCCGCAAATTCATCAATGATAATAAACAAGTGTGGGATTGGCAGCTTCGCCTCCCCATTTTTATACAAGCGGGTATATGCGTTGATATTGTTTACGCCATTTTCATTGAACACCCTCTGGCGGCGCAGGTTTTCGCTTTTTATGGACACCATCGCCCGGCGCACCTGGCTGCCGGAAAGGTTTGATATCTGTCCCAACACATGGGGCAGCCCGGAAAAGAGGTTGCCCATACCCCCGCCCTTATAGTCAATCACAAAGAATCCGACGTCGTCCGGGCTGAAATTCAGTGCCAACGACAGCATATATGTCTGGAGCGTTTCCGATTTGCCCGATCCCGTTGTACCTGCTACAAGTCCATGCGGACCATGATATTTTTCATGCAAATCAAGATAGCATTCCTGTCCGCCGGATTTAATGCCAACCAGGGATTTGATATTGTCATAAGTGCGGTTTTTCTTCCAATGCTCCAAAACGTTCAGCTCTTCCAGCATCGTCACACCGTACATTTCAAAAAACGTAACGGCACCCGGAATTTCACCGCCAATTTCAACCTCATTGACCTCTGTGTTCGCCAACATCCGTGCCAGCTTGAGTAATATCTCCACATTTATCTGGTCAAATTTTATCGGTGTACCATTGTTCCGCCCGCTTTTGACATCAAAAACACCTTGATATTCCTCATCGTTTTGGATGATACATTCGCAGGAATTTGGCAGGTCAGAATATTTTTCCGCCATTAAGAGCGTTGTAATCCCTAAATTCTGTTCCTTGCCAAAAATATATTTGTTGATAAGCTCTCCTTCCAAAAGGGATTCGTCCTCCACAAACAATATGTAATATGGACTAAAAGCCGTCCGCTCCCTTGATGCGCCCGCCATTTCCGCACGCTGGCGTAAAACTTCCATTAAATCATAGCAGACATCGCTCGCCTCGGCAGGCTCCAACGCTGTAAAGCGGCTCTTTTTATTCTGCGACCAAACATGGGGCAGCCATTTCGCAAAGCTCCACGCATCCTGTCCATTGTGTTTTTCATCTCTCGTCAGAAACGCCAACTTTACATCTGTATAGCAGTTTTCAACGGCAATCTGAGCCGCCAGATTATAAACCACCTGATATGCCCCTGCTTTTTCTTTTCCGCCTACTATACCAATCAGCGTATTTTCTTCTAAATCAATCCCTACGGGTACTCCGTGTAATGTTTTATAGCTTTCCTGTATGAATTTCGGCTTATCCGCAAGCGTATCGTTGATCAGCGTGAAACGCTCCTTGGGTACATCAATCTGGATTTGGAACGGTACATCTCCTTCCCCCAGCCTGTGGTAAAGGAAATCCTCATGTGTACGGTTCCTGCCCCACAGAGCAGCAGGAAGTGAATCTCCCCGTCCTATCACATCCCTTGCCGCCGGATAGCGTTCTTTCAGTATTCGGATACTTTGCGCATATTTTTCCTTTATTGTTTCAGTGCATTTCATCAGATACGCGCTGTATGCGTCAAAACGTCTGGTTTCCTCTTGCCTTGTGCGGTTCTTGGCATAACGCACATTCGTCACAGCCCAAAACGCGGCAAATATACCCGAACTTGCCGCCGTGATCAATCCAGTATACATAAAGCTGCTGCTTGCCGCGCCGCTCATACGGCTGCTCCAGATTGCCATGCCCGTCCCGAGCATCATGGGCAACATCATCGTCATAGCAGGGCCAATCAGCATCAACAGCGGTGTTTCATCTTCTTCTTTCGGAGCGGGCGGCGCTTCTATTTCGATTTTTTCCGTATCCAGAGCCTCCATATTCCTCGGGGAACGGTGGTAATATACTTTCTCCGTTTTTTCTTCCGCTTCAAAATTTATCTCGTAAAATATTTCCGCTATCTCCACCTCGTGGAGCACATCCGTATCAATACGCAAATTTTCCGCCTGCTCTACCGCCAGCACTTCGCCTAAGTAGACCATGCGTAGCCCCCAAATATTGATACGGTCGCCAAATTCCAGTATCGTATTGGCGCGGACACGCATATCGTTTAGGAATACACCGTTGCTGCTTTTATCCTCCAAAAGCCACTTCCCCTGCTGACAAGTCAATTCCGCATGGGTTCCCGAAACAATCTGCGCCCCGCCGTAATAAGCCGAATAAGCAATCATTTTATCTGGCTGGTTCCCGATCGAAATTTTCTCAAGCCCTTTTAGGCTAAATTTGGAATATACCGAAAATGAGCTTTCCGTTTCCTGAACCATTAAAGCAAGCGTTTCGCTATTTTCAGTTACTAACGAATAGGTATCCCCATTTTCTAAGGTCTTTCCGTCATAATCCACATTCCCGACATGGATCCGTTCCGGTATTTCCTGAAAATGCCATTCGCCGTCCAAAACCTCCAACCGCAAGGCAATATCCTCTTGTATCTGGAAAACATAATGCTCTAAAAGCAACGTGATTTCCGTATTATTGACAGCCGGGAGCACAAATTCCTTAAATGCGCTCTTACTATAGGCCGAAAGCACTATACTCATATCTTCTCCCCCTTCTCACTGTTATGAGTCTATCCTTTCATATAAAAGATCTGGAATGTTGTATCCTGAAGCTGTATGCTGTCGCCTGACTTTAACTGCACGCCTCGTTGATCCACGGTCGTGGTCTTTTTATTCCTCTGCACATAGACAGTTCCTTTTCCAAAAGAGCGAATGCAGTATGTACCGTTTGCAAAATATAACTCACACCAAACTTCCGCGTTTTCCAGGCTGTTCAGTACGCCCACTGTCCCAAATTGCAGCCCCAGCATGACCGTTTCATTTGCACGGAAAATATACTTTTTTTCAGCCAGCCTGTTCTTTTCCACCACCTGCAGCATAGGCTGCCGCTCTTTGACATTCTGATTTTCGCCCGTAGAGTACTCCACCTTGTATGGCCTGTGAGGGACGCTTGGCTCCTCCGCACTCCCTTCCATGGTATTGGATAGGGCAGCTTTCAGTGAATCCTCCCGCATCTTCTTCGTAGCTTGGAATTGCTCCTCCTTTTTCCTTTTGCGCTTTGACTGTATATTTATAATTGCAATAATAAGCGCACTCACTATCACGCTGATCCCGATCAGCATTTGCGTTTTGCCCATCTGTCCTCCCACCTCATTTCAAGCCGCATTTGTTCTGCATTGGTATCCGAATACCGTTAATTTCACAACTCCCATTTTTCAAATTGTTCAACGTAATAGCTTGATGTCGGCGCATGTATACGATCATCGCCCTCCCAATACTCTCTATTATAATTTGCTATAACCGTTCCATCCGATTTCGTTCTGGCATAATGCTCTACTCCTTCAAAATTGCCTATTGCAACTGCCTTTTCGTATTGTTCCCAATTATCATATATTGTCCCACTATGGAACCAATATCCATCGACATAATAAGTATTTTGCTCTTCCCAGTTCCCATTTTCATTTTTTTCTTCAACCACGCCACAAATTCTCCCATTTTCTGCTGTTCCGCGAGTAGCATAGCTAAAATCACCTTCAAATTCATTCAAAAATTCCCCATTCCAATTCCAATCGGCAAATTCCCCAATGATAAAATCCTCTCCACGGTCGTTAGAAATACTACAGTAGTAGCCTTTCCCCTCCTTTGGTCGTATCTCAATTGCTTTCCATGCTTGATTGGTTTGATTTTCGATATTTTTATATAAATCAATTTTGTACCCTTCATAGTACGTTCTGATCCTTTTTAGCTGTTCTCCACTTTTCAGCCTTGGCGCTTCCGTATTCCGCAAAGCCGCTTTTGCTTCTTCCTTGCTCCCGTTGCTCACAGCTACAACCAGATTTTTGATTTCTTCCTGTCCATCCGCGTCCAGCTCATAAAAGTATCTGAAATCCTCATTCTTGAAATTGCCCATTGGCATTTCTATAATATCCAACAGAGATTGTAGTTCCTCGCTCCCCGTTTTCTCTATCCCCGTTTTAAGCAGTTCCTTCAAACGCTCCATATCTATGTTTGCCCCGTCATAATAGGCATTCATTAGCTTTTCGTAGTATTCCGCCACATCATCCTTGATGTCGATTGCCGCCATATAATCCTCTAAAGCGAGGTCGCAATAAGCGTTTTTATCTGTCACATCAATACCTTCTGCGTTGGAAAGCCCGATGTATGCATCGCCTCGCCCGATGTATGCATCCGGCAGTTTCGGCTCTATCTCAATCGCCGCTGTAAACGCCAGTACCGCTTCCTCATACTCCGCATCCAGCAGATACTTCATACCGAGGTCATACTGCTCCTGCCATTTCGCGGATACACCTCCACTGCAAGCACACAGAAACGCTACACAAACAAAACACACTAACATTATAAAACTGCTCTTAAAATTTTCTGTTTCCTTCATGGTTTCCTCCCTGCGTATCCTCACCAATTTCTATGAACCTTAATAGCTGGCATAACGGAACTCAAATCTACGTAATAATTACTAAAATCCTCTTGATTTATATATACAATTACCGTTTCGCTTTTTAGGTCATTGGGGAGATCTACCCATATTGGTTCGCTCTTAAAAATATGAATTGTTCCATCCGGCGCACCATATTGGCAAACTAAAGTTTTTGCATAAGAATAGTTTCGCCGGAAATGATAGTCTGTTTCTACCCCTATGACTTTTGCGGATATACGTTTCCCGTATTTCAACAGATATTGCTTTTTCCGTTCCAATATTGTATCTTGCCTCTTCAAGCAAATCCCTGCTATCAATACGACTGTTCCTGTCAAGAAAAACACCTCAAAGAAAAATGGTAATTTTACTGATGCCTTTTCCGGATGCTCTAATTCATAGTAAATTTTAACTTTATCTCCGGCACGTTGTGATGTTGATCTATAATTCAATTCAGCAGTATATAGCTGACCCTCCGCAAAATATCGAACCTCCGTATATCCAGAATGCACTGATAAAATTTCCGCCTCTGTTGTCTGTAGCGTATGCCTTGCTACCGCTTGATGTGCCATCCCAACAGATCCAATAATCACAAACAGTATTCCAACTAATAAAAACAAAGTGCCTACCTGGCGATACAGCTGCTTCGCACTCTTGCTAAACATATAGTTTTCTCCTTTCTTTGACATATTTCGCCATTTCGTCTTGCTGCTGCAAAATGATATAACTAAATATTTCTAAATACTCGTTTTGTTAATTTTGTCATATTGCTAGTTTTTAGCAAAGATTTAGGTTAAAAAGTGTACTTTATCACAAAATGAACTCTATGTTTATTAAAACAAGATTAACACAGATTATGCAGTTTTACAACATATTTTGGCAAAAATATTCTCATCTGTAGCCATGACTAAAAAGTACACTTTTTAGTAAATGCTTTCGTTCAAGATAGATCTTTTTCGTAAATTTTTGCTTGATAGCGAAAGGGTGAGTTTGTCATGCCGCATTCTCTTACGGCTTCTGTCCCACTGATTTTCCCTGCTTTCCTTCTGAAATTCACGCCTGCGTAGTTTTCTGTCAGAGATTTGGGCAGTCACCCATAACAACTCCTGTTCGCCTTACCGCCGCAATTCCCTGAGCCTGCTGTTCCTATATGACCTCCCGCTCATTTTGTGCCACAAAAAGATGATACCTGCATTGTTTCTATATCCCCTCGCAACTTCAACCCGGCTTCCCAATGCCCAGAATATGTAGCAAGGCACCTCTCACAAACGCTTTACCGTTTTTCTGCAACTGCAAACTGATAAAATCTTTGCCGGACTGTTTCTCTATAAAATATGTCATTTTGATCCAGACGGAAAATTTATAGCACCCCATCAACAATCTTCATTCCATTCAACTTTCGATGCCATAATATATCCATGAATCTCCCCTGCCATTTGGTTTCATGCCCATCGGCATCTGTCTTTCCATAACGTCCTTCTCCTAAAAATCCCTTTGGGGAACATATAGCTTCAGAGTATTTCAGTGATCCGGTTCTTCCTCTTTTTTCTGAATCCTCTTGTTCCATTGAATCGTTCACATTCTCGGTTCTCCCTGACCTATGGCACGGTTCAGGCGATAGGCAGATCCCCCCTGTCAGGGTCTTTCAGATATTTTTCGGGACGGTAGACGGGGCTTCTTTCACAAAATCCGGTACAGGTTGCTGCTTTTCCCGCCGTTGTCCCTGAAACGCTGCTCTTTCTCAATATGCCCCCTGTCCAGCAGTTCCCTGATTGAGCGTTTCACGGAACTCTCCGACAGCTTCAAATCCCTGCCGATGGTCTTGATGGAGGGAAAACAGCTTTTGCTCTCCCTCCCAGCCCTGTCACATAGATACAGGTAAACCGACATTGCCTTGGCAGACAGCTCAGTATCCCGGTAAACCTTCATTTTATCAATCATAGTATCCCTCCATTCTCAAGTCCGCACGTTCTGCAGCTTATCCTTTTTACCTTCTTTGTCCGGCTGTTCCTCCGACTGCTCCACAAAATCCCGTTCCCACATCTGTCCGCCTAATGTCGTCGGAGGCATCCTCCTTAGCAACCTTGCACCATATTTCTTCTGGATCGCCATCTCGACCGTACGTCTGTCCGCATAGGCAACCTTCCGCACCACTGACTGCCTTGGCTGGTAGGGTTCATCCAGTTCGATGCCCCATTCAAAAAACAGCCGCAGTACCGTTTTCATCGGCTTCACGCCCGTCCGGGTGACGATGAATGTATCCTTCGGCATGATTTTTAATTCATCCGGCGTCATGAGCGCCCGCCCCGTCATCTGCAGGGATTTCGACGTGTCCTTCCCCTTTGAGATGCTCCCGGTCTGCACTGTCCTCTCGCCCAGCGTCTTGGACAGCACCTCCGCCGCCTCGGAGTTTGGCGCAAAGCCGCCGTATATGGCGATCTGGCAGTTGTCGATGATGATGGCAGAGCCTTCCTTGCCATAATTTTTCTCCAACTGTGCCAGCGATTGTATGATGGGGACGAAGCTGATCCGTCTGGAACGGCTGGCGGAGAACATCATTTCCGCAGACTGTATCTGCGGCAAAGTCCCATACTCATCGAGCAGGAACATGACCCTGTTCGGCAGCTTGCCGCCCATATCATCGGCTATCGTCAGCATTTCCCGGTAGACCTGCTGCACGATCAGCGACACGAGGAAGTACTTCGTTTCATCTTCCTCCGGCAGGATGATGAACAGTGCCGACTTGCTCTTGCAGAACTTTTCGGTATCCAGCTTCGTGTCGAAACACAAAAGCTGTTCTATTTCGCTGTCCAAAAACGCGTTCAGCCGCGACAGTGCCGTGGACATAACGGACGCCATCGCCTGGTCGCTGGTGTTCAGCGCCGCACCGGAAAGCCAGCGTGCCTTATGCTCATCGGGGAGCTGCTCCATGAGCAGTTGGAAACGGCTTTTCCCCTTGACAGGGGAGGGCTCCAGCAAATCCTGAATTAACTTGAAGATACTGACAATGTGCCGCTGGCCGCCCGGTGTATTGCCCTGTGCCTTTTCTTTTTCTGGTTTTTCCTCCTTCACAGGTTCCCATAGTGTAACCGCTGTCACTTCCTCCCATGACTTTTCCATCTGCCCGCCAGCCTGCGGAGCCTGTTCCCCATAGGTCTTCCGCATGGCATCCAGCCATTTCCGTCTGGCTTTCAGCATTTCCGCCTTGCGTTCCCTTTGTTCCGGGCTGAACAAATAGGGCGAGCAGGCTTCCGCAAGCACAAGGATAATCGCCGTCATAAGTCCTTCGGCGGAATCATAAAAATAAGCGTTCTGCCCGGCATTTGAGGAATCGAAGCCGCCAGCGTTCATGATGGTTTTCGAGATAACCTTCGCGTATTTTTCTGCTTTTGCCTTGCTGACAAGGCTGTCGGTCTGCAGATAATCGTCCATGTAGCGGTTCACCATGTGGAGCATATTAAAGCCATCACTTTGTGTTGGATTCCTCAAATCCAATACGGAAATATCATAGCCGTAATATTTCTCCGCGATTGGGGCATAGCTTCTGAGGATATCGCCCTTCGTGTCACTTACGGCAAAACTCATGCCCGAAGCGCAGCAATATTCGATATTGGGGTACAAAAACTTTGCCGTTTTGCCAACGCCAGCCGCGCCGATCATCAGCGCATGGACGTCGCCCTCATCCACGATAGCGGTCACTTTTTTCTTCCGCCCGATTTTCCGTATTTCACAGCCGACAATGATGCCCTGCGGCAAGTCTGCCGGGTTCTTCCGCCGCCATTCCTGTGGTTCATAATCAACACGCCGGAAGGCTTTTGCAATTTCCTTCGGCGTAGCGAAGCTGGCAGAGCCATGCTGGCCATCGCCGACCGTCTTGCTCTTGATATCCAATGACCGCTTGTTTGCGAGGAACAGCACAGCCATGAATGCGCCGAATGTCAGCAGCAGCGGCAGCAGCGGCAACAGTGCCGCGATTTCCTTTGGCATTTTAAACGCCTCCTATCACAATATAATTTCTCCACGACAATCTGAAAAACAAAGCTTTACCAAGCCATACTCGGTTTTTCCAAGTCCTGTTCCACTGCAGGAGTTTCCACCGGCATTTCTTCTGGAGGGGGCTTCTCCTGCGTTTGGAAGCTGTTCCGCCGTTCCATTTCAAGGGCATAGTCCGTTTGCAAATAAACCGTCAGGCGCAGGGCCATGTCCGCAATGGATTTCAGGCAACAGGAAAGGGACTGGCAATCCTGCGCTTTCTGCGCGTCGCCAATCCCTTTCCCCATTTCCCGGAGCCTTCCGGCAATTTTCAGTTTATCCTGATATGGTTTGTATGCCTGTCCCAATCTCGAAAGGACTCTCCTGTATGTACAGCCGTTTTCCAATCCGCAAAGCATATGGACTGCCAGATCCGCAATGCGTACTGCCCCGGCCAGCATCCGTTTGTCATTGTCCATGCCGCCCGGTTTCCCTGCTTTCTGTATTTCCTCCCATTCCTTCACGATCCGTTGGAGATAGAATGCCTGCCCTGCTTTTTCGAACTGGCGGTTTCTCCACTTACAGTAGGGAGCTTCCGTATTCCTGTTCAGGTTTTCCAGTTGCCTGACGGTTTTTTTATAGGCATCCTTTTTCGGATGGCTCTGTGCTGGCTGGGCGTCAAGCCCTTTTTGTGCTTTCAAATCTTCGTTCCAATCCTTATGGGTTGGCTCCAGCCGCCAAACCTGCCCATCCGCATATCCCCGTTCCAACAGCAGGTCTTTGAACTTGTCGCTGGTTTCGATGCCAGCCGGGTCATTGTCAAGGCAAAGATAGATTTCGGAGATATTTTCCCGTTCCTGCAGGAACCGCAGCATAGCTTTGGGGGAAAGCCCGTCCAGCGCGATATAATTCTGTTCCTTCCAATCCTTCGGGTACATCGTGAGAAATGACAGCAGGTCGACCGCCGCCTCGAACACGAACAGCCTCTCCCCGCCGCCGCGCCAGCAGAAGCCATAACGTGGGTCGGAGCCAGGTACTGTCTGGCGGAAGCCCTTCGCGCCGCTGGATGAGGATTTCAGGCTTGCCGATCTCGGGTTCCCCTCTGCGTCCGTCCCGACAAAGACAATGTTATTGTATTTTCCCTCCTGATAGAGCAGCCCCGCATCGACAAACGCCTTGACAACTTCCCGTGAGAGGAACCTTGTTTTCAGGAGGTAGGCAAACAGCCGTTTCATATTGTCCACCTTTTCCGGCAGAACCAGTTTTGAAGTTTCCTGCCGCATTTCTTTCGTGCTGCCGCTTACGCCCGGAGAAAGATTTTTTCCCTGATATACAGGCGTATCCCCGTCCAGCAGCTCCCGAACCGCCTCCCTGAAGCCCAACCCATAGAACTCCTGCAAGAATTTCACCGGGTAGCCGCCCATCTGGTTTTTATGGTCGTACCAGCGGTTGCCGCTGACGGATATGCTGTCATGCTCACCGCCGGAATCCCGATAGTAAAACCGGCTTTCCTTCCCTGTTCGCTTCAGCTTCTCACCCCTGCGGCTCAGGTACTCTTCAAGGTTGACACTGTTCGCCTGTTCGATCTGTTCCTGTGTGTATAGCGCCATCTCCGACGCCTCCCTTCATGCTGTCCGCCGCATCATCCATCGCCTGCTCGATATACCAGAAATCAAAGCCGTGCTCCTCATACGCCGCCGCGATTTTCTCGATATGATCTTCATCCGGCAGGGCTGGTTCCCTGCCCCGTGGCACAAGCATAAATACAGCTATCTGCGTTTTTCCTGTGTTCAGGCTGAAATTTATCTTTTCAAACACGTCCTCCGGATAATAATCCATAAGGTCTTTTTCCTCCGCATCGCCGATTTCCCAGACAACAGTGGAGACAGAATCTTCCCCCGCCCCTCGTTTTATGGAAAACTCCGCCCCGGCATAAATGCGGCGCAACACAAGCCGGCAGCCTATCAGGCGGCATTTCAGCCTCAGCCTTGCCGATGGGCAGAGCGCCTGCATGAAACCTTTGGACATATTTTCGCCATACGTTACTATGTAAGCCATTATCTTTCCCCCTCAAGGTACCCTTACATCTTAATTTCATTCTGCGGCACCTCCTCCGCTTCTTCTTCGGGCTCATTGGATGGCGGGGGGTTCATTCCACTATTGGCTTCAAAGGGAAGGGGATCCCAATTTCTCCCTCTGTCCCTCCTGCGGTTGTGCCGCCGTTTCCATTTCCTCCGCCTGTGATTCCATCTCAGCTTTCCGCAGCCACGCGCTGTTCCCGCTGAGGTTTTCTGTCAGCAGCTTCCTTGCGTATTTGAATTCCTCCCCGACAAACCCGAGCCGCACCAGCCATGTGCGCAGCTGGAACTTTTCGTTCGGGGAATCATTCTCTTTTTGCCGGATTCTCTTGCTTTTCGCCGCAAAATCAACAACGCACTGTGCAAGCTGGACATAGCTCCTCACTTCGTTTTCGTCCAGGCTGCCCGGGAACAACGGCAGGGAAACCACGCCCTGTTCGCTTAGCCAGGAGCAATCGGCAAGGCTGCCAAACTCCCGTCCGATAGCCTTTTGCAAAAGTGTTCCTTTGCTTTCATAGATATTTGCAAGATTATTTTCAAACCTTTCCGGACTATTTAATCCTGCCATGCCTAGCTTAACCGCCATGTCGGTGCTTTCATTTATGACCGCGCCGCCCGTTTCCAGCCGCCCAAGGATTTTTTCCACTGTTTCAAAATCACTTTCATACAGCAGGGGCGTACTGACCTTTACCTGATAGAGCTGGTTTGCACCAACCATCTTGTTGTTCTGCCAACGCTCCGCACGCACGCCGGGGCAGGGGAGGACAGTCCAAA
>OFHN01000905.1_pt1 | contig 23761 bp, 26 predicted proteins | sample 1521321 | NCBI WGS metagenome assembly OFHN01 (sample SAMEA3504130, study PRJEB24116) | mouse gut metagenome | biome: mouse gut; feature: mouse-associated habitat; material: faeces | place: Denmark | collected 2011
AATATATAATAATTTAAATATATAATCTTGCGCTAACTCATGCTTCTACTTTTCACCGCTATTTTCCTATAAAAGACTTGCTCTTCTTAACAAATATCCTTATCTTTATATATAGGTAATTATGAACAGTCTGGTCACAGAAAGTTAAAATGTAAGAGACCATTATGACAATCATTTCATCACGAAAGGAAAAGCTATATTTCTCTCTCAAACACGTGCTGTTTGCTTACATTCTATATAGCAGGCTTAATATGAAATTTATCGCTATCGTTGGAACTAATGCTACAAAATCTTATAACCGCAAATTACTACAATTCATGAGCTCACACTTTGCTAACCAAGCACAGATCGAAGTGACAGAGATCAAAGATATCCCTCTTTTTTGTGAAGACTATGAACAAACGCCCCAAAGTGTTTTAGACCTTGCCCAAAAGATCGAAGGCGCAGATGGGGTGATCTTTGGGACCCCTGAATATGATCATGATATCCCGGCTGCTTTAAAATCAGTGATCGAATGGCTCTCATGGAAAGTCCATCCGCTGACTAAGCGCCCCGTTATGATCGTTGGCGCATCTTTAGGTAATCTTGGTACTGTCCAAGCACAAGAAAGTTTACGCCGGATCTTGGATTCCCCTGGCTTAGGTTCATTTGTTTTGCCAGGTTTTCAGTTCCTACTTGGGCGAGCAGAATCTGCTTTTGATGAAAAAGGGAATTTACTTGATCCAGGTACGGTATCCTGGTTAGAACAATGCTTCAACGGTTTTATCCACTACGCAAGCGCGCTTGAAAAATTACAAAGTGCTCAAAAAGCACAAATCAAAACACCTAGCATTTCACATACGCTCGATCCGCAACTAAAAAAACAAGAAGCTAAAAGTGCCTTACAAGCACTTGATGAGATCGATACTACTACCGGTGCTTCTGAAACTGCCGATATGAGTTTTGAAGAAGCTAATGGGATCAATTTTGTCCTAGATGACGATACTGAATTCAAGCTTCCAGATGATCCTATCAACACTTTGGAAACTACTACTTCACCTAAAGTCGCACCCGAACCGCCTGTTTTAGTCTATACTGAAGATGCTTTGACCAGCGCTTCCCAAACCGAACCACCAAAAAAATCCGCTCCTATTCCAGCAGTCGATACCTCTACAGGAGCTTCTGAAAGCTAATGAAACAACAAGCACAACGTTTTATCCACAAAACTTATCGTGGTTTGGGGACAAATATCTACTTTACGGCTTTTGGTAGTGCCAACTCAAAAGATCTTGATGATAGTTATGCTTTGTTAAAAGCATATGAATCAGCATTGACTGTCAATCAAGACCACTCAGAACTGATGGCTGTTAATCAGGCTGCTGGGATCAGACCCATTTCCGTCAGTGATGCGACTTACCAACTGACAAAACTTGCGATCCAGACTAGCCAAGAAAATTTTGGTTTTAACGCCTTGATCGGACCATTAGTCAAATTATGGAAGATCGGCTTTAAAGGAGCTTCACTTCCACCTAAAGAGGCGATCACTTCACGCTTGGCTTTGATCGATCCTACACAAGTTGAGTTGGATGATAACGAGTTTTCGATCTTTTTAAAGCAAGCAGGGATGCAACTTGATCTCGGAGCGATCGCTAAAGGATATATCGCCGATCGGATCCAAGATCTCTGGGAAGCTAAGGGGATCAGTAGTGGGATGATCAATTTAGGTGGTAATCTCTTATTGAAAGGACAAGCGCCGCATCATCCTGATGGTTTATGGCGTATCGGGATCCAAGACCCCTTTACTAAACGTGGAAACGCGATCTTATCAGTTAAGTTTGGCCCTTGCTCTGCTGTTACTAGTGGGATCTATGAGCGCCTGTTGAAAACTAAGGGGAAAACTTATCATCACATTTTAGATCCTAAAACAGGTTATCCCCATGAGAATAACTTAGCTAGTGTCACAGTTTTAACTAAAAGATCAGTTCAAGCTGAGATCGAAACGACACGCCTCTTCTTTTCTGATGGTCCTAAAAAAGACTGGCCGGTAACAAATGATATTTATGGTGCTATTTTTGTCACCAAAGATAAGAAGATCCAAGTTTGTGGCCTTTCACCAAACCAGGTATCCTTACTTGATGATACTTTTGAATTAGAATTTAAATAAAGAATATACTAGAAAACAGGCTGGATCTCAGCCTGTTTTTTAGTGTTGATAGCCAAAAAAACCGAGCCACTCGCACTTGCGAGCAGCTCGGTTATGATAATACTATTTCTTTTTGCTCTTTAGAGCTTTGCGTTTAGCTTTTTCAAGTTTACGCTGGCGAGCTTTTTCAGCTCGTTTCTTTTCTTCACGTTCACGTTGGATCTTAAACGGATTGTTGATCACAAGTGTTTGAACAACTGAAAAGGCGTTTGTGATCACCCAGTACAATGAAAGGGCTGCGGGCACATTTAACGCGGTAAAGAAGATGATCAGTGGCATCCCATAAGTCATCATCGTTGTCATCATGTTTTGTTCTGGTTGAGCTTTGACACTTAACCAAGAGGTCGCAAACGTAAATAACGCTGCTAAAACTGGCAAGATGAAGTATGGGTCACGCCCACCTAATTGCATCCACAAGAAATGCCCTGTCTTCAAAGTTTCTGACCGATAGATCGCTTGATATAAGGCGATCAAGATCGGCATTTGAACTAAGATCGGTAAACATCCAGCTACTGGATTGACCCCAGCTTCGGCATAGAGCTTTTGTTGTTCTTCCCGCATCTTTTGCATGGATTCAACATCTCTATCTGGATATTTAGCTTGCAATTCCTTTAATTTTGGTTGCAATTCACTTGTTTTACGCATGCTGCGCATTTGATAGATCATCAACGGTAAGATCACGATCCGTATGATAATGGTAAAGATCACGATCCCCCAGCCATAATTATGACCAAAAATGTTGCTCAAGGCTTCGATCGCCCGAATAAAGTTCCATACGATGTAATGATCCCAGATCCCAGTACTTTGGGCATTGACCGGATCAGTACTACAGCCGCTCAAAAAGAGCATTAAACCTAAAACGCTAATAACAGCGGCTAGTCTTTTCCCTTGCTTCATTTGCATTTACCTCACTTCGCAAATTGATCATCCGACAATACTCTTGCCAAGTGCAAAACATGGATCAAATTCTTCTTTGCATCAGCTGTTGAGATCCCAGCAGCACTTGGGCGCGCGATCACGATAAAATCGCAATCTTGTTTTAGCTGCGGCTTTAATTCAGTCAAGCTCTGCCGAATCCGACGCTTGACCCAGTTACGCGCGACAGCATTCCCGATCTTTTTACCGACGGAAATTCCGACGCGAAAATGCTTTTGCTCGGGCTTTTCGATCATGTAGACCACAAACATGCGGTTCGCACATGACTTACCCTGGGTAAAGACTTCTTGGAACTCCGCTTCTTTCTTGACGCGGTATGATTTTTTCATGACCCATCTCCAAATGATTTGAAAAGTCCGCATACACTAAAAAAGACCACTGACGGTCCAGTGGCCTATGCAGACAATACTTTTCTACCTTTACGGCGTCTACGTGCTAACACATTACGACCGTTGCTTGTACTCATGCGTTTACGGAAACCGTGTACGCGTTGGCGATGGCGTTTCTTAGGTTGGTAAGTTCTTTTCACAACAGAACACCTCCTTTTATACAATGTTACTTAATATCCTACAAAAATCGTAGCTTGATGTCAAGTTCAGACTTACTTTGTAATACTACCATATCTTAGCTAAAATTCAAAGTTTTTTTTCAGTTTTCATGACAAAAAAGTGCTACTTTGGCTGTGCTTTTTATGCACATTTTATCCACTTTTACATTTTTTAGCTGTCGATAAAATTTTTACATCCACAGCATAATCCCCAAAACCATCCACAAATCACAGCCTGTCAATATCGACCTGTCAATTTGTAAATAACCCTATGTGTATAACTCTCGAATCTGTTGAATATCACGGGTTACAGCTTTTGACCTTTTCTGTGAATAACTTTTTAAAATAATTTATATATCCACACTTTTTCACAACTTGTGGATAAGTTAATTAACACCCTGTGATTTATTTTTTACTTTTTTTACACAACCTGTGGAAAACATTTTTTTTTAATGCTACAATAGGAGCATGCAAAATTTATCAAAAAGGAGGGATCTTAGTGCTTGATCTTGAAACTTTATGGCAGTATATCCGCGATAAATTCGAAGCTGAATTTTCGCCGATCGCATTTACCACTTGGATCGCATCGGCACGACCACTACAGCTCACCGATAATACTTTAGTCGTTGAAGTGGCTTCTAAATTGCACCAAGACTACTGGAAACAAAATATTATTCCTCAGATCACTTCACTGCTTGCAGATAATCTTTCAACTAAGATCACGATCCTAGTTAAAACGGTCGACGAGCCCAATCCTTTGGCCGAAGCTCAGACCGAACCTAAAGTCAGGTCACTTGAGCCTAAGCTAGCTGTACCTAAAAAAAGCACCCCACTAAATGACAAATATACGTTTGAATCATTTGTGGTCGGTAAAGGCAATCAGTTGGCACATGCAGCTGCACTTGCAGTCGCCGAAGAGCCTGGTGTCTTCTATAATCCATTGTTCTTTTATGGTGGCGTAGGTTTAGGTAAGACCCACTTGATGCATGCGATCGGGCATCAGATGTTAGAAAATAATCCTAACGCCCGTGTCAAATACGTCACTAGCGAATCGTTTGCCAATGATTTCATCAACTCGATCAAATCTAAGCATCAAGAAGAGTTTCGCCAAGAATACCGCAATGTTGATCTCTTATTAGTTGATGATATCCAATTTTTCTCAGATAAAGTTGGAACACAAGAGGAATTTTTCCACACATTCAATGCTCTCTACGACGATAAAAAGCAGATCGTTCTTTCCTCAGATCGCCTACCAAACGAGATCCCTAAGCTTCAACAACGCTTAGTCTCGCGTTTCAAATGGGGATTGTCTGTTGATATCACCCCACCTGACTTAGAAACGCGGATCGCCATTTTGCGTAACAAAGCTGAAACCGAACACCTTAAAGTCCCTGATGATACTTTAAGCTATATTGCTGGTCAGATCGATTCCAATATCCGTGAATTAGAAGGAGCATTGATGCGGGTCCAAGCTTATGCTAAGCTAAATGGTCAGCCCGTTTCAACGAGCTTAGCGGCAGAAGCTTTACAAAGCTTAAACGGTGCTCCACAAACCAAAGAGCTGTCGATCGCGATGATCCAAGAGAAAGTTGCTAAGTTTTTCCACGTTACTGTAGCTGAACTCAAAGGAAAAAAACGTGTCAAAACGATCGTCATCCCACGCCAGATCGCAATGTATCTCGCGCGTGAATTGACCGAAGCTTCTTTGCCTAAGATCGGACAAGAATTTGGTGGCAAAGATCATACCACGGTCATTCATGCACATGAAAAGATCAGTGAGGCACTCAAAAGCGATGAAGAGCTCAAAAAAGAGGTCGCTAAATTGCGGGCTGAATTACACAGTTAACAACTGCCTGTGAATTAGTGTGGATAAACCCTAATAGTTGTCCACAAGTTATCAACAGGTGATTTCCTAGATCATCAAAGGTTTTAGGGCTTTTTCCACAGTATAAACAGCCCCTACTATTACTACTAACTTTATTAATAATATATATTTAACAAACAGGAGGAATTTTGCCTTATGAAATTTACGGTACATAGAACAGCTTTCATCCAATACCTAAATGATGTTCAACGTGCTATCTCATCTAAAGCAGCGTTAGAGATCTTGTCTGGGATCAAACTCGATCTTTCTGAAGATGGTTTAACGATGACAGGAAGTAACTCTGATATCTCGATCGAGACCGTGATCTCGATCGCTGATGAAAATGCAGCTTTAAACATTGAAAAAACTGGGAGCGTGGTTTTACCAGCTCGTTTCTTCAATGAGATCGTTAAAAAGTTACCTGAAGATAGCTTGAGTGTTGAAGTAAATGATCGTTTCCAAGCCACGATCAGATCTGGCTCAGCAGAATTTATCATCAATGGTCTCGATCCAGATGATTATCCACATTTACCAGAGATCGATTCACGTGAACAATTGACGTTACCAGGTGATGTATTAAAACAAGTGATCAATCAAACTGTGATCGCGGCTTCTAAGCAAGAAACACGCCCGATCTTGACCGGGATCCATTTAGCGATCAAAGATGGGAAACTTTTAGCTGTAGCAACCGACTCACACCGTTTGAGTCAACGAAAACTTACTTTAAATGGTGATAGTGCTGCTGATTACGATATCATTGTCCCAGGGCAATCAATGAATGAGTTAGCTAAGATGTTAGGTGATCTAAGTGAAGACATCGAGATCCAGATCTCAGAAAATCAGATCCTCTTCATCTTAGGCAATACGTCCTTTTACTCACGTTTACTTGAGGGAAACTATCCTGACACGGAACGCTTGATCCCACAAAACTCAACCACAACGTTAGAGATCAATGCACCTGCTTTCTTACGTGCGATCGAACGTGCTTCGTTACTTTCACACGAAGGACGCAATAACGTGGTCAAATTATCGATGCAAGCTAGTGCAGCTAAAGCAACACTTTACAGCAATTCCCCTGAAGTCGGGAATGTTGAAGAAGAATTGACCTTCAACAAACTTGAAGGAAATGATCTAGACATCTCCTTTAACCCTGACTATATGAAAGATGCTTTGCGTTCCTTTGGACAAAGTGAAGTGACCTTGAACTTCACGATGCCACTGCGTCCCTTTACCTTGGTCCCAAGTGAAGCTCAAGGTGAATTCATCCAATTGATCACCCCAGTTCGAACCGTCTAAAATATTTGTGCTTTAGAGGCCAAAAGCGAGTGGTATTTGACCGCTCGCTTTTTATTTTTCTCTAAAAGGTATAAATGGAATTTAGAACGCATATATTCAATTTCTAGGCCAGTTTTATCGTCTAGGGTGTCATAACACTCAGATAGGTTAAATTAGCTCAGAACGCGTTTAATTGGTTTCCATGATTGTGTTTAGTTTTTAAAAAAGGTATAATTTAATGAGTACTAAAAGGAAAGCGAGGCATTTTTTTGAAAGAAGAAATTCACTTAAAAACACCGCATATCACCTTAGGCCAGTTGCTTAAAATTGCGGATCTAGTTTCTTCTGGCGGGCAGGCAAAGTGGTTCTTACAAGAATACGCTAATGACATTTTAGTCAATGGTGAGCCAGAAAACCGTCGCGGACGCAAGCTTTATCCTGGAGATAGTGTTGAGATCAAAGCTCAAGGCAGCTATCTATTGAAAGAAAGCTAGCTAAGACAATGTATTTAGAAGAGCTGGAACTTCGCAATTTCCGTAACTATCAAACGGTAGCGGTCAAATTTTCACCACAGATAAATGTCTTGATCGGAAAAAACGCTCAAGGCAAGACCAACCTGTTAGAGGCGATCTATGTTTTAGCGATGGCGCGTAGTCATCGGACCAATAATGAGCGTGAGTTGATCAGCTTTAAACAAAAAGAGGCATATTTAAGTGGGCGCGTGATGCGTAAGTTAGGTAGCTTACCGTTAGAGATCAGTTTGAGCCGTAAAGGTAAGAAGGCCAAAGTCAATCATCTCGAGCAAGCACGCTTATCTCAGTATATCGGTAATTTGAATGTGATCTTATTTGCGCCAGAAGATCTCAGCTTAGTCAAGGGGTCACCCGCGATCAGACGCCGCTTTATCGATATGGAATTTGGTCAGATCGACCCACGCTACCTCTACAATTTGACGCGGTACCGCACGATCTTAAAGCAACGAAATAATTATCTAAAACAACTCCAGCAAAAAAAGGCGACGGATACGCTCTATTTAGAGGTCTTGTCAGAACAACTAGCGCAATTTGCTGGGGCGATCATTGTGAAACGACTAGAATTTTTAGCGGAACTTGAGCGCTATGCAAAAGAGATCCATGGTCAGATAACACAGGACAAAGAGCAGTTAGCTTTTAGTTATGAAAGTAGTTTGAAAGAACCAAGTCAGGCTACTGAAAATGAAATTACCAAAGCATTAAAAAAAGGCTTTGCAAATTTACAACAAAAAGAAATTTTTCAAGGGACGACCCTTTTAGGCCCACATCGCGATGATGTTGTATTTAAGATCAACGAACAAAATGTTCAGATCTATGGTTCGCAGGGGCAACAGCGAACGACAGCGTTATCGGTCAAATTGGCAGAGATCGAATTGATGAAAAATAAGACAGGCGAATATCCGATCTTATTGCTTGATGATGTGTTGTCTGAGCTTGATGGAAATCGGCAAACACATTTGTTGAAGACGATCCAAGGGCGCGTCCAGACCTTTTTAACGACACCTGGATTAAATGATATCACCCAACAGTTGATCAAAGAACCAAAGATTTTTCATATTGATGATGGCCAGATCTCTGAAAACTCAGAAATGGCTGAAAATCACATCGACTGGGTTTCAGAAGACGAAAATAAAGTTGTTACATTTTATCCAAAGAATGAAAAATCCAAGAAAGGACAGTCTACATAGAGATGTAGCGGGTACTAAACGTGACAGAAAAAGAAACGCTTGAAGAAGTAAAGGAAGAAAAAGCAAAAGAATATGATGCCAGTCAGATCCAAGTCCTTGAAGGCTTAGAAGCCGTGCGCAAGCGTCCTGGGATGTACATTGGCTCGACTAGCTCACAAGGCCTACACCACTTAGTATGGGAGATCATCGATAACGGGATCGATGAAGCTTTAGCGGGCTTTGCTGATGAGATCAATGTGATCGTGGAAAAAGACAATAGTATCACGGTCAAAGATAATGGACGTGGGATCCCGGTCGATATCCAAGAAAAGACGGGCCGTCCAGCGTTAGAAACCGTCTTTACTGTGCTTCATGCCGGTGGAAAATTTGGCGGTGGCGGTTATAAAGTCTCCGGTGGTCTCCACGGGGTCGGGGCTTCGGTCGTTAACGCCCTTTCAACGAGCTTAGATGTTCAAGTCAGACGTGAAGGGGATACAAATGTCTATGGGATGGACTTTAAACTCGGTAAAGTCGACCATGTGATGGAAGTCGTGGGGCAAAGTCGACCACATGAACACGGGACGACAGTGCATTTCTTGCCTGATCCCGATATCTTTACGGAAACAACTGTCTATGACATCAAAGTTTTGACGACGCGGATCCGTGAGTTGGCCTTTTTGAACAAGGGCTTAAAGATCACGATCGATGATATGCGCCCAGAAGAACCGACCCATGAAGAATTCCACTATGCTGGTGGGATCAAACACTATGTGGAATTCTTAAACAAGGGTAAAGAAGTTCTTTTTGATGAACCGATCTATGTGGAAGGCCAACAAAAAGGCATCACAGTTGAAGTGGCATTACAATACACCGATGATTTCCACTCTAACTTATTGACCTTTACTAACAATATCCACACTTATGAAGGTGGGACTCATGAATCAGGATTCAAGACTGCTTTGACACGTGTTATCAACGATTATGCACGTAAATCGGGCCAGTTAAAGGAAAATGAACCTAACTTGTCTGGTGAAGACGTCCGTGAAGGCTTGACTGCAGTTGTTTCAGTCAAGCACCCTGATCCTCAGTTTGAAGGGCAAACTAAGACTAAATTGGGTAACTCCGATGCTAGAGCGGCGACAGATAAGACATTTTCCGAAACATTCAGCAAGTTCATGCTGGAAAATCCAAATGTGGCACGCCGGATCGTGGAAAAAGGGATGTTGGCTGCTAAGGCTCGTGTCGCAGCTAAACGTGCACGTGAAGTTACGCGTAAGAAAAATGGTCTTGAGATCTCTAATTTGCCAGGTAAATTAGCTGATAACACCAGCAAAGACCCTGAGATCTCAGAATTATTCATCGTCGAAGGGGACTCCGCGGGTGGTTCAGCTAAGCAAGGGCGTTCACGTTTGACCCAAGCTATCTTACCGATCCGTGGCAAGATCTTGAATGTGGAAAAAGCTACATTAGATCGGATCTTGGCCAATGAAGAGATCCGTTCATTATTCACAGCTTTAGGCACAGGCTTTGGGGACGACTTTGACGTGGATAAAGTAAATTACCACAAGTTGATCATCATGACCGATGCCGATGTCGACGGAGCCCATATCAGAACCTTATTGTTGACGTTGTTTTACCGCTTTATGCGTCCAATGATCGACCGAGGCTATGTTTATATCGCACAGCCCCCATTGTATCAAGTGCGCCAAGGCAAGATGATCCGTTACATCGACACAGATGAAGAATTAGAAGAAGTATTAGGTCAATTACCACCAAGTCCAAAACCAGTTATCCAACGTTACAAAGGTTTAGGTGAAATGGATGCTGAACAATTGTGGGAAACTACGATGGATCCAGAGAATCGGCGCTTATTACGGGTCGAATTATCAGATGCGATGGAAGCAAATGAAGTCTTTGAAATGTTGATGGGCGATCAAGTCGGCCCAAGACGTCAATTTATCGAAGAAAATGCAACTTTCGTGGACAATTTGGACGTTTAATAAAAGCAGGAGAATATGTTCTGCACATAATGCACAGGATAGTGTGAATAAACTGTGTATAAGTTAAAAAGTAAGAAAAGAAGTGGAGGCACAGGACGTGGTAGAAGTACCTAACAGAATTAGCAATGTTGATTTATCCAAAGTCATGCGGACCTCATTTTTAGATTATGCGATGAGTGTTATCGTTGCGCGCGCTTTGCCTGATGTGCGTGATGGCTTGAAGCCTGTTCACCGCCGGATCTTATACGGTATGAATGAATTAGGTGTGACTCCGGATAAACCATATAAGAAATCAGCCCGGATCGTTGGGGATGTTATGGGTAAGTACCACCCGCATGGGGACTCGGCGATCTATGAATCGATGGTCCGGATGGCGCAAGATTTTAGCTACCGTTATCTCTTAGTTGATGGTCATGGTAACTTTGGTTCGGTCGATGGTGACGGGGCCGCTGCGATGCGTTATACCGAAGCTAGGATGTCTAAGATCACGTTGGAGATGTTGCGTGATATCAACAAAGACACGATCGATTTTCAGCCAAACTATGATGGGACCGAACGTGAACCTGAAGTTTTACCCGCTCGTTTCCCTAACCTATTAGTCAACGGGGCGACCGGGATCGCAGTTGGGATGACAACCAATATTCCACCCCATAACTTGGCTGAAGTTATTTCAGCTTTGCATGTGTTGATGGAAAATCCCGATGCAACGACTGCCGACTTGATGGAAGCTTTACCAGGGCCTGATTTCCCGACTGGTGGGATCGTGATGGGCAAATCTGGGATCAGAAAAGCTTATGAGACTGGGAAAGGCTCAGTTACTTTACGGGCTAAAGTTGAGATCGAAGAATTAAAAAATGGCCGTGAACAGATCATTGTGCATGAGTTACCATACATGGTCAATAAGGCTAAATTGATCGAGCGGATCGCTGAATTAGCTCGTGATAAAAAGATCGAAGGGATCACCGATATCAAGGACGAATCTGACCGTGAAGGGATGCGCATCACGATCGATGTGCGCCGAGATGTCAGTGCTTCGGTCGTATTGAACAATCTATACAAATTGACCTTGATGCAAACGGCATTCAATTTCAACATGTTGGCGATCGTTAATGGGACGCCACGGGTCTTGAGTCTAAAGCAGATCTTGACCTATTACTTGAAACATCAAGAAGAAGTCATTCGGCGGCGAACACAATTTGACTTGAAAAAAGCGCAAGCACGAGCCCATATCTTAGAAGGTCTCCGGATCGCCTTAGACCATATCGATGCGATCATCAACATCATCCGTAACTCTAAGAGCGGTGATATTGCTAAAGATCGCTTGATGAATGAATATCATTTGAGTGATAAACAAGCCCAAGCGATCTTGGATATGCGTTTAGTTCGTTTGACTGGTCTGGAACGTGAAAAGGTTGAAGCTGAATATCAAAAGACGATGGAAGCGATCGCCGATTACAAAGATATTTTAGCGCACGAAGAACGGATCTATCAGATCATTTACCAAGAATTATTGGAGATCCAAGAGCGCTTTGGCGATGAGCGCCGGACTGAACTTATGGTCGGCGAAGTCTTGAGCATTGAAGATGAAGACTTGATCGAAGAAGAAAATGTCGTGATCACTTTGACGCATAACGGTTACATCAAGCGTTTGCCAACAAGTGATTTTAAAGCACAACGGCGCGGTGGTCGTGGCGTCCAAGGTATGGGCGTGCATGATGATGATTTCATTGAGCACTTGATCACGACTTCGACCCACGATGAATTGTTGTTCTTCACAAATGTGGGTAAAGTTTACCGCATGAAGGGCTATGAAGTCCCAGAATATGGTCGTGCTGCTAAAGGGATCCCTGTGATCAACTTGCTCGACCTTGATAAAGAAGAAAAGATCCAAACAGTGATCAACGTTGAAGCTGCAAAGCGTGATGATTCGCACTTCTTATTCTTCACTACGGTCAAAGGTACGGTCAAACGGACTTCCGTGACTGAATTTGGCAATATCAGAAAGAATGGGTTAAAAGCGATCTCGTTACACGATGGCGATGAATTGATCCACGTTTCGATCACAGATGGTGAGCAAAATATCATCATTGCAACGCATGGTGGTTACGCAGTCAGCTTTGCTGAAACAGCTGTCCGCCCAATGGGACGCTCGGCAGCTGGGGTCCGCGGTATCCGCTTGCGTGATGAAGATCATGTCATCGGAGCTTCGATCTTGCGTCCGGACAGTAAAGTTTTTGTCATCTCTGAAAAAGGCTTTGGTAAGCAGACACCAGCTAGCGAATATCCGATCAAAGGCCGTGGTGGTAAAGGTATCAAGACCACAAATATCACTGCTAAAAACGGTAATCTCGCTGGTATGACAACAGTCAATGGGGATGAAGACATCATGGTCATCACTGATAAGGGTGTCATGATCCGCTTTAACCTCGCTAATGTTTCCCAAACTGGTCGGGCCACACTTGGGGTCAAGTTGATCAACTTAGATGATGATGCTACGGTTTCAACAATGGCTAAAGTCGAAGCTGAACCCGTCGAAGAGGAAGAAACGGCTGAAGAATAAAACTGTGGATAATTAAAATTTATTCTAAAAATAATTTATCCACAAAAAAATCCACGGTACTCCTAAGAGTGCTGTGGATTTTTTGTCTATAGCTAATTATTTACGGACAACACTGATCCGTTCTTGGATATGGTCACCATTTTGGATCTCATCTGCCATGGCAAGCGCATAATCAGCATAACTGATGATGCTTTCACCACGATCGTTAAGGGTCAATTCTTCACCAGCGAGGATGTATTCACCCGTACGTTTTCCGTCAACTTGGAGACCAACCGCTGGACTGATGAAAGTCCAAGCAACATCATCATGTTTGCGTAATTCGGTTAAGGCATCAGTTTGAGCTTTGGCTAAAGCGTAAAATTCAGCTGGAAAATCTGGAGTATCGACTAACTGAGTCTTGTGTTCTGGATCAACATAGAGGCTACCGGCACCACCAACGATGACAAATCGCTTACCTGTCTTGCCCAAAAGCGAGGTTAGGTGTTTGATAACATCAACGTAAAGATGAAATGTTTCTGGTCTCCAAGTTCCAAACGCAGAAACAACGATCTCAAATTCAGCAAGATCGGCTTTAGTGAGATCAAACAGATCTTTTTTAATGTATGTTTGTGCCCCCGTTGTATTTTCATCTCTGCGCCCAAAACCAGTAACATCATAGCCACGAGCAACTAATTCCTTGATAACGTTGCCAGCGATCCGACCATCAGCACTAATTACAGCAACTTTTGTCATAATAAATTCCTCCATTTAGTTGTAATTTTTGTTATTACATCGGTTTAGTGATCTTAGTCTATCCTCTTTTTAATGTAATGTCAATAGTTACAACTGAAAAATATTTTATTTTTTTGTGTTTACCTATAATTAGCGGAAATAAATTTTTGGGAAAAAAGAAAAAAATTTCACCAGCAATTGCGTATTTATAAAGTGTAGCCGTAGTTCAAAATCCCTTGCAAAATAGTTTTAATAATGTTATAATTCTATTTCGTGAGTATCTAAACAAAATTAGCTTTAGATTCTCCTTGTTCTTACTTTAGATAAAGAACCAATAGTCCATAAGGAGGTGCAAACAGTCATGACAAATTATGAAATTACTTACATCATCAACCCATCACTTGACGAAGCAGCTAAGAATGAATTAGTTGAACGCTTCGACAACATCTTGAAAAATGATGGTGCTGAGATCGTAGAATCAAAAGACTGGTCTAAGCGTCGTTTTGCTTACGAAATTGGTGGTTTCACAGAAGGTGTCTACCACATCGTAAACATCAAAGCTGAAAACGCAGACGCTATCAACGAATTTGACCGTCTTTCCAAGATCAATGATGGTATCTTACGCCACATGATCGTTAAACGTGAAGACTAAGATAGACTATAAATAAAGTAAAGGAGGAAATGAACTTTGATCAATTCAGTTGTTCTAGTAGGTCGCTTGACCCGAGATCCTGAACTGCGCTACACGCCTTCAGGGGCAGCCGTGGCAAGCTTTACTGTCGCGATCGACCGTCGTTTCACTAACCAACAAGGTCAACGTGAAGCTGATTTCATCAATTGTGTAATGTGGCGTAAAGCAGCCGAAAACTTTGCTAATTTTACCCACAAAGGTTCCTTAGTAGGGATCGAAGGCCGGATCCAAACCCGTTCTTATGAAAATCAGCAAGGTCAACGTGTTTATGTTACTGAAGTTTTAGCTGAGAATTTCTCACTTTTGGAATCCAAGGCTGAATCAGAAAGGTATCGTGCCCAACACGGCAGCAGTAACGCTAATGTGCAAGGTTCAGCTCCTTCAAATGATATGCAGTCATCTAATCCATTTGGGACTCCAGCAAATAATCAGACAAATGATGCTTTTGGTGGTAGTGGTTTTGATTCCACTCCAAACAATAGTAACAATGCGGCTGATCCATTTGCCGGTGGGCAACAGATCGATATCTCAGATGATGACTTACCATTCTAAAATTGACAGGAGGGAAATCTAATGCCACAACAAAGAAGAGGCGGACGTCGCCGTCGTAAAGTTGACTTCATCGCTGCTAACCACATCGAATACATCGACTACAAGGATACAGATCTTCTTAAGCGTTTCATCTCAGAACGCGGTAAGATCTTGCCACGTCGTGTAACAGGTACTAGCGCAAAGAACCAACGTAAACTTACAGTTGCGATCAAACGTGCACGTATCATGGGCTTATTGCCATTCGTTGCCGAAGATTAATCAAAAAAACGTCTCATTACGAGACGTTTTTTTGTTGGGGAAGATTTTTTTGAAAAAAGTTTTTAAAAATTTCGTTTTTTAAAGACGAACTATTATATTTTTTTAGTTGGATATTATACGATTTAGCGGTTAAAGAGTGAAAAAATTATAATGGTAAACCCTAGATGTGTAAAGATGTAACACTGCATGTGGATAAAGTTGTGGAAAACTTTAGTGTAATAACCGAACTTTATCTATTATGAAAAAAATATAATTTAAATTCTTAAGAAAAAATCAATAAAAAAGTTAGCCATTTTGGGTCATTTAGGTGTATTATAGATATGTAGATTGATGATGAATCAATCTTCTCCCCTTTTTATGTAGTAAGTGATAACTATCTTAGATTTACTTTAGGATAGTATTTCCCCAATAACATAACCTTTTTCTCCGTGATTTTCCCCGATCACGGAGTTTTTTTATATTCATAAAGATATAGAACTATACGCCAAGGTGTTTGCAAACAATGAACGCGGGAGCCACCACGATGTAACAACATCATGGCCGCTCCCGCGTTGCGGTTATATTCAGCGATGACTAGTGAAACTAGTTTATCTCGAGAGTCTTAGCAAACTCAGTTCCATTTGAAAGTACCGTAAAGTTTCTAAAGTCGATCGTGGTCGATGCATCGAGTTTAGAAGCTAGGCGCATTGGATCGTCAATTTGGATATTTTGCGTGGTAAGCCAAGATATCACTTGAGGGATCGCTTGTGTTTCGCTATTTAGTAACTGGATCTGGCGGTCGTCAGTTAACTCGAGTATTAGAGAAAAGATGAAGCGCTCAGTCAGTTTGGGTAACGGTCGGAGCGTGATCTTGGCCAGATACATTCCCAGGCAAGCCCGAATGATCTGGTTAGGTGATAGGGTGAGCATTAAATTGTCGTGGTCATCGAAGAGCTTGAGATGTGTTGTTTCAAACTGTGTTTTCGCAAAAGCAAGTGAATTTTTGCGAAATAAAATTGCAAGTGGCAGTTGGCGATTGGTTCCGTAAAAGGGCTGGCCATTAAATTCAAGTGTAGTGAAAATTGGTGCGGTATACAAATTAGTAGCTAAATCGGTAAAAACGATTTTTTTCATATTTGCCCCCATTTCTATAGATCAACTAACATAATTTATAAACGTCATCTTCTGCCCACTAGCTCCTTCCTAATGATAAGTGATATTGCCTAAGTGAGACAAGCGCTCTTTATAGAAGAAATGTGGTATTATGGAATAAAATAGCAATGAGGGTGAAAAAATGGTCAAAGGTTTGGTTTTAAGTGCAATAATTTTTGTTATAGGGGCGTTTGAACTTTATGCGACATATCGCTACTATCACAAATTAGTTGTGGCAGATCGAAAAAATATGCTTTCTAGTAGCCGTTTATGGTTAGGTATCATCAGTGGGGGCTTGTTATGCGCCCTCGGGATCTTCTCCGCTTTAGGTGTATTGCAAGGTGCATAGCTTGAGGAAATAGAGACTGTTATATAAGTAAAAAGACGTCTTCGAATTCCAACTTTGGGATTACACATCAACGTTGGAATTTCTGAGATGTCTTTTTATTTATCTCTTAAAATACTAGTTTTTAAAGCTTTACGGTGGCAAGTAACAACGAATAACAATTCTTTAGCGTAATATATAATACTAAAAGAAACGTATGTCCTAGTCTCATTTTTGTTTAGTTAAAAACTTTTATAAAATATTGATATTTCTTTACCAAATTTGAAATATATGATATGTTGTTCTAAATATATTTTATATTGAAAGAGATTTATTTATGTTTACTTTTCATAACTACTATGATATCACAAATCGATGAGAGTGATTGTGGTGTTGCCAGTTTGGCGATGCTTTTAAAATATTACGGCTCAGATGTTTCATTATCTTATTTGAGGAATATAGCTAAAACCGATAAGGATGGCACAACAGCATTAGGGATCGTCAAAACTGCTCAGCAATTAAACTTCGAAACTAAAGCTATAAAAGCAGATATGCGATTATTTGATATTGCTGATCTTCACCATCCTTTTATTGCACATGTGATAAAAGACAATCAGCTTTTGCATTACTATGTTGTAATATCATCAAATAAAAAATATGTAACTATTGCTGACCCTGATCGACTGGTATTAGTATGACATCAACAAAAATAAACTTTTGAATAAAAACATATATTAAATCTCAAAGGAATGATTTTAGATGCTTACTGCGTTAATTCTTGAAGGCAATTCAATGTACAGGCATAAATTGCAAAATATTATTCAAAATAGGATACGGGTAAATGATACTCTGGATGAATATGACATGGAAATTGCCATTTCTACTGACAATTTATCGGATATTCTTAATCACATAGCAGCACATAAGGATAAATCTTTCTTGATTTTTGTGGATATAGATACAGTGTCACATGATTTAAACATTTGGAAACAAATTAAAGATAACGTTGTATTTGCTGAGATAATATATTTATCAGATTCTTATAACTCTATCCAGAAAATTATAGCTGCTAGAGCCGAACCATTGGATATACTGTGCAAAAATTTAGCAGATGATTTTACTATACAAAGAGTGCGTGAAAATATCGATATCGCATTTGCTAGATATAAGAAAAATGCCTTAGCTAATTTAGCTAATTTTTTTTCGTATGAAATGACTCATGGACTTGTAGAACGAATACCGTTTGATCAGGTATATAGTATTGAGTCTATAATAGGCAATAACAAACAAGTGCGCTTAAATTATAGGAATCTTAAAGAAGATATATTGGGGAGCTTAAAGCATTTTGAAGAGCAATATGATCACTTGCTTAGATGTAACAGAACTACCCTAGTTAATATTACAAATATTATCAGAATAGACAAAAAAAACAAGTCGTTAACTCTATCAAATGGGCAAATATATCCGATAAGTACAAGAAGATTTAAAAACGCTGTAAAAATTTTAGGACAGACCTAATTCAAAGCGCAATATTAAATGCCTTATTTATTGTATTTAGTGTCAATATCTGTCTAAAATTACACACTAAATACAATAAATTGCCCGATAATTCTTTTTTTAACTACTATTCTTAAATAACTGTATACTTCTAACTGTTAAGAGGTATCAATTTAATTTGGAGGGAAGCAATTATTATGAATAATGCCAAATTAAATTTGTTTGAAGAATTATCAACTAATGATTTGCAAAATATCGTTGGTGGGAAACGAGTTTTAGGCCATCATATTGTCGGTGCTACAGTAATAGGTATTGCAGCCCTCTTCTAATAGCTAAGAGGTGGAAAAATGAAAAAAAATACTTTAGGAAAGCTTGTTGTCGCATTATTATTTGCGATAATTGTGCTAAAGATGCTTTTTGTACCAGGGCCTATTTCCATTGGAACAATGGTAGCACTTGGATTGGGAATTCTAGTTGCTTTGGGATTCTCTTTACAAAAATTTATTAAAAAAAATAGTTAAGATGAAGCTGGGACATGAGTCTCTGTTTACAAGAAAACCACCCGAACTTTTTCGGCTATAATGCCCTCTAAGTATACAGATGAAATAGAAAATTCATATTATACTTGGAGGGTATTTTATATGTCTAGGAAATCAAAATACAGTGCAGAACAAAAATTAGCTATACTAAATGAACTAACCCGTTCTAATATTAGTGAGGTGGCTAAAAAGTATGCAGTGGGCAAGAAAACTATTAGAACTTGGGGGTATCTATATGAATATCAGGGCATTGATGGCTTACGATCTACTCACAATAATCATAGATATTCAAAGGAATTTAAATTATCTTTGGTCCAACAGTATCAAAAATCAGACGCGTCGCTTGAAATATTCGCGATCAAGCATGGGCTAAAGTCCAAAACACAACTATCAGATTGGATTATGCAGTATAATGAATCAAAACTAAAGGCTGAGAATCGATTATTAAAGGCCCAACTTCTTCGTAAAGAAATGGAAGAAGCATACGCAAAAAAAGTGATGGAAATACGCAATCGGGAGGCGAACGATTCTTCAAACAACAAGCCATCAAAGAACTAAATAAAGAATACAGTTGGTCAATCATTAGCTTATGTCAAATCGCTGGTATTACTAGAGATGCCTATTACAAATGGGTTCGCAGAAAGCCAAGTAAGTACGAAAATGAGCAAGCAGAGTTACTCAGTTCAATTCTAAAATTGGAAGAAAAACATAAGTGGACTTTGGGGTATTTAGGTATGACGACACAACTGGCCTTTGAAAATAAACTGAATTTTAAAGCAGGTTTAAAACGAGTAACCAACTGTATGAGAAATCATGGAATTAGAGTAAATATCCGTAAAAGAAACATAATCGAGTTAAACGCCATGAGGAGTATATAAAAGATAACCTACTCAATGGACAATTTGATCGACAAAGTCCAAATGAAGTTTGAGTAACTGATACTACAGAAGTTCTGTATGAGGTAGATAAGTTAAAGAAAGCCCGAGTGCATATAGTTCTGGATTTATATGGTCGTTACGCATTGAGCTACAATATTTCCATTACAGAAACTGCGATCTCGGCAATTGAAGTATTTAGACGAGCATTTAAAATAGAACCTGATGCACAATCCGATGATCCATATGGATCGCGTAGCAGCATATCGTTCTATTGGTTTTAACGACTAGTTAACCAGTCGAAACTGTATTCATAGTATGTCTCAACCAGGTCATCCTTGGGAAAACTCGCCGATGGAACGTTGATGGAATGACTTTAAACTAATTGGGTTAGCAAACTAAGACGTTGAAAGAATTAGGGGAATCAGTAAAAGAATCTATTGAATATTTCAACACGCAACGTGCATATGCATCAAAAAACGGCTTGACCGCAGAAAATTGGCTCTATACTTTTTACTGTGTAATGATATTATTTCGTTACGCAGTTTTTTTGATTTATTATAAAGATAAAAGTATTGATACACAAAAAAAGAGCCATAATGACACCTTTCTCTTGTGTATCCTACCACGAAAACTCAATTAGAAAGTATGGTGTCCATTATGACCTCTTTAAATTATACTACAAATAATATCGATACAATAGTTAAATCTTGTATTAATTATCAGGATCCTCATATTATTTTTGATCGTCCCGCTGTCCATGATACTCTTAGAGGCATCAAATATCTTATTTTCCCTGCTACTATCAACTTTTTGTCTCAAGAATTAGATAGCTTCAGATGTCACAATTGCGGTTTTTCTTCGTTCTACCGCAATTGTTTTACTCCTAAGCACTTTATCAAAGTCCCTTCTGTTAACGCGACATACCAAACCGCTATCGCTGCTCGTTTGGCTAGGATCCGTTGTCGCAACTGTAACTCTACTTGCTCCGCAAGATCTGAACTCACTGAACACGGTTGTCAGATCTCTAAACTCCTTAAAGCTAAGATCGCTACTAGATTAAGGATGGATATTAGTGCTAAGACTATTGCTTTTGAGGAAGGTGTATCAGCTTCGACTGTCAATCGTACACTTGATTCCACTCGCTGCGAATTTCGAAATAACTCTAATTTCTTGCCACTTCATCTCTGCTTTGATGAATTTAGAGGTACTCATAACACATACCATTTTATCTGCTTAGATGCTGACAACCATGTGATCCAAACTATCCTGCCTAATCGGTTGAAACAAACTATTTTCAGGTACTTCATGCGTTTCCCTGCTTCTGTAAGAGGATTGGTGCGCACTGTTAGCTGTTACTTAAATTCTTACTATGTCGATCTCTATTTCCTAACGCTAAGATCATCATTGATAGATTTCACATCGTCCAAATGCTCAATCGTGCCGTTAATTCAATGCGCACTGACTTGATGAACCGCTTTGACCGTAGCTCCAAAAACTACAAATTATTCAAACATAATTGGAAGCTCTTCTTAAAACGGTACGACGAGCTTAACTGTACTCATCAGTTTTATGAAAGATCACAACGTAAATGGGTCACCTCGGAACGCCTAGTCAATCAGGGGCTTGAAATAGCTGATAAAGACTTCCAAAAAGCTTATTGGGACTATCAACGACTACTGGAAGTTATCGCTGATCCAACACCTTCTAAGCTAAAGATATTCGAACAGTGCCTTTTTGAAGCACATCAAAAGTATTCAAGTTCTCGCCATAAAGCTTCTAAAGCTGATAAAGTCCTCTTGACGCTCTATGATAACCTCACCCCTGTTATTACGGCTCTAGACCCAACTTACTGTCGCTACAATAATGGTCCTCCAGAAGGTATCAATCGAAAGATAAAACAAATTCAGCGAACTGCCTATGGTTATCGCAACTTTGAACTCAAAGCACGGATCTATCTTCAAACATATCTCGGTAAAGATACAAGAAGCTCTGTGAAAACAGCTTGAGCCATTTTTACAGAGCTTCTCTAAAAATATTTACTCTTTACACAATAGGTGACAAAAAATTCTAAAAAGCAAGAGACCTACCGTATATTGTCAACTAGCCTTAAAGAGATATCACTAGTAAAGTATTCAACTTTATTAGCTCACTTAATTTTTATTTTGTGCCTTTTAAAATAAGGGATTTCAATATTATTTGACAATAGTCTTTGAATTACTTTATTGTCTAGCAAAGCCGCAAAAGTCGGAATAGATTCTGCTGTCACTTCCAATTCTTTGTTTTTATTCAGCACTGGAATATTCTTTATTTCAAAACCTGCATCTGCGTTATTCACAACATAATCATGTAATGTATCTAAGACTAATTTAAGTTGTTCAACGCTAATTTTTTTAATTACCCTTTTTTTATTATCAGTAAAACTAGCAAATGTAGTCATTAAATTGTCATCTTCGTAGATAACATTTTTCAATGCATCTATATCGTTATTTTTAAAAGTCACCGATACCTTATCTCTACTAGTCAACTTTATAGGATTATCTGCAGAAATAAATCGCTTTAGTTTCCGGTCAACATATATTTTTTTAGATTCATTAGTTTCAAAAACATCATCAAATTCAATAGCATCATATACCTTAACTTTGTACTGTTTTCCTTCTGCACTATCATTGCGCTTATAAATACTTGCTATACAATCTGATGTTGGTAAACTAATCCCATTTTCTATATGCTCAATCTCAATCTTATTACATTTGGTAGCATTATCCCTTACTTTAAATATCCAGAGCTTTTGAGTATCCTTAACTAAATTAATATCTTTTATTCGATACAAAAATAATTCTTGATTTCCATTATCTTCTTCACACAAATATCCTATTAATTTATATCGCAGTATACCATTTTGGTAAATATTGTCCATACTCTTTAGAACTGGAACTTTTTCGATATTTGATCCCATCAATTCTTTCAGTATCTCTAACTGATATGCTTCACTCCCATCATTTCCACTAATATAATATTTTTTAGGTGTACTTAAAGATTCTATAGTTTCATTATCTAAATAATTAACCATCCCTCGCTCGGAAGGAGTACCTATTAAATTTGATAAGACCTCGAGTTGTTCATTACGCATTCCGATCTTGCACCTAACTTTTGAATCAATTAAAAAAACACTAACGACATCCATCATAATAACCTCCAACTAAGTTTATTCATCAATAACTCCTATATTATTAGAATAATCGCTCTCCCCAATTTCAATAACTTCAAATTCCTTGCTACATTTAATTATATCATCAATATTTTTTGTTCTTCCAAAAACAAATCTTAAATTGCTATCTTCTTCAGTTGATTCAACTATAAAGATAGAATAACCTAACGCAACCAAGGAGATATTTGGAAAAAAATCAGATGAATTTATAAAAAAAATATAAATAAGTAATTGAAAAATAATTATCATAATCAACGTTGGAATTGGATATTCATCAATAGAAAATGTTGACATCATCGGTAAGATAACACTTAAGATAAACTCTCTAAATCCTACATTGTACTCATCTTTTAGTACCACGCGTGTTTTTCCAAATGTTTTAGAATACTTTTTTGTGTTATTTATAATTTTTACTACTTTATAAAGGCAAAAAAATGATATAAATAGTAATACCATAAACGTATACAAAACCACTTTATACGAGGTTATGTTACCTAATTTCGCTAATAAATTTCTGACACTGTCTATTTCACTAATGTTAAATTTTATACTAGTCATAAAAATCAGCACAAGTAAATATACTGGCAGTAGGGAGGACATATAATAGTAAATTCGAAAAGCTTTTCTTGATGACCAAAACAATTCAATAACCTCCTTTTCTTATCTACTTAAAAAATTTGTAATATATAGATAGCATAAACCTAGATAAAATCATATACCATATCTCAAGTGTAAATATAATTCCAGCAAATTACAAGTAATCTGTAAGTGTATATAATTTGTAATTTATACGTAGTTTATAAAATTAAGTTAGAAAAATAAAAAGCCATTTGTGATAGACTTTTGAGTATCGACAAACAAAAGTAAAGGAAAATCACAAATGACCTATAATCATCTTACCATAAGCG
>OFHN01000910.1_pt1 | contig 23689 bp, 23 predicted proteins | sample 1521321 | NCBI WGS metagenome assembly OFHN01 (sample SAMEA3504130, study PRJEB24116) | mouse gut metagenome | biome: mouse gut; feature: mouse-associated habitat; material: faeces | place: Denmark | collected 2011
CGTGCCTTGCACTGAAAGAAGAAGGTTACCAGGTGGTACTGGTTAATTCCAACCCCGCTACCATCATGACCGATACGACCATCGCCGATAAGGTTTACATGGAACCGCTTACATTGGAATACATCGCAAGAATCCTCCGCTATGAACGCCCTGACGCTATCGTCCCGGGCATCGGCGGGCAGACAGGTCTGAACCTTGCCATGCAGCTGGAAAAGAAAGGCATACTGCACGAATGTCAGGTAGAGCTGCTGGGTACAAGCTGCGAAAGCATCGAGCGCGCCGAGGACAGAGAGCTGTTCAAAGAACTCTGCCAGAGCATTGGCGAGCCCGTTATCCCTTCTGAAATCACATACTCCGTAGAAGAAGCCATCAAGGCGGCAAATGAAATCGGCTATCCCGTTGTACTGCGCCCGGCATTCACACTCGGCGGCACAGGCGGCGGCTTTGCGGAAAACGAACGTGAACTGGTGGATATCATGAAAAACGCCCTCAAGCTCTCTCCCGTACATCAGGTATTGGTAGAAAAGAGCGTTAAAGGCTATAAGGAAATCGAATTTGAAGTCATGCGCGATGCAACCGACCACGCCATTACCATCTGCGGTATGGAAAACGTTGACCCCGTTGGCGTACATACCGGCGATTCTATCGTTGTGGCGCCAATCCTGACACTGAACGACCATGATTTCAATATGCTGCGGGACAGCGCGCTGAAAATCATTCGCGCACTGAAAATTGAAGGCGGCTGCAATGTGCAGTTCGCGCTTGACCCTGATTCCTCCCAGTATTATCTGATTGAGGTCAACCCGCGTGTTTCCCGTTCCTCCGCGCTTGCTTCCAAAGCCAGCGGTTACCCTATCGCCCGCGTTACGGCAAAAATTGCTGTCGGCATGACGCTGGACGAAATCAAAATTTCTGAATCCACCGCTAATTTTGAACCGGCTCTGGATTATATTGTAGCAAAAATGCCCCGCTTCCCCTTCGATAAGTTTGCGTCCGCCGCAAATACGCTCGGTACACAGATGAAAGCAACAGGCGAAGTTATGGGCATCGGACGCACACTGGAGGAATGCCTGCTGAAATCCATCCGCTCTCTGGAAATTGGCGTCTGCCACCTGTACATGGCGAAATTCGACCATACGCCCAGCGAAGAACTGCTGGAGTATATCTCCCGCAGCCCGGACGACAGAATCTATGCCATTGCGCAGCTCATCCGCAACGGCGTTTCTTTGGACGATATTTTCGAGGCAACAAAAATCACAAAATATTTCCTCGAGGTTATGAAAAACATTGTGGATTATGAAACCGTACTTTCTCAGAATGTCGGGAACAGGGAAATCTTGAAAACCGCTAAAAAAACGGGCTTCTCCGACCAGATTATCGCGAAACTCTGGAACTGGAAAGAAGTGGATGTGTTCCAGCTGCGGCGTGACATGCAGCTGTTCCCTGTATACAAAATGATTGAAACAAGCGGCTGCGGCGGATATATCCCCTACTTCTACTCTACTTATGGGGAAGGGAACGAATCTAAAATCAGCAATAAAAAGAAAATCATTGTACTCGGTTCCGGCCCTATCCGTATCGGTCAGGGCGTGGAATTTGACTACTCCACCGTACACGCTGTTACAACAATCAAGGAATTCGGCTATGAATCCATCATCATAAACAACAACCCCGAAACCGTTTCCACGGACTATACCACAAGCGACAAACTGTATTTCGAGCCGCTAACTGTGGAAGACGTTATGAATGTTGTAGAAATAGAGCAGCCAATCGGCGTCATTGCTTCTTTGGGCGGACAGACCGCAATCAACCTTGCAGAGCCTTTGATGGAGCGCGGCGTTAAAATCATCGGGACAGACGTTGCGGCAATCGAAAAAGCCGAAAACCGCGATGCGTTCGAGCATATTATGGAAAAACTGGATATCCCTCAGCCCAAAGGCCGCGCTGTTACGAATATTGAGGACGGCGTAAAGGCGGCGAATGAGATTGGCTATCCCGTACTGGTGCGCCCTTCCTATGTACTGGGCGGTCGTGCAATGCAGATTGTCGCGAACGAGGACGCACTCCGCACATATCTGAAAAGCGCGGTAGCCATTAACGAGGACCAGCCTGTACTGGTAGACAAATATATCCAGGGCAAGGAACTGGAGGTGGACGCAGTCTGTGACGGAAACGACGTATTCGTGCCCGGCATCATGGAACACGTTGAACGGACAGGTATCCATTCCGGCGACTCCATCAGCGTATACCCGACATTCAGTGTATCCGCCAAAGCAAAAGGGAAAATTCTGGAATACACCAAAAAGCTGGGACTTGGTATCGGTATCAACGGCCTGTTCAATATCCAGTTTATTGTGGACAAGCAGGATAATGTTTATGTTATCGAGGTAAACCCCCGTTCCTCCCGTACTGTTCCCTTCCTTTCGAAGGCGACCGGCTACTCCCTTGCGGATATTGCAACACTGGTCATCCTTGGCAAGAGTTTGAAAGAACAGGGCATATTCGGGCTGTATCCCGATGAAAAAAAGAGATGGTATGTTAAAGTGCCTGCTTTCTCCTTCTCTAAGCTGCACGGCATGGATACCTACCTTTCCCCTGAAATGAAATCCACGGGGGAGGCTATCGGTTATGACAACAAGCTGAACCGCGCACTCTATAAGGCTTTGCAGGCATCCGGCATGAATATACAGAATTATGGTACTGTGCTTGCGACTATCGCGGATAAAGATAAGGAGGAAGCCCTGCCGCTAATCCGTCGGTTCTACGAACTCGGCTTCAATATTGAAGCAACAAAAGGTACAGCGGATTTCCTGAAAGAACATGGCATCCGCACCCGGGTGAAGAAAAAACTTTCCGAAGGCAGCGAAGAAATTGTGGAATCCATCCGTCAGGGATATGTCAGCTATGTTATCAATACAAGAGATATCAATTCCACAGAAGGCATGAGCGACGGGCAGGATATCCGCCAGTGCGCTGTGGAAAATAACATCACTGTATTCACCGCGCTGGATACTGTCAGCGTACTGCTTGACGTACTGGAAGAAACAACGTTAGCAATATCTACGATTGATGCGTAAAGATCCCTCAGGAATTCCACCCCTGACCGGATTTCCAAAATCAGAGCAGGCGGAAAATCTCCTTACTGCTCTGGTTTTGCATAAATAAAGCGGGCTTTCTCGCTTTCATGATAAAATAGTCTTTAGGAGGATTTTTGTGAAGCAATCTCTTTTCACCATACAAAGCAACGAACAGCTTGCCGAAGGTGTATACAAAATGGTTCTGGCGGGAGATACCTCCGCCATTACCGCACCCGGGCAGTTTGTCAATATCCGGCTGAACAGCTTTTTCCTGCGTCGCCCGATTTCCGTATGTGATTACGGAAAAAACAGCCTGACAATCATTTACAAAACAGTCGGCAAAGGTACGGAAGCTATGCGCCGCATGAAAGCCCCGCATAAGCTGGACATACTGACCGGACTGGGCAACGGCTACAATCCCGCGCCCAGCGGAGAACGTCCCCTGCTGGTGGGCGGCGGGGCCGGTGTGCCGCCGATGTATGCGCTGGCAAAAAAACTGCTCGCGGAAGGCAAGCGCCCCATTGTGATCCTCGGTTTCAACCGGAAAGAAGAAATGTTCTATACGGCAGAATTTGAAGCCCTTGGCACGGAAGTCCATATCGCTACCGCAGACGGCAGCTTTGGCACGAAAGGCTTTGTAACCGATGTCGTCACCGCCCTTCCCGATTACACCTATTTTTACGCCTGCGGGCCGGAGCCTATGCTGAAAGTCCTTTCCGCCTGCACAAAAACAAGCGGACAGCTCAGCTTCGAGGAACGCATGGGCTGCGGCTTCGGCGCGTGCATGGGCTGCTCCTGCCAGACAAAATACGGCAGCAAGCGCATCTGCAAGGACGGCCCTGTGCTGGAAAAGGAGGAAATCCTATGGTAAAAACAAGCGTAACCCTCAGCGGCCTGACGCTGGAAAATCCCATCATCCCCGCCAGCGGCACATTCGGCTATGGGTATGAATTTGCGGAACTGTATGACATCAACATCCTCGGCTCCTTTTCCTTCAAGGGAACGACAAAAGAACCCCGTTTCGGCAACCCTACGCCTCGTATCGCGGAATGTCCGGCAGGCATGATTAACTCCGTTGGGCTGCAAAATCCCGGCGTTGAAAAAGTAATTTCCGAGGAACTGCCCAAACTGGCAAAATGCTTCCATAAGCCTGTCATTGCCAATGTCAGCGGCTTTTCTGTGGACGAATACGCATACACCTGTGAAAAGCTGGACAAACAGGAGCAGGTCGGGCTCCTTGAGGTCAATGTCAGCTGTCCGAACGTACATCATGGCGGCATGAGCTTCGGCACAAGCCATGAAGCTGTTGCGGAAGTCACAAGAGCCGTTAAGTCTGTCACGAAAAAACCTGTATACATGAAGCTGAGCCCCAATGTAACGGATATTGTATCCATCGCGAAAGCATGTGAAGAAGCAGGGGCAGATGGCATCAGCCTGATTAACACGCTAATGGGAATGCGAATTGATTTGAAAACAAAACGCCCTGTTATCGCCAATAAAATGGGCGGCTTTTCCGGCAGCGCGATTTTCCCCGTTGCCCTGCGCATGGTTTACCAGGTTGCGGAGGCTGTGAAAATCCCCATCATGGGCATCGGCGGCGTTTCCTCAGCAGAAAATGTGATTGAAATGATGCTTGCGGGCGCAACTGCGGTGCAGGTTGGCGCGGCAAATCTGGTTGACCCCTTCATCTGCAAAACTATTATAGAAGATTTGCCCCGCGTGATGGAAAAATACCATATCAGCGACTTAAACGACATTATTGGAGGTGCGCACAAATGAGCAAAGACGTTATTATCGCCTGCGATTTCAGCAGCAAAGCCGAACTTCTGACATTTCTTGATAAATTCAACGGCGAAAGCGCGAAACCCTTTCTGAAAGTCGGCATGGAGCTTTTTTATGCCGAAGGGCCTGAAATCGTGCGGGAAATCAAGCGGCGGGGTCACAGGATATTTCTGGACCTCAAGCTGCATGATATTCCGAACACAGTCAAAAAAGCTATGGCTGTTCTTTCCGCGCTGGATGTGGATATTGTGAATCTTCATGCCGCCGGAACGATCAGCATGATGGAAGCAGCACTGGAAGGGCTGACACGTCCGGACGGCACGCGTCCCCTGCTCATTGCCGTTACCCAGCTGACCTCTACCAGCGAGGAACGCATGAAAAATGACCTGCTGATTGACCACGCACTGGATGAAGTTGTTCTGCATTATGCCGCAAACGCAAAGACTGCGGGGTTGGACGGTGTGGTCTGCTCCCCGCTTGAGGCTGGCAAGGTCAAAGGCGTGTGCGGAGATACATTCCTGACTGTAACACCGGGTGTACGCTTTGCAGATGGGAATGTCGGCGACCAGGTACGCGTTACCACGCCCGCCAAGGCAAAAGAGCTGGGTTCGGATTATATCGTTGTGGGCAGGCCTATCACAGAGGCGGCTGACCCCGTTGCGGCGTACAAAAGATGTATTGCTGAGTTTTTATAAGAAAATATTTTAATTTCCAGATAAAGCGAAACGTAGTTTCGCACTATCTTTTTTGCTTGTTTCTTTGTAAAGAAAGAAGCGGAGTTTGAGGCAGAGCCTCAAGGTTTTACTGTATGCATCTCTAGGAGGGGACACGAATGAACATCAAAGAACAGATTGCAAAAGACCTGCTTTCCATCGGCGCGGTATTCCTGCGCCCTGAGGAGCCATTTACATGGGCAAGCGGCATCAAAAGCCCCATTTACTGCGATAACCGCCTGACGCTGACTGCACCCGGGGTGCGGAATCATGTAGAAAATGCGTTGGCAGAAACAATACGCAGAGAATACCCCGATTGCGAGGTATTGATGGGTACAAGCACGGCAGGCATCGCACATGCCGCCATCACTGCACACCTGATGGGTCTGCCGATGGGCTATGTACGCTCCGGCGCAAAGGACCACGGCAGAAACAACCAGATTGAAGGCAAGCTGGAAAAAGGTCAGAAAGTCGTTGTTGTGGAAGATTTGATTTCCACAGGCGGCAGCGTTCTGGAAGTGGTAAACGTATTGCGGGAAGCAGGTGCGGACGTGCTTGGCGTTGTAAGCATTTTTACTTATGGCATGAAAAAAGGACTGGAACGTATGGCGGAAGCCAATGTAAAAAACATCAGCCTTTCGGATTTTGACGCGGTTGCAGAAGTTGCCGCGCGCGAAGGTTATATCAAAGAAGCCGATATTGCCCGCCTGATGGCTTTCCGCAATAACCCGAATGATGAAAGCTGGAGGGGGTAAACATATGAGAAGCCTGATTGACATTGTAGACTTAAGCGTAGAGGAAATCACCGGACTGATTGACACCGCAAACGACATCATTGCCAATCCAGAAAAATACTGCGAAAAATGCAGGCACAAAAAGCTGGCAACGCTCTTTTTTGAGCCTTCCACGCGCACGCGCCTCAGCTTTGAGGCTGCCATGCTGGAGCTGGGCGGCAATGTCATTGGCTTTTCCGCAGCAAACAACAGCTCCGCCGCCAAAGGCGAAAGCGTTTCGGATACTGTGCGCACAGTCGGCTGCTATGCGGACATCATCGCCATGCGCCACCCCAAAGAAGGCGCGCCCATGATTGCGTCCATGCGCTCCCCCGTCCCCGTTATCAACGCAGGTGACGGCGGGCATAACCACCCTACCCAGACGCTCGCAGACCTCCTGACCATTCAGCGGGAAAAAGGCAGGTTCGACCATCTGACCGTTGGGCTCTGCGGGGACTTGAAATTCGGGCGGACAGTGCATTCCCTGATTCATGCGCTGAGCCGCTATGAAGGCGTGCATTTCGTTATGATTTCGCCGGAAGAACTCCGCGTACCGGAATATATGATACAGGAAATGCAGAAAAACGGCATTTCTTATGAAGAAACACGCAGCCTGGAGGAAGTCATGCCTCAGCTGGACATTCTTTATATGACAAGGGTACAGCGGGAACGCTTTTTCAATGAAGCGGATTATATCCGCCTGAAGGACAGCTATATCCTCACATTAGATAAGCTGGAAACCGCAAAAAAAGACCTTTGCGTCATGCATCCCCTGCCCCGCGTGAATGAGATTTCCGTAGCTGTGGACGATGACCCGCGCGCATGCTATTTCAAACAGGTATCCAATGGGAAGTATATCCGCATGGCATTGATTTTGAAGCTTCTGGAGGTGGAATGAGCATGAAGATTGATTCGATTACAAACGGCATCGTCATTGACCATATTCTGGCAGGGAAAGGCATGGAACTGTATCATTTCCTGCATCTTGACAGCATGGACTGCTCTATCGCCCTGATAAAAAACGCGCCCAGCCAAAAAATGGGCAAAAAAGATATTATAAAAGTGGATACCGCACTGGAACTGGATCTGGATATTTTAGGCTATGTAGATCCCGGCGTCACTGTCAATGTCATTCGGGAAGGCGTGCTGATAGAGAAATTCCATCCACAGCTGCCCGAAAAGCTGACAAATATCATACAATGCAAAAATCCGCGCTGCATCACCTCTGTGGAGCAGGAAATTCCACATATCTTTAAGCTGACAGACAGAGAGCACGGCACTTACCGCTGCATCTACTGTGAATCCAAGGCTAAAGAATAAGAATCATACAAAAAGCAGGAACAGTATTCAAAGCAGTTGCCTAAGAATTTTTCTTTTGATAATGCCCGTTGACAGCTGTCCCTGCTTTTTTGCTGCTTTTATTTCAATCTGCTCCCCTGCTCAGCCCTAAAACCGCAGCATTTTTATTTTTCCCTTCTTATGCAGAGAATGCAGCACAAAAATACAGAGCGTCGCGCCGACATAGGAAAGCACGCCCGAAAACGCCAGTGTACGGCGCATACGCATCCGTTTCGCAAGCCGAACATATTCCTGCCCATTTTCCAGGCGCATCGCCTCCCTATATGTTTTGCGCCGTATAGAACGGTAATGCCTGTAATACGCCCTGCATTCCGGACATTGCCGCAGATGCTCCCGCACCAGCCGCCTGCTGCCCTCGCTTGCTACACCGTCATGGTAAAGGGAAGCCAGATCCATCACAACATCACATTTCCAGTTCATTTTTCAACACCTCCATCAGCAGCTTTTTTGCCCTGAAATAAATCACCTTCGCAGAATTTTCGCTGATTTTCAAAATCAGGGCAATCTGTGAAAAGGGCAGTTCCGCATAAATCCGCAGGAGTACAACGTCCCTGTATTTTTTCGGGATGTTTTCCAGCACGTTGTGCACCGCTTTTTCTACATACTGCTTATGTACATATTCTTCCGGGCCATCCATTCCCTCACAGTAGCTGTCTATCACCAGTTCCAGATTAGCCGCATCCAAATGCAGCTTGTTCTTTTTCAGATACTTAAAATAAGTGTGCTTGGCAATAGCCGCCAGCCATGTAAAGACCTCACATTCCCCCCGGAACCGGTGGAAGGAAGTGTATGCCTGCAGAAAGGTTTCCTGCGTTAAATCCTCCGCAATGCCCGCATCAGCGCACATCCGGTACAAAAAGCCATAAATCTGGTTGTAATACTCTTGATAAAGGTTCTCGAAGGCTTTCAACCGCATCCCTTCCTTCCGCTGTTTATTCGGCAGTATTATTCCAGAACAGCCGCTTCAAAATACTGCCCATCCGCGTATTTCCGCAGCAGGTCTTCCGCCTCCGCGAGCATCTCCCGCACCGCCGTGCCGCCGTCAAAGCAGTAAAATACCAGAAGGATATGTTCTGTTGTATCTGTCACCATTGCGCGCGTGCTGTCGCTTGTGGGATTACCAAACGCGCCCTCTGCGTCAAATAATACAGGCAAAAAGGAAAGATTCAAAACATCCTTTCCAATTCCCTGATAGGCAGTCCCCTCCGGTGCGCGTTTCCAAACGATTTCACCCGATGTGTGCGAAAGGTCATAGCTGCCCATAGAATAGCCGGATTTGATGGAAAGATAATTGTTGATATCCACCACATTGTTAATCACATATAGCCCCCGCTCCTTGGCAATCCGGCGGCACATCGCCTCTGCCGAACAGCGGTAACGGTTAGGATCCTTCCCCAAAGCCTTATAGCCTTTTCGAGTCAGCTGAATCTGCTCCCGTTTATTTGCCTGCGAAAGCTCTGTTTCCGCCAGCTCCGCAATTTTTTCGTCCATCAGGCGCAGAAATTCCTCATCTGCCTGCCCAACCCGCACATCACACTCCAAAAGCCCCAGTACGGCTTGCGGGCAAATTGTTTTCAGTTCCGGGTCGATCGTAATCTGAACCATCATCGTCCTCCTTCCCAAAGCCGCCGGTTATTTTCCGCTGAGCATTTTTACATCCGCAAGCAGGCTTTCCACATTTTCCTCTTTTGTCGCCCAGCTTGTGCATACGCGCACAGCCGTATGTCCTTCGTCTGTCTTTTCCCAGAAATCGAAAGCATATTTTTCGCGCAGCCTGTCCAGCATTGCGTCCGGAATGATGGGGAACTGCTGGTTTGTTTTGGAATCAAAACGCATTGCACAGCCTGCATTCTCGAACGCGCGGCGGATTTTCATTGCCAGCCCTACGGCATGCTCTGAAATCTCAAAATACAGCCCGTTTTCAAACAACGCCTCGAACTGCAAACCAAGGAAACGCCCCTTTGCCAGAAGCGCGCCCTTCTGCTTAATCAGATAGCGGAAATCCCGCTGAAACGCCGGATTTGCAATCACAACAGCTTCGCCCATCAGCGCGCCCACCTTTGTACCGCCGATATAAAATACATCTGTCAGAGCAGTAATGTCCTTCAATGTCAGGTCGTTTCCTTCCGATGCAAGAGCATAGCCAAGCCTTGCGCCATCCAGATAAAGCGGCAGCCCGCAGGAGCGGCATACTTTACTGATTTCCTCCAGCTCCGCTTTGGTGTATGTTGTACCGTTTTCCGTCGGCTGGGAAATATAAACCATACCAGGCTGAACCATATGCTCATGCGTCACATCGTTCCAGTGCCCGTCATATGCAGCCTGAATCTGTGCCGCCGTAATTTTTCCATCCTCACTGGGCAGGGCAAGTACCTTATGACCTGTCGCTTCAATCGCTCCGGTTTCATGCACATTTACATGCCCTGTATTCACACAGAGTACACCCTGATGCGGGCGCAGTATAGACGAAATGACTGTCAGGTTAGTCTGTGTGCCGCCCACCAGCAGATGCACCTCCGCATGTCCATCGCCGCAAAGCTCCTTCAGGATTGCTTTCGCGTGCTCTGTATGCGGATCGCTGCCATAGCCGGGATATTGCTCCCGGTTTGTCTCCTGCAATTTCTGCAATATTTTCTCGTGCATACCTTCCAGGTAATCACATTCAAAACGTATCATTTTTCTCCGCCTTTCTTTATTTTAATTGATATCCCGGGACGCCGTCCCTCATATTTCATCCAATCAATCCCCATGTTTTTAAGAAAAATATGAAAAAGAACATGGTAAACGCTGAAAAAACCATTGAATAAACTAAAAAATCCCCTGCCAGTTCGTAATCCGCATCAAACTGCACCGCCATCTGATAATTCGTAATCGCCGTAGGCGCTGCCAGAAAAATGAACACTGGCACCAGCGTATCCCCTCTTATGTCCAGCACAGAAACAGCAATCCACAGGAAGACCACAGGCAATATGACCAGCTTCGCCACAATTCCCGCAGCCAACGGTTTCCAATGTTTTTTCGCGGAGCTGAAACGGAACTGCCCGCCCAAAAGCAGGAAAGAAAACGGTGTGACAATCTTTGCCAAATCTTTCCCTGCAGTATGCAGGAAAGACGGCATCGGAATCCGGAAACCATAAAACGCCGCACCCAGAACAACACCCCATATGATGGGGTTTTTCATCGCGTTTACAGCAGCCCGTTTCAAATCAGGCTTTTCTCCCGTTTCCGCAAAAAAGGAATAGACGAATACCCCAATGACATTCAGTAGCGGCAACGTTGCTGCCATGATGGAGGTTGCCAGTGCGACACAAGGCTCACCGCCAAGGCTTCTGGAAAACGGAAGACCATACAACATATAATTTCCACGGTAAACAGACTGCACCAGAACTCCCTGCTGTTTCCGCTCCCGCACCAATCGTGGGACAAGAACCATCAGTGCAGACACGCATACCACAATGGCGCACAACGCAAACAGGATTGGTTTTAAGTATGTAAAATCAATCTTTTCTGCATCATAAAGGTTGAAAAATACCAATATAGGGAACAACACCTGAAAGCAGAGCGCATTCCCCCGGCTGATAAATTCCCCCGTCAGTATTCCCCTGCTTTTCAGCCAGAAACCCAGCGCAATCACAACGAATGTCGGCGCAACCGCGTTTCCGGCAAATATTAAATTTTCCACTTATATTTCCCTCTTCCTCTTTTGTACCTGCCCTGGCTACAGCCAAAACAGCAATTTCTTTTATTATAAAAAAACAGCGGGATAATTGCAACCAAATTCCCACCCCATTTTATCCACAAAACAAAAAAGGGCGTTCTTTTTCTGAAATGCCGCCCTTTTTCTGCTGTACATTTTTTAACGGAAGTCTGCCAGTTCAATACCAAGCCCGCGCAGAATCCCTCTCAAATGCTCCATTCGCTCTTCTGTGGGACGCGCAAAATCTGCCTGCGGCAGCTCCATTCCCAACGCTTCATATTTCCCAAAGCCAAATTTGTGATAGGGCAAAAGCTCCATCTGTGCTTCAGGCAGGTATTTTTTTACAAACTCTCCGCTGCGCCGGATATTTTCATCGTCCGCATTCACTCCTTCAATCACCGGAATACGAATGACAATCTGCGCTCCGGTTTCTCCCAGCCGCTTCATATTTTCCAATATACGTTCGTTGGATACGCCGGTGAATTTCCTGTGCTGCTCGGAATCCATATGCTTCAAGTCCATAAAGATCAAGTCCATGCGTTTCAATATCGGCAGAGTTTCATCGAAATCAAAATTCCCGCAGGTTTCAATATCCAGACTGAACCCTAAATCATAAAACTTTTCAGAAAGCTCGTCCAGAACTTCATGCTGCATGGTTGCCTCGCCGCCGGAAAATGTAATCCCTCCGCCGGATTCCCTGTAAAACAGATGGTGTTTTTTTGCCTGTGATAGGATTTCATTCGTATCGGCAATGGAAACAAGCTGTTTTCTTGCCCCTGTCGGGCAGGCTTTTACACACGCACCGCAGCCGGTACATGTTTCGCGTTCCAGATTCATATTGATTCCAATTCCCTGTGGGCAGGCCTTTGCGCACGCGCCGCAGCCGATACAGAGCCTTGGATAGAAACCGACCAGAGGGTTTTGGTGCATCCCTTCCGGATTGGAACACCACTTGCAGTGCAGCGGGCAGCCCGCAAGGAAAATCGTTGTACGAATCCCGTCCCCGTCGTTGACGGAAAAAGGCTGCATCTGCATAAGATACCCTTTCATAGCCCCCTCCTTTTCAAAAAAGACATTAGGACCCTGCCCCAACCCCCGCAAGGGACATTGTCCCTTGACCCTTTTTCCGCAAAACTTCATTTTGCGGACAGCAGTAACAAAAATGGAACCTGTACTGTATTTCTCAATTTCTGCCTGCTCCAAAACAGATTAAGGGTAAAATTCCCTGCTTCTGCAATATTCTATCCCATTTCTACACCCATCGCATAAAATGCGATAGGCAGACGGGTCAAGGGTGGAAGCCCTTGCGGAGGTTTGGAGGCAGCGCCTCCAAGGCCTTTGGTCTTATCTTATCAAAAGCTTTCGTGTGCGTTCCTTGCCATAATGGAATCCTGCATGGACTTCGACAGATTTACAAACTGCGTGCTGTATCCTGCCACACGCACCAACAGGTCTTTGTAATTCTCAGGATGCGCCTGCGCATCTTTCAGCACCTCGTTTGAAATAGTGTTAAACTGCACATGGAACGCACCCAGCGCAAAATAAGACTGAAGCATCGCGCCAAGGTTCGCACGTCCGCGCTTTGTCGCCACCAAATCATGGTTCAGACGCAGGTTCAGCAGCGTACCGCCGCTATGGATATCATGATTCAGCTTCGCAGAGGAACGCAGAGCCGCCAGACATGTAGAAGTATCCGTTCCTGTATAAGGCGATACCCCTTCATTGATAGGGTCTTTCGCTTTCCTGCCGTCCGGCGTTGCACCCAGTACCTTACCCGTAGGCAGGTAGTTGGAAATGCCCATGAATGCCGTTACAAAGTGGTGTCCATAAATATCCTTATAGGACGTTACATCATGGTAGAAATAATCCGCCAGTTTTTTCGCGATGCTGTCCACATAATCATCGTCATTGCCATATTTCGGCACAGCCTGCGCCTTTGCGCGCAGTTCTTCGTAGCCCTCCCAGTTATGGTTCAGCGCGTCGATGATTTCGGCCATCGTTGTCACTTTATCCTCAAACACCAGCTTTTTCATTACCGCAAGGGAATTTGCCGTAACCGAAAGTCCAACGCCCGTGAATACAGGCCCAATGTTGTATTTTGCGCCGCCGTCCACCAAATCCTTGCCATTTTTCAGGCAGTATTCGTTGCATGCAGACAGGAACGGACGCGGTGCCTGTTCTTTATGTATCTTCTGCGCAGTCAGAAGGCTGATTACGCCATGTTTTACCATAAAGGAGAACTGACGGAGCAAAGCTGCTTCAATTTCCTCATAGGATTCAAATGTTTTCGGGTCTTTTTCCGGCAGGGCAACCAATTCACCCGTCAAACGGCTCCGACCCTCGTTCAGCGCAAATTCCAGCGCGGCTGCAAAGCTGATATTGCAGGAAGACGTCCATTCAAATGTTTTTCTGGAATGCGGCACAACGCAGCCACAGTTATTCCAGTCCTTCGCATCTTCCGGCGCATATCCCAAATTACTCAGCATCTGGTAGCCCGTGCGGTCGCTATGGATTGCAGGGAAACCACAGCCCGTAGATACCAAATCCGTCACAGCCTCCATAAACTCAGGCGGGCAGTCGGGGTGGATGCGGCAGCTCAGCGTCGGCTGGTGGCATTTCGTTTCCTTTGTCGCCTGTATCGCCATATAAGAAATTGTATTCGTCCCATCGCCGCCGCTCACCGTAGAACCGCCGACGGTCAGGTTTTCAAAATTCGTATAGCCCGCGAAGAAATCCGCCGTGTTTGCGGAAATCGTCCATGCCCATTCGCTGTATTTCAGCCACAAACATTCTACCAGTTCCAGCGCGGTATCATAATCAATCTTCCCTGCTTCTTCATCTGCTTTGTAATACGGATACATGTACTGGTCAAAACGCCCAGGATTCAATGCCAGCGGATTTTCGGAAATAATACCGCCCAGCTGCACAAACCACGCAAACTGCAATGCCTCCCTGAAGGAAGTCGGCGGATTTTCAGGCACCTTCGCGCAGACCTCCGCAATTTCCAGCAGTTCCGCTTTCCTTGCTTCGTCCTTTTCCTCAGCCGCCATTTCCTTTGCTTTTTCGGAATAGCGGTTCGCCAACCGGACAATACCATCGCTTACCAGTATAATGGAACGGTAAAATACCATTTTGTCCTTATCTTCCGGTATTGCCTCGTTCAGCTCCGCCATATACTCCTCAGCTTCGCGCTTTATGCCGCCAAAACCCTTCGGGAACAGCTGGTCAATATAATCGGGAGAAATTTCGCCAATACCATTACGCCATTTGGAATCTGTATCCAAAAAGCCCGTATCCACACCAATTTTTTTTGTTTCTTCGGAAGTACGCGCAAGAAACGCATCTTCAACGGATTTGCCTTTCCAATACGGGAATATGTTTTCCCGCACAAATTTCCTCTGTTCGTCCGTCATTTCATACGGGTCCTGCGGGCGGGACGGAAAATTGTCCATCTCATCGTCTACCCATTTCCACGCAAATTCCGGCGTCAGTATACCGCATTTGCGGAATTCCCCGCTTGCGCCGACAATCAGCTCGCCCTCAAAAATATTAACGCAAAGCTCATTGCAGGTATCATAAAACGCCTGCGCGGTACGGATTGCCGCCGGCTGTCCTTCCGTCCGTTTGAAGGATTCCGTCCAAATCCTTGCTCTTTCATAAGAAATAGATGGTTTTGTATTGACATAGTTCTGACGAATTTTTTCTACTCTGGGCGTAACACTCATATTTCCCACCTGACCTTTCAAGCTATTTCCTGTAATAAATTACCATATAAAGTTTGGCCGGTGTTTCCCCTGCATTCTCATAAATGTGCGCTTTATCCGCCTGGTAACGGATTGCGTTGCCCGCTTCGACAAGATAATCCTTCCCGTCCACAGTCAGCCGCAGCGTCCCCTGGGAAACCATCAGCAGTTCTTCTGTTCCTTCCTCATGAGGCGCGGATTCCGAGCGGCAGCCCAAATCCATCTCAATGCACAGCATTTCAAAGCGTTTCGCGTCGTCATACGGGAAAAAAGGAAACAGCCGGAACCTGGCTTCATCGCTCAAAAGAGGCCGTATGTCCTCTTTCTGGATAATCTTTGTTTCCATTGCCTGCCCTTCCAGCAATGCCGTAAATGAGATATGCAGGCCCGTAGCAATCTTCCAGAGCGTTGCCACAGTCGGGCTGGATTCGCCTCTTTCAATCTGCCCCAGCATGCTTTTGCTGACTCCTGTCATCTCTGCTGCATTGTCTAAGCTCAACTTTTTTTCCTTCCGAATCCGTTTCAGATTCGCCGCAATCATACTGCTCATTGCATCCATAAATGTCCTCCTTGGATAAAACCACTCCCGACGGCGTCCCGCCAGGAATACGTTATAACGCATTTGTAACTTTAATGTATCACGTCATGTAGCCATTGTCAATAAATTTGACCGCTTTTTTGCCCAAAAAGAGCCGTTATCACATACAAAAAATGCATGTTTTTTTTGTGCAAAACGCCCATTCCACTTTGTTAGAACCTATTCTAAAACCGCATACAGACTGCGTACGGCTGATTGATAATAGACCCTCAGTGCCAGAGTTTCAAAATTTCGTCAAGTATTTTATGTGCAACCATCTCTTTCGTCAGAAGCTCCAGCTGGATTTCCTCCTGCTTGGAAATCATTGTTACCACGTTTGTATCGGTGCCAAAGCCGCTGCCAGCAACTTTCAGATTGTTTGCCACAACCATATCAATGTTTTTCTTATCCAGCTTCACGCGGGAATTTTCCAGCATATTCTGCGTTTCCATGGAAAACCCACAGTAAAACTGGCCTTCCCGCCGATGCTCGCCCATATATTTCAAAATATCCTGCGTGCGGTCAAGCTCAATGCTCATTTCGCCGTCTTTCTTTTTCATCTTATCATTCGCAACCGTTTTCGGCTTATAATCCGCCACCGCAGCAGCTTTAATAATAATATCGTTATCCAGATAGCGCGCCTTCATTGCCTCGAACATATCACCCGCGCTTTCTACCTGTACAAAATCTACAAACAGAGGCGGTTCCAGTGCAGTTACCCCGCTGACAAGCGTTACTTCCGCGCCGCGGAGCATTGCCGCTCTTGCCAGCTCGTAGCCCATCTTGCCCGTAGAATGGTTTGTAATATAGCGCACAGGGTCAATACTTTCCTGTGTCGGGCCAGCCGTTACGATGACCTTTTTGCCAAGCAGGTCTTTTTCATACGCAATTTCCCGCAGAATATGTCCAACCAGAACTTCCTCCCGCTCCAGTTTCCCATCACCAGTATCCCGGCAGGCAAGAAATCCTTTTACAGGCGCAATCACTTCATAACCGTATTTCGCCAATGTTTTCAGGTTGTCCTGCACGATAGGATTATGGAACATGTTCACATTCATAGCGGGAGCAATCAGCTTTTTACAGGTGCACGCCAGTGCCGTTGTCGTCAGCATATCATCGGCAATCCCATGTGCCAGCTTTCCAATAACATCCGCAGAGGCTGGTGCAACCAGCAGGACATCTGCTTTTTTCGCCAGCGAAACATGCGCCACATGGAACTGGAAATTCCGGTCAAACGTATCGACCATACATTTGTTTCCCGTCAGCGTTTCAAATGTGACTGGTGTGATAAACTGGGCAGCATTTGGAGTCAGTATGACGTGTACATCACATCCCATTTTTACAAGCATACTCGCCACATTCGCCATCTTATAAGCCGCGATGCTCCCTGTAACGCCCAAAATAACAGTTTTTCCCTTCAGCATATGCAATCTCCTTTTTGTGATTCTTGTGTGTATTATTGCCTACATTATAGCAAACCTTTTCCGTTCCGCCTAGAAATTTCATAAAAAAGTACAAAAAAGACGGTACACCCCTTATAACAGGGGCTATACCGCCTGATTTTAGCTTATTTTTTTATGTTTGCATGCCTTTCAGCAACACTCTGCATACTTAGCTTAGTCATTGCCTTTGCAAACTTTTTAGAAAAACCTTGATTTTTCAACGTTTTTTGGCGATTGCATAAAATGTTTACCAAACTTTTACCAAAATCGCTTATAATTATGCAGAAATCACGCCTTTTTACCATACTTTCCCGCAATTTTATACGCCATAAAAAGTTTGGTAAAAAATATTTGACTTTGGTAAATTACTTGTTTACTTCGAAACAGCCGACTCCATTTTACTTATTTCGTTTTCAAACTCGTCCTGCATAATATGCGTATATGTATCTATCGTGGTCGAATAATGTTGATGCCCCATTATCTTCTGTACGACCTTAGGATTCATATTAAGTTGGAAACATCTACTGCAAAAAGTGTGCCGGATTGCATGAGGATACATATGCTCAAAATAATGCGGCTCTCTCAGTTCCCTCGCGGAATCAAAAGCTTCCTGATCGTTAATCTCTTTTACAATCTTTTTAATTTCTTTCTCTGCATGGTGGCGAAAAACCGGTGAACCAAGCGAGGTAACAAACACCAAATCTTCATATTCGTCCTTACTCCTATACCGTTGACCGAGTTCTTTTTTTAGCATCTCTTGCTTTTTCCGCTGCGATAAAAACATTTCTTCGGCTTCCCCCATAAACGGTATCTTACGGTAAGAATTGAATGTTTTGGGCTTTGTCAAGCGGACAGTCTTTATGCCTTCCTCATATTGGCAGGATAATGAACGCTGGATATTGATACACTTGTTTTTGAAATCAACATCCTCCCATTTCAGGCCACCCACCTCACCAATACGCATACCTGTAAGAAACATGATGTAGAACATTTCCTTATACCAGTTTCCTTCTGCTTGGCGCAAAAAACGGTTTTGCTCCTCCTTCGTTAAAAAACGTCTTTCCCTTTTTACATTTTCCCACGGAACGGAAATGGCAAAACAAGGGTTTTCTGATATAATACGATTATACTTTGCTGCTTCCAAACACTCACGGACACGCCCTAACGCATCGCGCATACTGGAAGTCGCCCTGCCTTCTTTCCGCATTACATTGATAACATTCTGAATATCAATATTGCGGATATCTGATACCTTCATATGCCCGATAAGCCTGCCAAAACTGGAACGATATTTTGCCCTCATTGGCGAAACGCTTGTTTCTTTAATAAATGGGATTTTATACTTTTCGAACCATTCTTCAAACCACTCGTCCAGTGTGATGTTTGCCATCTTATCATCAATGCCCTGTTCCGCCAGTTCTTTTTGCTTTTTGAATTCGGCTTTCAATTCCTTCAGGTTAAAACTATATAATTGAATTTTGATACCATGGACTACTGCCCTAGCCTCATACCTCCCATCTTTTCTCTGGTAAATGCCGCTTGGAAGTTGTTTTCCTCTTAAGTCTGTTGACATAAATATCATTCCTTTCTATAAACTAGGAAGAAAACATTACAGGTAATAATATCACTGTACGGCAGCCCTTCAATCCACTGGCAAAGTTCCCGCCACTCATCCAGTTTATGGTTACGGCGGTTTATGCAGATGTTAGCCAAAACCTCATAGTTCAACATAACGGTTCGTTTCTGGTTATACGAACTCGGGAGAAGCTGTATCATCTGCCACCAGTATTCTTTTTTGCCGGTTTCTAAATATAAAAGCCTTGCCGTGTTCAGATGGCTAATTGTATATTCCAACGGGTCCACCATGAAATCAGGATGTGGTAAATGCGTAAATTCAATCAAATGCTCATGCGAGAAATCATCCAAGGTAAACTCCTTCGCATGGATTTTATGCATCGTAGAACAGGAGTTCACCACCGTCCCCACCTTATATGTATCGAACTCTTTCCACCAGTAGAGAGGCGCCGTTATGTCCACATACACAGTAATCATCCTGCGGAATTTCCCTTCAACCGAACCAGCCTTTGCAAGCCTCAGCATGATATTATAGTCTGCATCACCAATCATCGGTGCATTGCCTCCGCACACCTCCGCTAGGGCGAACTGCGAGCTAGTATCGCACCAATTCTCGTTGATGTAAGTGCTATCCGACTTATCCCAACTGTTCATCGGGTTTCTCATCCCACGAATAGCATGTTTCCAACCTGTTACCTCAACATTTTCAATTTTAATCATAATCTTTTCTCCTTTCGAAAATAAGCATATAAAATAACCCGATTTTGCTGTTATAACTATCCGAGCTATTTTATACCATATATTTGCAGACTTCCAAAATAAAAAAGCGCCGCAAATGCTGAAAATATCAACATTCACGACGCTTTTAGTGTCATGCTTTATGCCCCCATTTCATCCCGTAACGGGTCGTCAACGACAGGAGCAGTTTCAAAAATCCAGAAGGGATCAATATCAATACAGGCTGTTTCGTCTCTATCTCCCTTCAAATCCCATGCAACCGTGTCATTTAGAACCGTTAGCTTCTCATTGAAAAAATCCTGATTTTTTAACGGTTCGAACACGCCGCCTTTTTGTATTAGCGGAGCCATGTCAACTAACCGTACGGCTCCGTCATTACAATACGCATAAACAGTATAATCTTTACCCGGAACAACCTGAACAATCGCTGGGAATAGATTCATTTTTCATGCTCCTTTCATAGTAAAGGTTTTATTTTTTGTAGTGGCTGGGCATTTTTTGCTAACTCCCAGTTCTGCATCAATTCGTCAGCGTGCATCTCACACCATGCCAGTACATATTTCAGTTGGCGGGAAGGTAGCGCACCACTTATTACATATCCGCGCTGAATATCAACTAGTGCCTTATGCCCTGCGTATTCTGCATGAAAATGCGGCGGATTATGGTCAGAATAATACATCGTTATCCGAATACCTGCAAACATAGATATTTCTGGCATCGTATTTATCACCCTTTCTACTGAAACTTTGCATAAGCATATCATAATGTTGTCAAAAAATCAATGTTTCGGCGTAAAGCTATCGAAATAAAAAAGCGCCGCAAATGCTGAAAATATCAACATTCACAACACTTTAGCGTGTTCTTTTCATTCGATAACTTCGACTAACTTAATTTCTGGTGCGGTAAACTCTACAGGGTATTTGTATTTGTATCCGTCCGACTTTCTAACGGGATAATCAAGTACAATCGCCTCAACTTCTTTAGGAACATTATCTTCTGCGAATACATAGTCCCCGACATAGCCTTCGAATACTTCTTCGTCGACATCAGTTAATCTTATATTTTTTCCTTCTAAACGTCTTAGATTCATAATTGTCATCTCTCCTTTCTCGGATAAACATGTGTACCAGTCTTTGAATATGCTATGACTCCTTTATTTGTTTTCGTTTCCATACCGTATACATCGACATGAGTGCCTATTATATCAGAATCATCAAATTTTTCTTTATTTGTCCAATTTCCATGGCTATCCATAATAGCTTCACCTTTTCCACTATGCCTATCTACCAACTCCTGTGCATACTCCAAATCACCATCCAGATAACTCCTTCCGGGAAGATGATTGCTTTTTGTATGACGCATCTGCTTTTCCCTGTTAATCTTTGCAGAAACTTCGCCAGATTCAATAGCATTTTTCACTGTTGTGTCGGCTTCAGTAGACCTATCGAGCGGATATGGCGGCCCATTTCGCACACCCCACTTCTGCCCCTTTATCCCATGATGACATAACTCTCCGGTTTCGTCAAGTTTATCAGCTATTCTTGACAAAATATCTTCGACCGTTTTTCGAGTGTTTTCGTGTAGCAGCATATAATCCCGGTGCCTTTCATACCACTCAAATATTTCAGTAGGATTTCCGCTGCTCCAACTGAACGACCACCAATCGCAGATCATCTCGAGAATATAATGATATGGCATCTTAAGCGCAATCTGTCCCTCGTCCGGTTCGTCGTTTATAAGTACCCAATACTGCCAGTGATGCGGATTGTTATGGAGATGATGCAGCCACGCTATCTTAAAATCTTGCACAACAGCGTACGAACGGTTTCCACCATAGAAATAGGCATCATAGGCGCTATACTCTATTGTGTCATTTTTTGAAGCATCATGTTCAGAGTATATGTACCATTCCGGATCGTCTGCTTTTTCCAAAACATCAGGAAGATTGCTTCGTAACCAAGCGAAGCCCCTACGGACATTTGCTCGATGTCGCTCTAAATATAAATCGTATTCAAAACTCATTGGGTTTCTCCTTTTCTTTAGTGTTCGTCCTTCAAATTTCCGCACGAACCATAAGCCCCGCAATCGTAGCAGGTATCAGCAGTATCGCAAACACAACCGTCAATTTTTCTTTTTATATAGGGCAGCCCAAACGTTGTAAACGCCCTATCATCGATATACTCATTCGCAAATACCTTTCTAGTATCACTCCCGAAAGCTTCTACTATCTCCGACTGAGAAGCCCACTCCACAGCGTCTTTCAGCATGTCGCCTACCCTGCAAGTCCATAGTATGATTTTATCGCCATTTTTCTGGCGCTCCTTCAGGTATGTAATAAGATCTTCGTTCGGTTCACCGATTTCAGGCCACCTGTTCTCGCACAATGTACCGTCAAAATCGACTGCGATGATGTTGTTTTTGTATTTCATAACCATTTCTCCTTTCATGCTGTCCGTACAAGCCCGCTCTTGCCGGGCAAATATGCTTCTACACCAACGCTGCCAAATTCGGAAAACATCTCATCGTCAAGGTTTGCCACATATGCGAGCGGCGTTCCCATTTTTAAGTCCTCCCGATCCATCTCCCATTCCTCCTTATCAGGAGAAACATATAAAAATGTCAGCATCTCTCCAAGATTTGTAAAATCCTGAATAACATGGTAAACCATGCATTCGGTTTTTTCTTCAAACTTACGTACCCTGTCTTTCTGGCTCTCCGTAAGTTCCAGTGGCGTCCCAGCAAATGACAGCCGCAGTTCGCCTTTGTCTTTGAAGGCATCTAAAATATCCTTGCGAATCTGAAAACTCTCCAAACGTGTAACAGCTTCTTTTTTCATGTCTTCTTTCTTCATCATCAAAATCTCCTCCTTAAAAACAACATAAAAATAACCCGACCAATATCTTTTTCAAGACAAAAGTCGGGGTATGTAAAGAATGCTTAATATACTGTCATTTTATTTTCTAGATTCACTCATCGTTTGAAATTTATCCATTAACTTATAATACTCGTCGCTGCCTGGTTCAATAGCCCTATTATTGCTCTGGTAACGTACATAGAGATCCTTCCCGTAGAACAATGGTTTATTCGTAGACAGCTTAAGCACAAGTAACGTATATGCACCATAATTCACCGTAGATATAGTAGTCAGAATATCATACAGCACTTCTTGCCGGATGTCTTCTTTTTCGACTATGACTTTAATGGCGTCAATATACTTTTGAATGCTACCGTAGTATTTGATTGCTTCCTCTTTTATTCCGGTCACAAAGTAATTGTTATACTTGGTTGCTACAACGCCATAATATTTTTCAAAATCTTTGGCATCGTCCTCCTTATCCGAAATACCAATTATGACATATCCATCTTTCCCTGGACAAGTGTTAGCCATTGCGGTCAGGGTTTTTATCGATTTGGCTATGACCCCATTATTGCATTCTCCCGACCTCAAATTATGGAAACCTATCTTAAAATCAAACATCTGCTCCTCGACGTTTGCACGTTTAAGCAAACTTATGAGTTCGGATTTCCATTCAGGTTCCGTTTCTTTGAACACCATGCCTTTTATTAGCCGCTGCTTAATGCGTTCAACTAAACGATTTCTGGTCTCAGCATTCCATTTGCTGTCCGATGCAGAAATAATCTCCTGAAGTTCATTATCCGCAAGATTACGCAGTAAACCACCCATTTTTACATAGTCTTCGATAATATAGTGTTCGTTTCTTAACTGGATAAACGCCAAAAATACTATAATGAAAACTAAATCCTTATTATAAACTCTTTCGTGTGTGAAAAGCAGTTGTGAAAAGGTTGCCTGCTTTGTTTCGAATATACGTATCAAATCGTCTATAACGGCTAAAAATGTATTTTTCAAGTCATCTGCAAAACCATTTGCAAGCCTCTTTTCGTTTTCTTCATATATCTTGCTATTCTCGTTATACAATTTATCCAAACTTTTCGATGACATGCCTGCGGTGTAATTGCTCAAAATGCAGTTATACAAATTCGCTATAATCTCTTCGTCTTTTGAACGTCGCAAGCCGTCTTCAGTAATGATTCCATGTTTAATCCAGAAAACATTATTGATGTCAATGCCGTACCCTAATCCACTACTGTTGAGACTAATAGAAGCCATCTCGCTCAATTTGACAATATCATTCTCTGAGTAGTCCCCTCGTATCTTTGTTGCTGTTTGCCTTACCAAATTACTAAAATA
>OFHN01000920.1_pt1 | contig 23592 bp, 19 predicted proteins | sample 1521321 | NCBI WGS metagenome assembly OFHN01 (sample SAMEA3504130, study PRJEB24116) | mouse gut metagenome | biome: mouse gut; feature: mouse-associated habitat; material: faeces | place: Denmark | collected 2011
CGTACGGTGGTGTGGGAGGTCGGTAGATAAAATAATTATCTACCTCCTACCCGATATAGGAGATATTTTGAATACGGGTAATTTTTATTTTATCAAAGATGAGTATTATAAGAGGTTTCCCAAATGTGGATTAATGGGAAATAAGGATAGTGATGAGGCAGGAGTGCATGGGAGACCTTGCTTCTATTGTTTTGAGATGGATGGATATTACTGGATGGTGCCTATATCATCTAAAACGGAAAAATATAAGGCATTATATGAGGAGAAGAAAAAGAGATATAAGGAATATGATGGTTTACGATTTGGATATGTAAATGGAAAATACAGAGCTTTTTTAATTCAGAATGTTTGTCCAGTGAGTGAAGAATATATTGACTGTCAGTATATGATTGAAAACAATACTGTACCGGTAAAGATAAATGATAAACTGTCGGCAGAAATAAATGGTATTGTGAGAAAGGTGATCAGATTACATAAAAGAGGAATCCGGATTGTTTTGACAGACATAAATCATATTTTGAATGAGTTGAATAAAACAAAGTGAGTAAATATGAATGTATATGGGTAAGTGACATATAACTAACAAAATGCTAAAAAATGTCGTATTTTAGGCCTTTGGAACTATCCAAGAGATAAGAAGTTATTTGCAGTCAGGAAATATGGAAAACCCACAGACAGATGTTGTTTGTGGGTTTTTTGTGAAACTGATTATGATATACTCATAATCACCGCATTTTCACGCTGAATATTGACAATATCATAAGCGGACGGGGCTCAAGGGGAAAATCACTTGTGGGATAGTGTGAGGCAATATGAGATAATATGGGAACATAAAAAGCATCCGGAGGACTGAAAACCGGAAATGCAGCTTATGTTGAAGACAGAAATGCTTTTCTTTTTCCATCGCGTGCAGTATAATACAACATATGCCTTGAAATGAGGAGGTTTTATATGATTCAGGATATTGCGCCGCATCGCTATGATGTGGCTTATCGGAAGCAGGAGGCAAGAGACCAGGATATTATATTGCTTTACCAAAACGACAGGCTGTTGTGCCGGATGGATGAACATACCATTGCGTATCCTTCTGTAAAAGAGGTGGCGAAGGTATTTCCGGAAGTGTACCAAAAAGCAAAGTATCTTTTTTGTATCGATGATACGGTCTATTTTGATTTGGGAAAACATGTGATCGATGCGTTTTTGGATTTTAAATATCTTCCGAAAGAGATTCTTCGGAGCGCAAAACCGGTTTGGAAAGCGTATGCGGGAATTACCGGATTCCAGATACATAAATGGTATACGCAGAACCGTTACTGCGGCGTATGCGGAAAGCAGCTGGCGGCGGCAGGAGGAGAGCGTGCGTTAAAGTGCCCGGGCTGCGGAACCTTGCAGTATCCCAGGATCAATCCGAGCGTCATTGTGGGCATTACGGACGGAAACCGGATCTTAATGACAAAATATGCAGACGGACACAGCGGTTATAAGAAATATGCGCTTGTGGCGGGCTATGTGGAAGTCGGAGAAAGTTTAGAAGATACGGTTCGCCGTGAAGTCATGGAAGAAGTAGGGCTTCGGGTAAAAAATATCCGTTACTACAAAAGCCAGCCGTGGTCGTTTACCGATGCCCTGCTGGTCGGATTTTTCTGCGATGCAGACGGATCGACGGAGATTGCAATGGACGAAGAGGAACTTTCAGAGGCGGTATGGTTTGAGAAAGAGCATATTCCTGCGGAGCGTTCGGAAGCGGATATCAGTCTGACAGGAGAGATGATCGAAGCATTTCGGGATGGGCAGGTCTGAATCTGTAACCGTTCATTCGTGAAAATACAGTGAAATCATAAAAAAGGGTAGCAGGCAGTCCGTTTTAGGGGTATACTATAGAAAGCAACACGGAAAGAGGAAAGGATTGCGTATAAGAATATGTCAGAAGAAAGTGCAGTGCAGAAGAAGAAAGAGGAGTCGGCAGTAAAAGAAGTGCTCAGCTGGGTTCTAACGATTACGTTTGCAGTTGTAGCGGCGTTGTTTCTAAAAAATTATGTTATTATTAATGCCAATATACCTTCCGGATCAATGGAGAATACTATTATGGAAAATGATCGTTTGTTTGGAAATCGTTTGGCATATTTTCGGAAAAAGCCAGAGCGCGGGGATATTATTATATTTGAATTTGTTAATAATATGACAGAAAGTGATTTGGAAAAAAGTATAGAAGAAGGAGAAAAACCAGAGAACTATATAAAACGTGTGATTGGCCTTCCGGGAGAAACAATAGAGATTAAAGATGCTAAAATTTATATTAATGGTGCGAAAGAACCGTTAAAAGAAGATTATCTGAAAGAGCAATGGACAATGTCAACAGGACCTTATACATTTGAAGTGCCGAAAGATTCATATTTAGTATTAGGAGATAATAGGAATAATTCGTCAGATGCAAGATTCTGGATAGATCCATATGTCGCAGAGGATAAGATTTTGGGAAAAGCGGTATTCCGTTATTTTCCGATCGGGGAGGCAGGTTCTTTATATTAGATATGGTGAAAGTATTGGCTCGTTTTTTTATAAAAGAAGAAGATTCTCCTGCGAAGAAGCGGCAGAGCTACGGCATGATCTGTGGAATGGCAGGGATCTTTTTCAATATGCTGCTATTTGCGGGAAAATTGCTGGCAGGAAGGCTAAGCAATTCCATTTCCATTACGGCGGATGCGTTTAACAATCTTTCTGACGCGGGTTCTTCGGCAGTGACATTGGCAGGGTTTAAACTGGCGGGAACCAAGCCCGATACAAAACATCCGTTTGGACATGGCAGAATAGAATATATTTCAGGACTGATCGTTTCGGCGGCAATTCTGATCATGGCATATGAACTGATCCGGGATTCCGTTGATAAAATTTTGCATCCACAGGAGACGCAGCTTCGTCTGGTCTCCGTTTTTGTACTTCTGATATCGATTGCAGTAAAATTATATATGGCGTACTATAACCGCAGCATTGGGAAAATGATTGATTCGGCGGCAATGCGCGCGGCAGCCGCAGACAGTTTAAGCGATGCACTTGCGACGACCGTTGTTTTGGCTGCGGCGTTGGCGGGACACATGACGAATGTGCATTTGGACGGATTTTGCGGTGTTTTGGTGGGGCTGTTTATTTTTTATACGGGAATTTCTGCGGCAAAAGAAACGTTGAATCCTCTGCTGGGACAGCAGCCGGAGGCATCATTTGTAGAGGAAATATATCATACTGTAACTGCACATGAGGGCATTTTGGGGATTCACGATCTGATCGTCCATGATTACGGTCCGGGGCGTCAGATGATTTCGCTGCATGCGGAAGTGTCCGCCCGGTCAGACCTTTTGGAAATTCATGATCTGATCGATCGGATCGAGGCAGAGCTTCGGGAAAAGCTGTACTGCGAAGCCGTCATCCATATGGATCCGGTGGTGGAAGACGAACAGACAAACCGGATGCGCACTTATATCAAACATATGGTGCATCAGATGGGGGACGGTTTTTCCATGCATGATTTCAGAATGGTTCCCGGACAAACACATACAAATCTGATTTTTGATGTCGTTGTGCCGTTTGAATATGAACCAAGTGATTCTCAGATCATCGCAAAGCTGCAGCAGAAAGCAGATCTGGAATTGAACGGGACTTTTTTTCTAAAGATACAGATTGACAGAGCATACGTAAAATATGAGGTGAACGCATGACAAAGACACTGTTGTTTATTCAGGGCATCTACGATACGATCGATCTGTTTATTGCGGCTTTTTCGGAAGCTTTTCGTCAGACGGGTTTCAGATGCCATGTCATAGATATCCGCAATCCCAAAGAGGCGCTGCAGCGTTTGAAAAAACTGACCGAAGAAGAAACAATAGACGGCGTGATTACATTTAATAATATCGGGTACAATCTGTCTTTTTCCGGCGGAAGAAATCTCTGGGAAGAGAAAGGGATTCCCTATTATAATATACTGATGGATCATCCGTTTCATTATGCGAATCCGTTAAAGCATGCGCCAAAGACCTCCGTGGTATTTTGTACGGACCGTGCGCATGTCGCTTTTCTGCAGAGGTTTTATCCGCATTTGACGCAGGTGGACTTTATGCCGCATGCAGGGATGGAGGCAGATCTAAAAGAATGTGCCGATGCGGGCAGATGCCGTTTATGTACGGGAGACGGTGCATTTCACCCTGCCATGGAAGAACGCCCCGTCGATGTGCTCTATGCGGGAGGTCTGTCAAAATATCAAGCGGAAGGACTTGTGCCGGATCTGGGAGAGATTACGGAGTTTGATGCATTTGCCCTGACGCAGGATGTACTTTCGGATTTGATGAATCATCCGGAGAAAACGACGGAACAGGCAGTGGAAGAATATCTGCTTTCGATCGGGAAGCAGTACGATGACGAAACATTGAACCACTGGATCACGGAGCTTCGGTTTATTGATTCTTATGCAGCGTCTTTTTACCGGGAAGGAGCCGTCCGCATGCTGGTGGAAAGCGGGATTCGGGTTACCGTTTTCGGCGGCGGATGGGAACGGTGTGACTGGGCGAAAAACCCCAATCTGATCTATGGAGGAAAGGTACTGGCTCCGCAGGTGCTGGAGCTGATGAATCACAGTAAAATCGTATTAAACACGATGACCTGGTACAAAAACGGCATCCATGACAGGATTATCAACGGAATGCTCGCAAAGGCAGTTGTCGTAACGGATGAATCAAACTATCTGAACGAAGAATTTCAAAACAAAACCCATCTGGTGTCGTTTTCTTTGCCGCAGATGCAGCAGATTCCCGTATTGGTGGAAGATCTGCTGGAACATCCGAAGCGGATGGAAGAGATCGCACAGGAGGGATACCAGTATGCAAAGGCGAACCATACCTGGAGCCGGAGGGCGGATTATATGCGGAAGCATTACCTGTAGATGACAGGTGAACAAAAAAAGACTGCATGGGAATAAACCGGCAGTCTTTTTTCTTCCGTTTGGAAGGAATATTTATGGTGCATCCGGCAATCGGATGCAGCTGTTTTGCATCGTTAACAAATGTGATCCAGCATCATGCCGGAATACAGGGAAGAGTGATACGGGGACGGAAAATTTTGTCCCGGTCTTTTGTAAGTAACGATGGTTTTATCCACATATTGGATCGGATCGATCGAAGCGTGGTTGGCTTTTGCAGACAAAGAGCTTTTAAAGGAGTCCAGAATAGAAAATACTTCGTTTTTGGCTTTTGTGTCTACTGCTTCTGCCAGCTGTTCTTTATCAATCGTGATAGAACCGTTTTCTTCTACCATCATGCCGATGGATTCCAGATCGTATCTGTGCGAGAAAGAAATACCTCTCAAATCGTGCAGCAGACGGCTGCCCTGCCGCTGGTCCGCATAACGTTCTCCGGTTTCGATAAATTTATTGTAAGAATCCACCAGTTTCTGCAGATTATCTGCCACTGCGTCAATACTTGTTTTAAAGCCGATCTGCGTAGGGGTATCTTCGGGGCTGATGCCTTGCAGCGTCAATTCAAACATATTGCCGAGCGTAACCGTATTGGTATACGCCGAATGTGCTGTTCCGTTATAAATAAAGGAAGAATTCTGCGCAGGGGAAGTGATGTGATGAATGCCGAGCAGTTCCATAGCGTCTATGGAATCTTCCGAAGCTTTTGGATTGATCATAAAAAGCGCGGATTCATTTTCGCTTAAACCGGTCTGCTTGGAAGTAAGCTTTATGGCGCTCCGGTTTTTCTCGTCGGAAATGATTTCAGCGGTTAATCCGACGCCTGCCGTATTAAACAGGCGGGAAAGTTTCTCCTGTACGGAACGGTTTGTATCGTCCGGTTTGACGGTATATTGAAATTCAAAAGAGTTTGTCGTCGTAAGCAGATCAAAGGAATGATCGCCCGGTTCAAAATCCAGATCTTGACTGTTTAAAAAATTACCGAGATTTGACTGTGGAGCCGCAAGACGTCTTACTTCAATGTCAAACGAAGAGGAAACGCCCTCGTCGATGCCGTCGCCGATGTACGCTGCGCGGACGATATTTTCGTCTGAAGATACCGCAACTTTTTTCTGGAATGCGTTCGCCAGTCCTTCTCCGCTGTCGGATAAGGAAGACACTACATTTTTAATCTGGCGTGCATTTTCTTTGACGTCGATTAAAAAGGATGGAACCTGCCTGTTATTGCGTATCTTATACAGAGGAGATTCTTTGTTGATTTTTAAGATGTTGTTGCAGACATTGCGCAGCTCGCTTCTTTTGTGCGTATCATAGCGCGATGTCGCGGAATTGGCGTATGCACTGAGATAATAGTGATAGGCGCTGTTAATGAAGGTCATAAATCCCTCCCCTTTCTTCCATGAAATTTGTGCAAAATGCAACGGGATAACATAAATCCATTTATATTATGTATGAAAATTTACCAAATTACCTTATAGTTTATATCGTACAAATTGCAGAACAATATTAGTTTTTCCGGGAAAAAAATAAAATTTTTTTAAAATTCTTGAGAATCAAATCAGATTGTGTTATGTTAGAAATAAGACCAACAGAAAAGCAGAAAGGAGGAGGTATATGAGCGTTTCATCGATATCAAATCAAAGAATATACCAGAATTATCAGTCTCTTTCCAGCGGCAAACGGATCAATCAGGCGTCGGATGACGCGGCAGGGCTTGCGATTGCCCAGAAGCTTCAAAGTCAGTCCAACGGATATGACGTCGGTTCCCGCAACGTGGGAACTTCCCAGGATCTGTTAAATGTAGCGGACGGTGCGTTAAGTTCGATCACGGATAATCTGCAGAGGATTCGGGAATTGAGCGTCCAGGCGGCAAACGGACTTTATACGGATGCCGACAGGGGGGCGATCCAGTCGGAAATCGACCAGTTAAAGAAGTCGATTGCAGATACCGCATCCGGAACGCAGTTTAATACCAAAAATCTTTTAGACGGGACGATGGGAGATTTTCATGTAGCAACCGGCCCGGGCGGCGGCGGAATGGAAATCGGGATGCCGAACGCAACGCTTCAGGCGCTTGGTATTGAAGATTATGATGTGACATCCGGCAATTTTGACATTTCCGTGATTGACGATGCATTAGCTCAGGTAACGTCTGCCAGAAGCAGCCTCGGCGCTTCGTCCAATCGTCTGGATTCCGTGGCGGCGTACAATTCCAATGCATCTTTGAATTTAACGGCTTCGAGAAGCCGGGTCGAAGACTTGGATTATCCGCAGGCCGTTTCCAAAATGAAGAAGAACGAGCTTCTTCGTACATTTCAGATGATGATGCAGAGAAAGATGATGGAGAACGAGAACGGAAGAGTCCTGCAGTTTTTCAGAAGTTGATGAAAAACGGTCAGGATCAGACAATGAAGCATTATTAAAAATGAAGCATTATTAAATAAGTAGAAACAGAAACAGGCGGCAGCCCGGCTATCGATGATTTTGTGATCAGCGGCCCGGCTGCCGGGTTTTTAAAAAAGAATTGACGGCTATACAAGAATGTGCTATGATAGAACAGCTTGGAAGTAGGTCTTTTTTTTATGCCTAAATTTATCCGCTGTGAGATCTCAACGGCGCAGCAGGATTGCGGCATGGAAAAACACACAATGAATTTATGGAGGTGGAAGTTGTGCGCACGAGAATTACATTGGCATGCACAGAATGCAAACAGCGTAATTACAACACAAAAAAGGACAAGAAAACTCATCCGGAAAGAATGGAATTGAAAAAGTATTGCAGATTCTGCAGAAAGCATACTTTACACAAGGAAACCAAGTAATCCGGGCGGAGGTAAGGAGTGGAATTATGGCAGATAACGCAAAAGTAGAAAAAGCTCCTAAGACGAGCTGGTTCGAAGGTTTAAAAGCCGAGTTCGGCAAAATTGCCTGGCCGGCAAAAGAACCGCTTGCAAAACAGACCGCGGCTGTCATTGCCGCATCAGTTGTAGTTGGTCTGATTATTACAATATTGGATACTTTTATCCAGTATGGTATTGATTTCCTGGTAAATTTATAATGGAGGCGTTTTATGGCAGAAGCACACTGGTATGTTGTCCATACTTATTCCGGCTATGAGAATAAGGTAAAGGCAAACATTGACAAGACAATTGAAAACAGACATTTAGAGGATCAGATTCTTGAAGTAAGAGTCCCGATGCAGGATGTGTTTGAGTTGAAAAACGGTGCAAAAAAGCAGGTTTCTAAGAAGATGTTTCCGGGATATGTACTCATTAATATGGTGATGAATGACGATACTTGGTATGTTGTCAGGAACACAAGGGGCGTTACGGGGTTTGTAGGACCGGGTTCAAAGCCTGTGCCATTAACGAACGAAGAAATGATGCCGCTGGGAATCAAAAAAGAAAGCATTGTGGTGGATTTTGACGAAGGTGATACCGTTGTCGTAACGGGCGGTGTCTGGAAAGACACCATCGGCGTGATCCAGACGATGAATCACGGGAAGCAGATTGTTACCATCAATGTGGAATTATTCGGTCGCGAAACACCGGTAGAAATCAGTTTCGCAGAAGTGAAAAAGATGAACTAAGGAGGTTATTCCAAATGGCAAAGAAAGTAGAAGGATATATTAAATTACAGATTCCTGCCGGAAAGGCAACACCGGCTCCTCCGGTTGGACCTGCATTGGGACAGCACGGCGTAAATATCGTTGAGTTTACCAAGCAGTTCAATGCAAGAACGGCAGACCAGGGAGATCTGATTATCCCTGTAGTTATTACAGTATATGCAGACAGAAGCTTTAGTTTTGTAACCAAGACTCCGCCTGCACCCGTACTGATCAAAAAGGCATGCAGCATCAAATCGGGTTCTGCAGAGCCGAACAGAACAAAGGTTGCAACTATTTCCAAAGCGAAATTACAGGAGATTGCGGAACTGAAAATGCCGGATTTAAATGCGGCGTCTTTGGAAGCGGCTATGAGCATGATTGCCGGAACTGCAAGATCTATGGGCGTAACCGTAGAAGAGTAGGCCGAAAGCAAACAAGATTTCCTTAATGAAGCAAAACAGTGGGAGGGAGACGCTCCCCGATACTACCACAGGAGGTTATAAGAATGAAAAGAGGAAAAAGATATTCAGAAGCTGCGAAAGCAATCGACAGAGCAGCATTATATGAAAAAGAAGAAGCCGTTGCTCTTGTGAAAAAAGCGGCGGTTGCAAAATTTGACGAGACAATCGAAGCTCATATCAGAACCGGTTGTGACGGACGCCATGCAGAGCAGCAGATCCGCGGAGCGGTCGTATTGCCGCACGGTACGGGTAAAACAGTCCGCGTGTTGGTATTTGCAAAGGGAACCAAGCTGGATGAGGCACAGGCGGCAGGCGCAGATTTTGTCGGCGGCGAGGAATTGATTCCGAAAATCCAGAACGAAGGATGGCTTGATTTTGACGTAGTAGTTGCTACGCCGGATATGATGGGCGTTGTCGGACGTCTGGGACGTGTACTCGGACCGAAAGGCTTAATGCCGAACCCGAAAGCCGGAACCGTTACCATGGACGTTACAAAAGCGATCAATGATATCAAAGCTGGTAAGATAGAGTATCGATTGGACAAAAGCAATATTATCCATGTGCCAATTGGAAAAGCATCTTTTACAGAAGAACAATTAGCGGACAACTTCCAGACTCTTATAGATGCAATCGGTAAAGCAAAACCAAGCAGCCTGAAAGGACAGTACATTAAGAGCATTACGCTGGCTCCTACCATGGGACCGGGCGTAAAATTAAATGTCGTGAAGGTGATGTCTTAATTTTGCGGATTGACATCTGTGATATATCATGTTACAATGCGTAAGCATGTTTGAAAAACAGTTTTTCATAATCAAAAGCATATTGCCGAAGACAGCAGGTGCCTGTGGCGTAATCGTATGAGCCTGCCGAGGAAATTTGAAAGATTACAATTTTTGTAAATGGACAAATACCTCTCTGTCTTTGGGCGGAGAGGTTTTTCTTATGGCAAATATGCCGTAAAAAAATAAAAGGAGGTGCACGATTCGTGGCAAAAGTAGAACTGAAACAACCAATCGTACAGGAAATTTCCGAATGCATCAAAGACGCACAGACAGCCGTGTTGGTGGATCACCGCGGACTTACTGTTGCAGAAGATACTCAGCTTCGCAAGCAGCTGAGGGAAGCGGGCGTTACTTATAAAGTATATAAGAACACAATGATGAACTTTGCATTTAAGGGAACAGATTTTGAAAGCCTTTCTTCGATTTTGGCAGGACCGAGCGCGCTTGCGGTTTCCAATACGGATGCGACCGCTCCGGCGAGAATTCTGGCGAAATTTGCCAAGACGGCTCCGGCTTTGGAAATCAAAGGCGGCGTTGTAGAAGGAACGTTTTACGATGCGGAAGGAATGAAAGCAATTGCGGCTGTTCCGTCCAGAGAAGAATTGCTCTCCAAGTTCCTTGGAAGCATTCAGTCTCCGATTGCGAACTTGGCGCGTGTGCTTAACCAGATCGCGGAAAAGGGCGATGCGGGTGAAGCGCCGGCAGAGGCTGCGGCAGAAGCAGAAAGCAACTAGTGAATCAAAACAATAGTATATGGAGGTAATAAAAAATGGCTAAATTAACAACGGAAGAATTTATTGAAGCGATCAAAGAGCTGAGCGTATTGGAATTAAACGAATTAGTAAAAGCATGTGAAGAAGAATTTGGCGTATCTGCAGCAGCAGGCGTTGTAGTTGCAGCGGCAGGCGGCGAAGGCGCAGCAGAAGAAGAGAAGACCGAATTTGACGTAGAATTAACAGAGGTTGGTCCGAACAAAGTTAAAGTTATTAAAGTGGTACGTGAAGTTACCGGCTTAGGCTTAAAAGAAGCAAAAGAAGTAGTTGACGGCGCTCCGAAGGTAGTAAAAGAAGCCGCTGATAAAGCTACGGCAGATGATATTAAAGCAAAACTGGAAGCAGAAGGCGCAAAGGTTACTTTAAAATAATCATGCAGGCAAAAAAATGCGGGAACCGCGATGGTTTCCCGCATTTTTTGTTTCAGGAATGTATTTTTTTCATGGCGATCAAAGAATCCAAATAACGAATTGTCGTCTCGATTTCTTCGATGGTGAGCGTATTTGCCAGATCGATCAGCGAATTTTGCTGCGGTTTTGTGCCGAATAGAATATAGTCGGCAGAAGTATTCAGCTGTCTGCAAATTTTGGCAAGGGTGTCCTGCGATAATCCCTTTTTTCCGTTTTCGATTTCAGATAGAAAGTTAATAGATATATCGATCAATTCGGCGAATTTGGCCTGAGTATAATCGTTTTGGATCCGAAGCTGTCGGATCCGCTGCCCGACTTTTGATTTATCAAGAATATCTTCCATAAGCGCCTCCGTCTGTTTCCACTATTTTAACAGTATTCCCAAATGAAAAACATTAATTATAGATTGATATAATTCGCTTACAGCGAAAAAATATTGACATCAAATCATGATAGATTTATGATAGAAGAAAACATGCCGTTTCTTGATCAAACGTGTCCATGCGTTTGTCAGATGCCGGCTTCCAAAATATGGATTTACTTAAGATGAGAGGACTCAAGATGACCAGGGAATATATTTGGAACAAGTTTTTCGTGTATTTTACATGCGCGGGGGAGGAGTGGAGATATGTGGAAATTTATCTGTGGCAAAAAGGAACGATATCGCTGGACCTGCTGTGGATGCTTGGTATTCTGTTTTTTCTGCTCTTGTTAGTGACAGTGAAAAGAAGGCTTTCGTAAGGATACAGTATAAGAAACAGATGTATGCGGTAAACGGTCAAAAGAATCTTAAAATGATTTATTCTTAATTATTTTTTAAATTCAGAGAAAGTTTGTTGACAGGAAACATAGGAGTGTTAAGCTGGAAAAAGGAAAAAAATAGAAAAACGGAGGAAACGGCAGTATGAAAAAAGTAAAAATGTTAGCGGCTGTATGGTGCCTGGCGGTTTGCCTGGCATCGTCCGGGGAGGCTTTTGCAATGAATACGATTCAGGGAAGAATCGTAACGATTCCGCGCGTGCAGGGAGTAACATCCGGCGTCTGCACACCAAAGAGTGTAAACATCCGCTGGAAGCCTGCGGCGGGAATTTCGGGATACGAAATTTATCGTTCTGTAGCGAGAAACGGGAAATATACGCGTCTTGCCAGGCTTTCGTCTCAGAGCCAGGCATTTATGAATACGTCTGTTGCGCCGGGAAAAGAGTATTTTTATAAAGTCAGAGCTTATACATACAGCGGAAACAAAAGGATTCGCGGTAAATTTTCCAAGATTCTGCGTGCAAATACAAAAATGCTGTCCAAAAAGACGGTTACGGCGAAATTCGGAATCAATGTGCGGAAATTTGCCGGAACGAATTATCCGAGACTGTTCGGCGTTGCCAAAGGAACGAAATTAAAGGTTCTCTGTGAAACCTGTGACAAAGCGGGAGTGAAATGGTATCGGATTCAGGTGAAGGTAGACGGCAGGAAATGCATCGGGTATATCCGGAGCGATCTGGCTTACTGATTCTTCCGCAGGAGAAAACAAATCGGAACAAACAACGTCTGAACAGTTTGAAAACTTTGAGCTGTCAGGCGTTTTTTTCTGCCGGAGTGTGAACATACATGAGTGCAGTAGGTTCCTTCAGAAAAGCAGCTGTTCGTTTCCGAAAAATCCATAAACAATCCATAAAAAAGGATGATTTTTCCTTGACATTCAAACAGGGCTTGTTATACAATAGAAAATGCACTATTGTGGTGAGATAGACTTACTATGCCCTTTCGCAGGGAATCACAGTAGAGGCATGCTGCAGGGCAGCTGCCTGCATAGAATGAAAACGAGAGGTGAAACGTCAATGGAGAAAAACAGAATACGTCCGGTCCAGGCAGGAAAAGGTTTGCGTATGAGTTATTCACGGCAGAAAGAAGTTCTGAAAATACCGAATCTGATTGAAGTCCAGAAAGACTCTTACCAGTGGTTTTTGAACGAGGGGTTAAGAGAAGTATTTGCAGACATTTCGCCGATAGCTGATTACAGCGGACATTTGAGTCTGGAATTTACTGATTTTACATTGTGCAGAGATGATGTAAAATATTCGATTCCGGAATGTAAGGACAGAGATGCGACTTATGCAGCACCTTTAAAAGTGAAGGTAAGACTTTACAACAAAGAAACTGACGAAATCAATGAACATGAAATCTTTATGGGCGATCTCCCTCTTATGACAGAAACAGGAACGTTCGTGATCAACGGAGCAGAACGTGTAATTGTCAGCCAGCTGGTACGTTCTCCTGGAATTTACTATGCAGTTTCACATGATAAAGTCGGCAAAAAATTATACTCTTGTACCGTGATTCCAAATCGAGGCGCATGGTTAGAGTATGAAACAGACTCCAATGACGTTTTTTATGTACGTGTAGACAGAACGCGAAAAGTACCGATCACCGTATTGATCCGTGCGTTAGGCATCGGAAGTAATCAGGAAATTATAGATCTCTTTGGAGAAGAACCAAAGATTATGGCAAGCTTCGGCAAGGATGTTGCAACGAATTATGAAGAAGGGCTGTTGGAATTATATAAGAAGATCCGCCCGGGCGAACCGCTTACGGTAGAAAGTGCGGAAAGCCTTATTTCGGCAATGTTTTTTGACCCGAGAAGATATGACCTTGCAAAAGTAGGAAGATATAAATTCAACAAAAAACTGGCGCTGAAAAACCGCATCAACGGGCATACGCTCGCCGAAGACGTTGTGGATATGACGACCGGAGAGATTCTTGCAGAAAAAGGAACGGAAGTAAACCGTGACCTTGCAGAGCGTATTCAGAATGCGGCAGTACCGTATGTGTGGATCCAGGGAGAGACCAGAAATGTCAAGGTTCTTTCCAATATGATGGTAGATCTGCAGAATTATGTGGACGTGGAACCAAAAGAAGTAGGGATTACGGAATTGGTGTACTATCCGGTTCTCGCACAGATTTTGGAAGAAAACAGCGAATTGGAAGAGATCAAAGAAGCGATCCGCAAAAACGTACACGATTTGATTCCCAAGCATATCACGAAAGACGATATTTTTGCTTCGATCAATTACAATATGCATTTGGAATATGCCGTCGGCAATAAAGACGATATCGATCATCTGGGAAACCGCAGGATCCGTGCGGTGGGAGAATTATTACAGAATCAGTATCGGATCGGTCTTTCCAGATTGGAAAGAGTGGTCCGCGAACGTATGACGACGCAGGATTTGGAAGGAATCTCCCCGCAGAGCCTGATCAATATCAAACCCGTGACGGCGGCGGTAAAAGAATTTTTCGGTTCCTCTCAGCTGTCACAGTTTATGGATCAGAATAACCCGCTGGGCGAGCTGACGCATAAAAGGCGTCTGTCTGCATTGGGACCAGGAGGTCTTTCCCGTGACCGCGCCGGGTTTGAGGTTCGTGACGTGCATTATTCCCATTATGGAAGGATGTGTCCGATTGAGACGCCGGAAGGTCCCAATATCGGACTGATCAACTCACTGGCTTGTTATGCAAGAATTAACGAGTATGGCTTTGTGGAAGCGCCGTACCGTATTATTGATAAAACAGATCCCAAAAATCCGCGCGTTACAGATGAATTTATCTATATGACTGCCGATGAAGAAGATAATTTTCATGTTGCACAGGCAAATGAGGCGCTGGATCAAGACGGGCATTTTGTACGAAATCTCGTATCCGGCCGTTATCTGGATGAGACGCAGGAATACGAGAAGACGATGTTTGATTATATGGACGTGTCGCCGAAGATGGTATTTTCCGTTGCGACCGCGCTGATTCCGTTTTTGCAGAACGATGACGCCAATCGTGCGCTGATGGGTTCTAACATGCAGCGTCAGGCGGTTCCTCTTTTGACAACGGAAGCGCCTGTAGTGGGTACCGGTATGGAAACAAAAGCGGCAGTCGATTCCGGTGTCTGTGTTGTGGCGAAGAAATCCGGTGTTGTGGAAAGTTCCGTTTCCAATGAGATCATTATGAAAAATGACGATGGAACGCGGGATACCTATCGTCTGACAAAGTTTTCCAGAAGCAATCAGTCCAACTGTTACAACCAAAAGCCGATCGTCTTTAAGGGCGACCATGTTCAGGAGGGAGAAGTCATTGCAGACGGACCGTCTACGGCAAACGGAGAGCTGGCTTTGGGTAAGAATCCGCTGATCGGATTTATGACATGGGAAGGTTACAATTACGAGGACGCCGTATTATTAAGCGAGCGGCTGGTACAGGATGACGTTTATACGTCAGTTCATATAGAAGAATACGAAGCGGAAGCCAGAGACACGAAGCTGGGACCGGAAGAGATTACCCGCGACGTGCCGGGCGTCGGCGACGATGCGCTGAAAGATCTGGATGAAAGAGGAATTATCCGTATCGGTGCGGAAGTCCGTGCCGGAGATATCCTGGTCGGGAAAGTGACGCCGAAAGGAGAAACGGAACTGACGGCGGAAGAGCGTCTGCTGCGTGCGATTTTCGGCGAGAAGGCAAGAGAAGTCAGAGACACGTCTCTGAAAGTTCCCCATGGGGAATACGGCATTATCGTGGACGCCAAGGTATTTACCAGGGATAACGGCGACGAGCTTTCCCCCGGCGTAAATCAGGCTGTCCGGATTTATATTGCGCAGAAGAGAAAGATTTCGGTCGGCGATAAAATGGCAGGACGCCACGGAAACAAGGGTGTTGTTTCGCGCGTGCTTCCGGTAGAAGATATGCCGTTTCTTCCAAACGGACGTCCGCTGGATATTGTGCTGAATCCGCTGGGTGTGCCGTCTCGTATGAATATCGGACAGGTGCTGGAAATCCATTTGAGTCTTGCGGCAAAAGCGCTTGGATTCAATATTGAAACACCGGTATTTGACGGCGCCAAAGAAAATGACATCATGGATACCTTGGATCTTGCGAATGATTATGTAAATCTGGAATGGGAAGAATTTGAGGCGAAATATAAACAGGAATTACTGCCGGAAACGCTGCAGTATTTATCGGACAACAGAGAGCACAGGAAGCTCTGGAAAGGGGTTCCGCTGTCCCGTGACGGGAAGGTAAGGCTCCGTGACGGAAGGACGGGAGAGTTTTTCGACAGCCCTGTTACGATCGGACACATGCATTACCTGAAACTGCATCATCTGGTGGACGATAAGATTCATGCGCGTTCTACCGGACCGTACTCGCTGGTAACGCAGCAGCCGCTGGGCGGAAAAGCGCAGTTCGGCGGACAGCGTTTCGGAGAGATGGAAGTTTGGGCGCTGGAGGCATACGGCGCATCGTATACGCTGCAGGAGATTTTAACCGTGAAGTCCGATGATGTTGTGGGACGTGTGAAGACATATGAGGCGATAATCAAAGGCGACAATATTCCGGAGCCGGGCATTCCGGAATCCTTCAAGGTACTGTTAAAAGAGCTTCAGTCTCTGGGACTGGATGTAAAAGTGCTGGATGAAGACAGAGAAGAAGTCGAATTGATGGAGACCAGCGAATACGGCAATACAGATTTGAACGCGATTATTGCGGGTGATAAGGATTTTGCATTTGAAGACAGTGAGTCCTTCGGAAAAATGGGATTTACGAAACAGGAATTTGATGCGGAAAACGAGGAACTGGTAGATATTGAAGAAGACAGTGAAGAAGATGACGACTTCGATGTAATCGATTTTGAAGAAGAAGTTCTTGAGGAAGAGTAAATAGAAGGGAGCGTCAGAAATGCCAGAAACAACAAAAAAAGAGACGTACCAGCCAATTGCGTTTGATGCGATCAAAATAGGCCTGGCTTCTCCGGAAAAGATCAGGGAATGGTCTAGGGGAGAGGTAAAGAAACCGGAGACCATCAATTACCGGACGTTAAAACCGGAAAAAGACGGATTGTTCTGTGAAAAGATCTTCGGGCCAAGCAAAGACTGGGAATGCCATTGTGGAAAATACAAAAAAATCCGCTATAAGGGCGTAGTCTGCGACCGATGCGGAGTGGAAATTACAAAAGCAAGCGTGCGGAGAGAGAGGATGGGTCATATCGAGCTGGCGGCTCCCGTATCCCATATCTGGTACTTTAAGGGGATCCCAAGCCGTATGGGACTGATTCTTGACCTTTCTCCGAGAACATTGGAAAAAGTGCTTTATTTTGCATCCTATATCGTACTGGAATCCGGAAATACCAACCTGACATACAAACAGGTACTCTCAGAGGCGGAATATCAGGAAGCAAGAGAACAGTACGGAAATGCGTTCCGTGTAGGGATGGGGGCGGAGTCGATTCTGGAATTGTTAGAGTCGATCGATCTGGAAAAAGATTCTGCGGAATTAAAGGCAGAATTAAAAGACGCCACCGGACAGAAACGGGCAAGAATTATCAAAAGACTGGAAGTGGTAGAGGCATTCCGTGAATCCGGCAACCGCCCGGATTGGATGATTATGACGGTGATTCCGGTTATCCCGCCGGATCTTCGTCCTATGGTACAGCTGGACGGCGGCCGTTTTGCAACTTCAGATTTAAACGATCTGTACCGCAGGATCATTAACAGAAATAATCGTTTGAGAAGGCTTTTAGAGCTTGGAGCACCGGATATCATTGTGCGTAACGAAAAAAGGATGCTTCAGGAAGCGGTAGACGCTTTGATTGACAACGGCAGGAGAGGACGGCCCGTGACGGGTCCGGGAAACCGTGCGCTGAAATCACTGTCCGATATGTTAAAGGGAAAAGGCGGACGATTCCGCCAGAATCTGCTTGGAAAACGTGTCGATTATTCCGGCCGTTCTGTTATTGTCGTCGGACCGGAGCTTAAGATTTATCAGTGCGGTCTTCCGAAAGAAATGGCAATTGAATTATTCAAACCGTTTGTTATGAAGGAACTGGTATCGGGCGGCAAAGCACATAATATCAAGAGTGCCAAGAAAATGGTAGAACGCCTGCAGCCGGAAGTGTGGGATGTGCTTGAAGAAGTCATCAAAGAACATCCGGTTATGTTAAACCGTGCGCCTACGCTGCATCGTTTGGGGATTCAGGCGTTTGAGCCGATTCTGGTAGAAGGTAAGGCGATTAAGCTGCATCCGCTGGTATGTACGGCATACAACGCCGATTTCGACGGCGACCAGATGGCGGTTCATCTTCCGCTGTCAGTGGAAGCTCAGGCGGAATGCCGGTTTATGCTGCTTTCACCCAATAACCTCTTAAAACCTTCGGACGGCGGTCCGGTAGCCGTACCGTCTCAGGATATGGTGCTTGGAATTTATTATCTTACGCAGGAGAGACCGGGGGCGCTTGGAGAGGGAAAAGCGTTTAAAAATGTAAACGAAGCGATTTTGGCATATGAAAATAAAGCGCTGACACTGCATTCCCGCATCAAAGTCCGCGTGACCAAAACCCGGGCAGACGGAACACAAGTATCCGGCATGATCGAATCTACCTTGGGACGTTTTATCTTTAATGAGATTATTCCGCAGGATCTTGGTTTTGTCGATCGGAGCGATCCGGAAAAAGAACTGAATCTGGAAGTGGATTTTCATGTCGGAAAGAAACAGCTAAAACAGGTTCTGGAAAAAGTTATTAATGTGCATGGCGCAACCAAAACGGCAGAAGTATTGGATGATATCAAATCCATCGGTTACAAATATTCTACCAGAGCTGCTATGACGGTATCTATTTCCGATATGACCGTTCCGCCGCAGAAGCCGCAGATGATTGAGGAAGCCCAGGATACGGTCGATAAGATCATGCGCCAGTATAAAAGAGGTTTGATTACTGACGAAGAGAGATATAAAGAAGTTATTCAGACTTGGAAAGAAACGGATGACGAGCTGACAAGCGCACTGCTTGGAGGGCTTGATAAATATAACAATATCTTTATGATGGCAGACTCCGGCGCCCGGGGTTCGGATAAGCAGATTAAGCAGCTTGCAGGTATGCGAGGGCTTATGGCGGATACGACGGGACGTACGATCGAGCTGCCGATTAAATCCAATTTCCGTGAAGGGTTAGACGTATTGGAATATTTTATGTCTGCGCACGGAGCCAGAAAAGGACTTTCCGATACCGCGCTGCGTACTGCCGATTCCGGATACCTGACAAGGCGTCTGGTCGACGTATCGCAGGAACTGATAGTTCATGAATCCGATTGCATCGGAGAAACCGGAAAAGAAATTCCGGGTATGTGGGTAACGGCATTTATGGACGGAAAAGAAGAGGTGGAGAGTCTTCAGGAAAGGATTACGGGACGTTTTTCCTGTAATACGATCTGTGACAAAGACGGTAATGTACTGGTGGAAGCCAATCATATTATCACGCCGCGCCGCGCAGCCGCAATCATGGGCAAAGGCGTAGGCGAAGACGGAAAACCGATCGATAAAGTGAAAATCCGTACCATTCTTACCTGCCGTTCTCATGTGGGCGTCTGTGCGAAATGCTACGGCGCAAATATGGCCACCGGCCAGGCGGTACAGGTAGGCGAGGCTGTCGGAATTATTGCGGCACAGTCGATCGGAGAACCCGGCACGCAGCTTACCATGCGTACGTTCCATACCGGAGGCGTTGCGGGTGACGATATCACACAGGGTCTTCCCCGTGTGGAAGAAATTTTTGAGGCAAGAAAGCCGAAAGGACTTGCGATTATTACCGAGTTTGCAGGTACGGCAGAAATTCGGGATACCAAGAAGAAACGTGAAGTGGTCGTAACGAATCACGAGACGGGAGAAACGAAAACGTATCTGATCCCGTACGGTTCCCGCATTAAAATCATGGACGGAGCCGTATTGGAGGCCGGTGATGAATTGACAGAGGGTTCTGTAAATCCGCATGATATCTTAAAGATCAAAGGAGTCCGTGCGGTACAGGATTACATGCTGCAGGAAGTTCAGCGCGTATACCGTCTGCAGGGTGTGGAAATCAATGACAAACATATTGAGGTGATCGTTCGGCAGATGTTAAAGAAGGTCCGTATCGAAAATAACGGAGATTCCGAATTCTTACCGGGAACGCTGGTGGATATTTTAGACTTTGACGATGTCAATGAGAAGCTGGAAGAAGAAGGAAAAGAACCGGCAGAGGGCAAGCAGGTACTGTTGGGAATCACGAAGGCATCTCTGGCAACCAATTCGTTCCTGTCGGCGGCATCGTTCCAGGAAACGACAAAGGTTCTGACAGAAGCTGCCATTAAGGGAAAAGTAGATCCTCTGATCGGGTTAAAGGAAAATGTAATTATCGGTAAATTGATTCCGGCAGGTACGGGAATGAAGAGATACCGGGATTTAAGACTGGATTCTGATGTGATGGAAGAAGAGTATCTGGATTTTGAAGACGAATTCGACGAATATGAAGTCGATGAAATTATGGAATAAAATCAGTTTGCAGGAATGATACAGCACCGCCGCTTTTGTGAAGAAAGCGGCGGTGTTTATTATAAAGAGGATTGGCGTGCGGATTATAAGGAAATATTGTATGCATTACAGACAGATCTGCATACGGCTTCCTCCTGGTGGATCTGAAGTTTCGTAGAGTATTCCACTCTGCGATCGTTACAGATCAATCAGCAGTTTAGCGCTGGCAGACAACGATTTGACGTGCATTTTGACGGCAAAAAGCAATATTTTTTGTTTTAATTCTGCTTTCTATTTATTTATAATATGATAAAAAACGCTTTTTTGTCAAGATTTTGTATTAGTTAGTTTTTATCGAGTCTTTGACTGGTATATTGACGGTAATTAAAATCCAGCTATGGTAAAAAATGGCTTTTCCATCTGCAAATCATTATTAAAATAATGGTATTGGTATAAATTATTTCATTTATCTTGACATTGTATGTATTGAAACGTATAATTTTGTCCATAAAATAAGAAAAAAATATCGCAGAGTGGAATACTCTACGATAAATGTCAAGCCAAACCAGGGAGGTGGTTTGTATGAAATCTTGGAACAAAAAAGAAAAAAGAAATTATTTCATTGCATATACGTTGCTGTTTTCGATTGTCATGGTATTCGTCTTTGGGATTTTTGCCTATTATAAAAAGGATATGATCTGGAAAGAAGACGGACTGAAACAGCATTATATTTCTCTGGCGTATTTTGGAAAGTGGGGGCGTGAAATTATAACGAATATTTTTGTGCGTCATACGTTTCAAATTCCGCTGTGGGATTTTCATCTCGGATACGGTTCGGATATTTTGACAACCCTGCATTATTATGTAATCGGAGATCCGCTGAATCTTTTGAGTATTTTTGTGCCGCAGGCTTATACGGAAGATCTCTATCAAGCGCTGATTGTGATTCGGATGTATTTGGCAGGGATTGGCTTTAGCTGTTACTGTATGGAAATGAGGAAGGGAAGAATGGCGGCGCTTGCCGGTTCCTTGAATTATGTGTTTTGTTCTTATATGATGTTTGGGCTTTACCGGCATCCCTTTTTTATCAATCCTATGATACTTCTTCCGTTTTTGCTGATCGGAGCGGAGAGGATTTTCCGAAAAGAAAAAGAAGTATTTTTTTCGCTTATGGTATGTGCCGCTGCAGTCAGCAACTTTTATTTTTTCTATACGCTTGTATTTGCCGTTTGTTTTTATGTTTTCGTACGGTTTTATACGCTGGAAGGAAGTCATTCGCTGCGGCGGTTGTGTTCGGTCGTGTTTCGCTTCGCCGGATATGCCTGTGTGGGAGTCTGTATGGCAGCCTTTTTGCTGCTTCCCGTGATCCTGCAATTTTTGGGTACAAGCCGTATGGATGCGGTACAGGTGCATCCGGCGTTATATCCCGCTGCCTGGTACCAAAAATTGCCGTTCCAGTTTTTGCTGCCGGATAAGCTGGGGGAATGGACGAATCTGGGATTTACGGCGCCTGCGCTGTTTGCGGTATTTGTTCTGTTCGGAAAAAGAAAACGGCACACGGCGTTAAAAGTATCTTTTCTGGTGATGACGGGGATGCTGTGTATTCCGTGGTTTGGAAGGGCGCTGAACGGCTTTTCCTATGTTTCGAATCGATGGGATTATATCTATGCCGGACTGATCTCATGGATTCTTGTGACGGTATGGGAAGAGTTTGGAGAGTTAAAGCAGAGGGACGGGATCATTACCGCCGTCTTCTGCGGAATTTATCTGCTCTATACCGTGACTAAGGCGAATCGGGAACTAAAATTATGGGTGTTTGGGATCTTTGCGTTTACCGTACTGTCCGCTTATGCGATTTCCTGTTTTGATCGGAAGAACGGCAGATTCAGGCGGATCTCTGCGGTGATGTTCTGTACGGTGTTTGTCCATATCGGTATCAATTGGGTCATTCTGCTGACAGGAATCGGCAATGGCAGAATCGGACAATTTGTAGATGCGGGAACCGCGTTTTGCAGAACGACGACAAGCGCTCCTTACGCCGTTTCTGCGTTTTCAAATGAAGAAAAAGAATTTTTCCGCTTTGAGACAGATGAGACGACGATGAAAAATACATCCGCGCTGGCAGGCGTAAACGGGATTCAGTATTTTTGGAGCCTGGAAAACCGCGATATCTCTGATTATTTAAGAGGCATGAAATTAAACCGGTTTCGTTCGTTCAACTATTCAAATTTGGACTGCCGGACATTTCTGGGCACACTTGCGGGTGTGAAGTATTTTGTGCAGAGAAAATCGGATGTCCTGCCGTTTGGATATGAATTTAAAGATACGGTAGTGATCGGAAACAGGGGTTACAATATTTATGAAAATCAATATGCGCTTCCTTTGGGATACACCTATGATGTCCGTATCCCAAATAAAGTCTGGCAGAATATGGATCCTTTTGAGCGGCAGGAAGCGCTGATGCAGGGGATTCTTCTGGAAGAAGGAGCCGAAGATATTCCGGGGCTGCAGGAGCGCGTGCCTTTGTCTTCTTCGCAGACGCTGGATTATACGGTTACCTGTGACGATGGGGCGGTAAGGCTTAAGGACGGGAGTTTTGATATTCGGAAAAAGGGCGCAGCCGTTCGTCTGTCGTTTGAGGGGAAGGAAAACTGTGAGACGTATCTTTATCTGCGGGGAGTCGATTCGGATGCGGAAAGCCTGAAAAGAGATCTGATGATGTTTGAGATTTCTTCCGATGTTTCGCATAACCAGATGTACTATCATACCCCATATCATAAATACAATGACGGACAGAGAGATTTTGTGATTCATCTGGGATATCATAAAGAGGCGCAGTCGTCCGTTACGATAAAATTTTCCGGGAAAGGCAGCTATCGGTTTGACGAAATGAAAGTGGTCTGCCAGCCGATGGATGAGTACCCGAAGCAGGCTGCGGCTCTTCGGGAATGCAGGATGGGGAATGAACAAATCGGAACAAATCATATCAGCGGGACGATCGACCTTCCAAAAGATCAGGTGTTATGTCTTTCCGTGCCTTACAGCAGAGGCTGGAGGGCAAAGGTGGACGGAAAAGAAGCGGCGCTGTTAAAGGCAAATGTGATGTATATGGCGCTGCCTTTAACGGCAGGAGAGCATACGATCGAACTTTCTTACCGGACACCCGGTTTATATGCCGGTGTGGGAATCAGTCTTGCAGGGATTGTTTTGTTTGTATTTTTATGGCGAAAACGGTAACAGTTCAGCCATGCGATTGACCTAACGGGTATTACACCGGCTAAAATATAG
>OFHN01000926.1_pt1 | contig 23458 bp, 37 predicted proteins | sample 1521321 | NCBI WGS metagenome assembly OFHN01 (sample SAMEA3504130, study PRJEB24116) | mouse gut metagenome | biome: mouse gut; feature: mouse-associated habitat; material: faeces | place: Denmark | collected 2011
TGGACCGGCTGGAGCTGAGGCTGGCGCTGTTCGGGTATGAGGGGAGCGTATATACGCTGACCTTCGACAGGGAGCATGAGCCGGAGAGGTTTCAGGACGTGAGAAGGGCGTGGCGGAGCTTCCTTTACCGGATGAAGAAGTGGCGGGGTCGGGGATTCGACTATGTGTATCTCATCGAGGGGCGGCATGGGGATCATCGGTACCACATCCATCTGGTGCTGCGGGACAGCGATTTCTCACCGGCGGAGGTCAGGCATCTGTGGAGGTTCGGCAGCAACGTGGACGACCAGCCTCTGCTGCGGAGCCCGCAGGACAGCTACCGGCGGACGGCCAAGTACTTCAACAAAGAGGCCACCGATGGCATCGTCATTCCCATTGGCGGACGGACGTGGGTATGCTCACGGTCTCTGGTGCGGAAACTGCCTCCGGCGGAGTACTGGAGGGACAGCGAGGGATTTATCCCAGTACCGGAGGACATCCGGTGCAAGGGATTCTATCATACCGCCAACGAGTTCGGGGAGTACCGGTACGCATGGTATATCGAAGCGCAAACAACCGCGTTTGCAGACGATTTAAAATATGAATCTCAACCTTGGAACATAGTTGAATAACTGACAAAAACGAAGGAGGCTATTGCAAGTGGGAAAAAACTGTGATACACTGGTCTCAAAGGACGGATGGGTATTCTGTCCAGACTGCCGGACGATGAAGCTCCTCCGGCTTCCGCCGGACGGCAGGATCAGGGCGTTTGTCTACTGCCGGCACTGCAAGCGGGAGCATTTCCTGAATATCGACCTGAGCCTGAGCCATAGAGCCTGAGCCACATGATCCGCAAAATGCGGATATGTCGGTTCAGGCTTTTTTGTTTTGCCCGGAGGTGACAGCCCGGGCCGGAAAGCCGGACCGGCACTGGGGAGGGAAGCATGAGCGCAAACGGCTTTTACGACAGCCGCGCGTGGCGGCGGGTGCGGCGGCAGGTGCTGGCCATGGACCACAACGAGTGCCAGCTCTGCCGGGAAAACCACCGGCACACGCCCGGCGTTATCGTCCACCATGTCTGGCACTTGGACGAATACCCTGAGTGCGGGCTGTCCGTCTGGGTGGACGACCCGGCCGCCGGGGAGCGAAAGCGGAACCTGCTGACCGTATGCCGGGAGTGCCATGAGACGGTCTGCCACCCCGAGAGGATGGCGGTGAAACCGGCAGGAGAACCGCTGACGCCGGAGCGCTGGTAGCATCCCCCGGTCAAAAAATTCGCGTTTTAATTTTGCCCCGCCCTACTCGTCAGGGTGCTTGACAGGGGAGAAAAAACAAGCCCTCACGCGGGGCGGCGCACGTCCCGCGCGATAAAGAACAAAGTTTCGCGTAGAAAGGAGGCGGCAAGTGTGCCGGTACAGAAAAAGAACCGGAATTTCCGGCAGGGAAAAGCATTCCGAACGTTGAAGCAGGCCCTTCTGGACAGCTTGGCGGCCCGGGGGCTGGACCAGGACGCCTACGCCGACAAGGTGGAGGAGTACATGGACTTCTGGGTACTGCGGCAGGAGCTGAAGGAGGACATCGCCCGGCGGGGCTTGACGGTGGTGGATGACCGGGGACGGCAGACGGAAAACCGCAGCGTGTCCCTGTCCGTCCAGGTGTCCCGGCAGATGATGGCGCTCTTCACCGCTCTGGGTTTCAAGCCCGGGGATATCATGGACGCGGGCGGGGACGATGAGCTGTGAGCTGGATCCCCACATCCTGCGGTATCTGGAGCAGGTGGAGGGCGGGGCGGTCCGCGCCTGCGAGGACCAGAAGCTGCTGTGCGCCCACGTGCGGCGGTGCTTCGAGGAGGAAGACCTCCGCACCGATGGGGAACGGCTGGAAAAATACCTGGGGCTGGCCCGGTATTTTCCCTTCGAGACGGTGTTCCCCTGGGAGGCGTTCCTGTTCGCCCTCCACCTGTGTACCTTCCGCACCGGCGGGATGCCCCGGTGGCCGGACGCGCTGGTGATGCTGGGCCGGGGAGCGGGAAAGGACGGGTGCATCGCCCTAGAGAGCATGGCGCTGCTGTCCCCCTACCACGGCATCCCGGGGTATGACGTGGACATCTGCGCCAACAACGAGGAGCAGGCCATGCGGCCCCTCTTCGACGTGATCGAGGCGCTGGAGACGCCAAGGCATACGGCGAAGCTGAAACGGCACTTCCACTGGACTAAGGTGCAGGTGACGGGGCTGAAAACCAGGTCCGTCATGAAGGGCCGGACCAACAGCCCCAAGGGCAAGGATGGCCTCCGGTCCGGGGTGTGCATCTTCAACGAGATCCACCAGTATGAGAACTACGCCAACATCAACGTCTTCACCACCGGCCTGGGGAAGAAGCGGCATCCACGGCGGACCTACTACACCACCAACGGCGATGTGCGGGGCGGGCCTCTGGACGATCTGCTGGAGCAGGCGGAGGGCATCCTGCGGGGCGGGGAGCCGGACGGGGGGCTGCTGCCCTTCCTGTGCCGTCTGGACGGCAAGGAAGAGGTCCATGACGAAGCCAACTGGGTCAAAGCCAATCCCTCCCTGCCCTACCGCCCGGACCTCCTGGCGGAGATACGGAAGGAATACCGGGAGTGGAAGCAGAGGCCCGGCCAGCTGACGGCGTTTATGACCAAGCGGATGAATCTGCCCCAGTCTGACGGCGACGTGGCCGTCACGGACTGGGAGAACATTGCCGCCACCAACCGGGCGCTGCCGGACCTCACAGGCTGGCAGTGTACCGTGGGCATCGACTTCGCCTCCATGCGGGACTGGGCGTCGGTGGACCTCCACTTCAAGCGGGGGGAGGAGCGGTTCGATATCTCCCACTCCTGGCTGTGCCTGCGCAGTCCGGACCTGGGGCGGGTCAAGGCCCCCTGGCAGGACTGGGGTGAGGTGACGCCGGTGGACGATGTGGAGATCCCGCCGGAACTGCTGGCGGAGTACATCGCCCAGGCGGGCCAGCATTTCGTGATCCGGAAGCTGGCGGTGGATAACTTCCGCTACGCGCTGCTGAAGCGGGCGCTGGAGAGCGTCGGGTTTGACGCCGGGGAGCGGAAGAACGTGTATCTGGTCCGGCCCAGCGACATCATGAAGACCCAGCCGGTGATCGACAGCTGTTTTATCCGGCGGCTGTTCGTCTGGGGGGATACGCCCTCCCTGCGCTGGGCGGCCAACAATACCAAGCTGGTCCGCTCCGGGCGGAGGGAGGGAACCGACACCGGTAATTACTATTACGCCAAGATCGAGGGCAAGAGCCGCAAGACGGACCCCTTCATGGCCCTGGCGGCGGCTATGGCCGTCGGGGGGGATATCCCCGAAGCCATTCCCGCCGGATTCGATCTGGGCGTCATCACATGAGGGAGGACCGCCATGGCATTCAACTTTTTCAAATGGCTGCTCCGGGCAAGGGACGCGCCGGAAGCCGTCACGGTGGAGGACATGTTCGACCTGTTCACGGACTGCTACATCAGGGAGCTGGCCTTTCAGTCCTGCGTCAACCTGACAGCCAACGCCGTGAGCAAATGCGAGATCAAGACCTTCCTGGGCGGGAAGGAGGTCAAGGGCAGGGAGTATTACCTGTGGAACCTCAGCCCCAACCAGAACCAAGATCGTGCAATGGCCCCATCGAGGGGCCATGCACGATTAAATTCTGCACGGCCCCTCGATGGGGCCGTTGCAGAATCGTACCAGCGCCGCCTTCTGGCACAAGCTGGTAGACCGGCTTTACCGGGAACGGACGGCCCTGGTGGTGGAGAACGGCGGGAAGCTCTATGTGGCGGACGGCTTCAGCCGGAGGGAGTACGCGCTGTATGACGACGTGTTCTCTCAGGTGGCGGTGGGGGATTTCACTTTCCGGCGGACCTTTACCGCCTCCGAGGTGCTGTTCTTCGAGCTGGCCGCTCAGGACGCCAGGGTGGTGGTGGACGGTCTCTATGAGTCCTACGCCAAGCTGATCGCGTACGGGATGAAGGGATACCAGCGGTCCAGGGGAGAAAAGGGCGTGCTGGAGCTGGACACCAACGCGGCGGGGGATGTGAGATTTAAGGAGACCTTCGAGGAGATCAGAAACGCCGGCTTCCGGAAGTTTGCCAGCGCGGAGAGCGCGGTACTGCCCATGTGGAAGGGCATGAGGTACACCGCCCTGGGCTCCAAAACCTACAACGCCGACACCACGCGGGACATCCGGGCCATGATCGACGATGTGACGGACTTCACCGCCCGGGCCTACGGCATCCCGGCGTGCCTGCTCAACGGGACCGTGCAGAACGTGGACAGCGCTGCGGACCAGTTCCTCACCTTCTGCGTGGACCCGCTGGCGGACGCCCTCCAGGAGGAGATCAACCGGAAGCGGAACGGCCTGGAGGGCCTGCGGCGGGGGGACTTCGTGCAATTCGACACGGGCAGGATCAAGCATATCGACCTGCTGGACGCCGCCGGGAGCATCGACAAGCTGGTCAGCTCCGGCGTGGAGTGCGTCAACGACATCCGGGCGCTGCTGGGACAGCCGCTCATCAACGAGGAATGGGCCTGGAAGCACTTTATCACGAAAAACTACGCCGAGATCGAGAAGGTGCTGGCGGAAATGGGGGTAGGGAAAGGTGTGTAAAGCACAAAAAAGCCGGAAGGGCGGGGCCCCTCCGGCGGCGGTCCGTATTCTTCAGCCGTTGATCTGTGCCTTCAGCGCGTCCTGAAGCACCTGGGAGAAGTTGATGTTCCGCTCCAGAGCGGCGGCGTTGAGCCACGCGGGCAGCGTTACCGTGCGGTTGACGGACCGGTTGACCTTCGCCATGCGGATGGACGGCATATAGACGTCCACCAGGACGGCCCGTTCATTGTCTGCGGTCTCTACTCGGGAAAGAGGTGTAGGCGCGGGGATCTCCTCGCCGTCCTCCTCCATACCGTAGAGAACGCAACCCAGCAGCTCCCGCGCGGACAGCAGAGCATCGTTGTCATCCGTTCCGCTGGTGGCCGCGTCCAGGTCGGGGAAGACCACCGCGATCTCCTGGTCCGGCTCATAGGTGAATACGGCAGGGAATACATACCGTTCGGTCTTTTTCATGAATGAAACCTCCTGCAAGATTTTAAGGGGGAGGGAAGCCGGGGCTTATCTGAATCTAAGCCCCGACTGCCGCTCGATACTGTCAAGGGTCTTACGTGGAATGTCCTTGTCCGGATGCTTTACCGTTGTCCGCCCCTTTTTTGTTGGGTGCTTGAACTGGTGATGACTTCCGGTCACATCCACTTCGTACCAGCCATCTGCTTTCAGTATCGCGATCACTTCCCTTGATGAGTAGCTTTTCATACCTTGCCCTCCCGACAATCACATAATAACACATATAAAAATATTTGTCAACAGCTGAAACAAATATTTTTATATGTGCAGAAAGGAACAAACCATGAAGCACAGGAACCAGAAAAAGAAATATTTCTCCCTGGCCTCTGCGGGGAGAACGGCGGATATCTTTATCTTCGGCGACATCACCTCCTGGGAGTGGCTGGAGAGCGACGTGTCCAGCTACACACTGGCCCGGGCCGTGCAGGACCTGGACGCGGACCAGATCAACGTCCATATCAACAGCTACGGCGGCGAGGTGGCGGAGGGGCTGGCGATCTGCAACAGCCTGAAAAACCACCCCGCCAGGGTGCGGACCATCTGCGACGGCTTCGCCTGCTCGGCGGCGTCGGTGGTGTTCATGGCGGGGGAGGAGCGGGCCATGAACCCGGCCTCCCTGCTGATGATCCACAACGCCTGGACCTCCGCCTCCGGCAACGCCAAGGAACTGCGGAAGGCGGCGGACGATCTGGAGACCATTTCCTCCGCATCGGCGGAGGCTTACAAAGCCCGAGTGAACATCCCGGAGGAGCATCTGGCGGACCTGATGGACAGCGAGACCTGGATCACCCCGGCGGATGCGGTGGCCTGGGGGTTCGCCACTGAAGTCCTGGAGGAGGAGCAGACGGAGACCCCCAGCCAATCCGCCCGGGCGGCGGTATTCCAGGCCCTGGCCGACAAACCGAAACCCAAGGAAGCGCCTCCCCAGTCGGAAGAGAAAACTTTGTCCACATTTTTGAGCGCCCTGACCAGGGGCGGGAAGGAGTAACGATATGAAGTACAACAGAAAAACCGCCCTCCGGGGCATCGGCCTCCAGTTCTTCGCCATGAAGAACCTGGACGCCGTCCAGAAAGAGCGCGCGGAGATCCTCCAGCGCATGACCCAGGCCGTGCAGGCCAACGATCAGGAGAAGTTCATGCAGGCCTTCGGCGACCTGGCGGACGCTATCGGGGAGAGCATCCTGGGGGATGTGAAGGCCCTCCAGTCCGCCCAGGATAGCAGCATCCTCACCGCCCGGGGCTGCCGGGTGCTGACCAGCCAGGAGCGGCAGTACTATGAGGCCGTCATCGGCGCCATGAAGTCCGACGATCCCAAGCAGGCCCTGACCAACATCAACAAGGTCCTGCCGGAGACGGTCATCGACGCGGTGTTCCAGGACCTCACCGACAACCATCCCCTGCTGGCTGCCATCAACTTCCAGAACACCGGGGCGCTGGTGAAAATTTTGCTGTCCACCACCGGCGGCGGGGCCAAGTGGGGCCCCATCGACAAGAAGATTACCGAAGAGCTGAGCGCCAGCTTCCTGGAGCTGGATCTGTCCCTGGCCTCCCTCACCGCCTTCCTGCCGGTGAACCGATACATGCTGGACCTGGGCCCTGCGTGGCTGGACCGGTACGTCCGGGAGCTGCTCAGCGAGGCTCTGGCGGTGGAGCTGGAGAGCGGCGCCATCGCCGGGAACGGCAAGGACGCGCCCATCGGCATGATGAAGAAGCTCACCGGCGCGGTGGACGGGGTCTACAGCGACAAGGAGGCCGTGACTGTCACGGACCTCTCCCCCGCCGCCTACGGTCCTCTGCTGGCCACCCTCTCCAAAGGTCCCAACGGTAAGAGCCGGGCCGTCAGCAGCGTTCTGCTGGCGGTGAACCCGGAGGACTACTTCACCAAGGTGTTCCCCGCCACCACTGTCCGGGCGGCGGATGGGACCTACAGCAAGGACGTGTTCCCTTTCCCCACCACGGTGGTGCAGTCGGCGGCGGTGCCCGCCGGAAAGGCCGTCATGGGCCTGCCCTCCAAGTACTTCATGGGCATGGGTACCCAGAGCGGCGGGAAGATCGAGTACTCCGACGAGTACAAGTTCCTGGAGCGGCAGAGGATCTACGCCATTTTCCTCTACGGCTACGGCAGGGCCATGGATGAGAACGCTTTCGTCCTGCTGGACATCTCCGGCCTGAAGGGCGCGGCCCTGGAGGTCAGGGTGACGGAGATCCCCACAGGGGAGAGCGCGGGCAGCACGACCGGCGAGACGGAGTAAGGGCATGAGAGACGTGCCGGACATCCTGCTGGCGGATGCCAGGAACTACCTGGACATCACCTGGGAGGACGCGGACGGGGACGTGAAGCTCCGGGGCATCCTGGCCCGGGGGATGGGGTATCTGGACCACGCCGCCGGTGTGAAGCTGGACTACGGCGAGGAGACCGCCCACCGGGCGCTGCTACTGGATTACGTCCGGTACGTCCGGGCCGGGGCGCTCCAGGATTTCGGGCGGGACTTCGCCCCGGAGCTGCTGGGGCTGCATATCGCGGGAGAGGTGATCCAGAAGGAGGCGGAGTATGACGGGGTTCAATGACGGGCTGGTGACCGTCTACCGTGTGGAAAACCAGGCCGCGCCGGGGGACAAGCCGGTGGAGCGGCTGGTCCGGAAGGTCGTGCTGCGGTACCGGCGGCGGACGGTGGGCATCCAGAGGCACTACGCCGCCCTGAACGCCGGGGCCAAGGTGGACCTGCTGCTGCGGGTCCCCTTTCACCGGTCGGTGTCGGCACAGGATGTGGCGGTACCCACAGCAGACGGACGACAGTACCGGATCACGCTGGTGCAGGCGCCGGAGGATGTGACACCGCCCGTGATGGACCTGACGCTGGAACGATTGGAGAGGAACTATGACTTGTCTGGACAGGATACGGGATGCCCTGCTGGGTGTTACACCTGAGGTCTACCACTTCCACGCCCACAAGCCGAAGCTGCCCTACATCGTCTGGGCGGAGGACGGGGCGGGGGACGTGGTGTTCGCCAACGGGCGGATGCAGCATCAGGCCATCACAGGGACGGTGGATCTCTTTACCGATGACCCGGAGGATACCGCCCTCTTCGAGGGCGTGCAGGCCGCGCTGGATGAGGTGTGCGCCTGGAGGCTCAATTCCGTACAACACGAGGATGAGACAGGATTAACGCATTACGAATGGGCATGGGAGGTGCCGAATGGCTAAGATTACGTTTAACCTGGGAGAAGATTATATGCTGCGGTTAGAAAAGTTAGCGGACCGTAGCGAAGAAACGATCAAAATGGCTATATATGAAGGGGCCGGGACCCTTACGGATCAGATCCGTGAAAATCTGGAGGCGAATTTATCCGGGAGCGAACAGTCTACAGGAGCATTGGAGGCATCGCTGGGTATTTCTCCTGTTATACAGGATCGTGACGGCGTCTGGAACGCCAAGATCGGATTTGACGGATATGATGAGAAGGGGGTCCCCAACCAACTGAAGGCCCGGGTCATGGAAAGCGGATCCAGCAAAATTCAGAAGCGTCCCTTCGTCCGTCCGGCGGTAGATGCCTCGAAAAAAGCTGTTGAGGCGGCAATGCAGCAGGTCATTGATGAAGAAACTGAAAAAATCATGAAAGGATAAAACACTATGGCAAAGATTGGCATGTACGGCGTGTACTACGCCAGGGCGGTACTGAAAGACGGCTGCGTCACCGGTTACACCGGCGGCGTGAAGATGATGGGAAACGCCATCTCGGCGGATTTCACTCCCAACACCCCCGACGACGATCCCCTCTATGCCAACAACCGCGCTGTGGAGCACAACGCGTCCGGCGCGTCCGGCGGGGCGCTGAAGACCACCCTGGACCGGCTGACCATGGAGGCAGCGGCGGACCTGTTCGGGCTGGAGGTGAAGGAGGTCACTATCACCGTGGACGGCAAGGAGGTCAAGGGGAAGTCCCTGGACTACACTGGTATGGAACAGTCCGCCCCCGTGGGCGTGGCCTACATCCGGGAGAATCAGGAGGACAACGCCCACAGCCACGAAGTGGTGCTTTACCGTCAGGTCATCTACTCCATGCCCAGCGAGAAGGCCAAGACCAGGGAGAAGAAAATCGAATGGCAGACCCCGGAGCTGGAGGCCGCCGTCTCCGGCATGGAGGGGGACGGGACGAATCCCTGGTACCGCTCCGTGGTGTTCCCCACCCAGGCGGCAGCTATTGCCTTCATCAAGCAGGAGCTGGGGAAGGAGCCGCCCACTGAGAAACCGGAGGGTACAGAATGAAAGTATCCTATATTGAGCTGCTGGGAAAGAAATATCCCCTGTGCTTCTCCCTGACGGCGGCCACGGAGATGGAGGAGGCCTTCGGCGGGCTGGACAAGCTGTCGGAGCGCCTGACGGGCGGCGGCATCGCCCGGCAGGCCGTGGCCGTCAACACGGCGCTGGAGATCCTGCTGAAGGCGGGGCGGGTCTACGCCTCCGCCAGCAGCATGGAGGTCCCGGAACCCCTGCCCTGCGCCCCGGCGGACCTTATCGACGTGACCGACGGCGCGGCGGTGAAGGCCATCTTCTCCACCGTGGCCGGTGACACGGAGCGGGAGGTGGAGACCGTCCCCCCAAACGGGGAGGCCGCGCAGAGTCCAGCGCAGGAACTGCGTGGCTGTACTACAACGGCACGCGGGCAGGGCTGACCCGGTTCGAGGTGGACCATCTGCCCCTGGGGCGGGTGTTCGACCAGATCGCCTGCTATCAGATCGTGCAGTGCGGCGCGAAGGAACGGACGGCAGCCAAGGGTTCTTTGATGAGCCAAATGACACAGTATTACGGGGGGTGAGGATATGGCCTACGACATCGGCCCAAGGATCGGCATAGACGGCGAGGCGGAATTCCGCAAGGCCATCAACAACATCAACACAAATATCAGGACCCTGGGCACGGAAATGCTGGCGGTGACCTCCGCCTACGATGCCAACGACAAGAGCGCCGCCGCCCTGACGGCCCGGAACGAGGTGCTGGTCAAACAGATCGATGCCCAGAAGGAGAAGCTGGCCAAGCTCCAGGAGGGGCTTGCCGCCTCTGCTGAGAAGTACGGCGACAACGACGAGAAGACCCAGCGGTGGCAGCAGACGGTGAACAAGGCCACGGCGGACCTCAACAAACTGGAGCGTCAGCTGGCGGAAAATAAGCGCACCATCCAGGATGTTGAGGAAAGCACGTCTGACGCCTCTGAGGAAACGGCGGAGTTCGGGGAAGCGGCGGACCGCGCCGCCGGAGGCGCGGAGCGCCTGGGCAGCTGTGCCGGAGCCGCCACGGTGGCCCTGGGGAACCTGATTTCCTCCGGCATCCAGGCAGCCCTGAGCGGCCTGAAGGATCTGGCCAGCGCTCTGTGGAACCTGGACGAAAGCACCAGCGAGTACCGGGAGGCCCAGGGGAAGCTGAGCACCGCCTTTGAGGCGGCGGGGCACAGCGGCGAAGCGGCCCGGCAGGCATACTCGGATTTTTATAAAATTCTGGGCGATACGGACACGGCGGCGGAGGCCTCACAGCTGCTGGCGCAGCTGGCGGACAGCGAGCAGGACATGTCCCGGTGGACCACTATCGCCGCCGGGGTGGCGGGTACCTTTGGCGACGCGCTTCCCATCAACGGGCTCATTGAGGCGGCCAACGAGACCGCCAAGGCCGGGCAGGTCACAGGCGCGTTGGCGGACGCGCTCAACTGGGTGAGCATCAGCGAGGACGAGTTCAATGAGAAGCTGGCAGCCTGCGGCACGGAGAGCGAGCGGAACAGGCTCATCATGGAGACGCTGTCCGGCGCTTACGACACGGCGGCAGGGGCCTTTTACCGGAACAATGAGGCGATCGTCCAGGCCAGAACCAACCAGGCCCTGCTGGATGAAACCATGGCCGGGCTGGGGGAGACGGTCTCCAACGTCAAGAGCAGATTGCAGGCGGAATTTCTGCCCTCCATCGCGGCAGCGGCTGGCGCGTTTTCCGATATGCTCAACGGCACGGAGGGCGCGGACGAGGCCTTTGCCTCCGCCGTGCAGGGGCTGGTGGATACGGTCGCCGGTCTTCTGCCGGACGTGCTGGAGGTGGGCGGCGGCATCGTCATGTCCCTTCTGGACGGCGTGGTACAGAATCTCCCCCGGGTCATCGAATCCGGCGCGGGGGTGCTGATGGAGCTTGTGAACGGCGTGGTGGGGATGCTCCCTCAGATAACCGGTACGGCGCTGGAGATCATCACCACGCTGGCCTCCGGTATCGCGGGGTCCCTGCCGGAGCTGGTTCCCACCGTGGTGGACGTGGTGCTGCAGATCGTGGAGACCCTGACGGACCCGGACAACCTGAGCAATCTCATCGACGCGGCGCTGGAGATCATCGTCTCCCTGGCGGAGGGGATGGTGAACGCCCTGCCCAGACTGGCGGAGCGGGTGCCGGAGATCATCGCAAATATCGTCACTGCATTGTCAAATAATCTGCCGAAAATCACGGAGTCCGCGCTGAAGATCATCACCACCCTGGCGCTGGGGCTCATCAAGGCCATCCCGGAGCTGGTAAAGTCCGTTCCCAAGCTGGTCGCCGCCATTGTGGACGGGTTTATGTCCAACAACTCCAAGATACTGGATATCGGGAAAAACATCGTCACCGGGGTATGGGAGGGCATCAAGGGTATGGGTAGCTGGATCAAAGAGAAGGTATCCGATTTCTTCGGCGGCATCGTGGATTCCGTCAAGGGCGTCCTGGGCATCCACTCCCCATCGAAGGTGTTTGCCGGGATCGGCGGATACATGGCGGAGGGCCTGGGGGACGGCTTCAGTCGGGAAATGAGCGGCGTACAGCGGAGGATCGACCGCTCCATGGCGGAGCTGGCGGGGAACGCGACCGCCACGGTGAAGGTGTCCGGCGGCGTGACCGGCCCACAGGAGGCTGGCGGCGGCAGCGCCCTGGCGGAGCTGCCTACGCTGATTGCCGCAGCTGTCCGGAAGGAACTGGATGGGGTGGGCATCTATCTCAACCAGCGTAAGGTGGGGGAGCTGACCACCGCCTGGCAGGCCAACAACGCCCGAGCCTGGGGCGTATAGGAGGGGAGCTATGGAGGCCATTCTCATCATCAACGGCGTGGACTTCACCCCCTGGCTGCGCTCCGGGGGATTGCAGCAGGCAGAGATCGTCCGGCGGGGGCGGAGCGTGGCGGCGCTGGACGGGACGGAGTACCGCGCGGAGATTGTCAAGCGGGGGATTTCCGTATCTCTGGTAGAGCTGCGGGACGGGACCTGGTACCGGCTGGTGGAGGCTTTGAGTGTCCGGCCCGCCGATGTGCGGTACATCGACGACCGGTATGGGGAGACGGTCCGGCTGTTCTATGTTTCCGGCCCTACCGCCGTGGCAAAGACTGTGCGGGGAGGGCACACATACTTCTCCGGCGGGAGCTTCGAGCTGGAGGAGAAGTAACATGCACCAGACAAGCAATCTATATCAGACGCTCCTGCGGGACCCAAGGCACCGGAAGGAGATGAAGGTCAATATCGCGGGGATAGACTACAGAGAGGACGCCCTGCTGTATCTGGAGACATCCGGAGGGGTGTTCAAGGAGCCGGATATCGGGTGCTGCGCCTCCCGGCAGATCGACCTGTCCCTGCGGCAGCCGGGGAGCATCCCGCGCAGCGCGGAAATGCGGGTTTTCGTCCGGCTGGCGGCGGGGGAAAGGGTTTCAGAGTGGATCCCCAAGGGAGTATTCTTTATTTCCACCCGGAAGCTGGACAAGGTATCGGGCGTGCTGGACATCCACGGCTTCGACGCCATGCGGCGGGCCGGGGATGTATGGGACATCGACCCTTATGCCAACTGGCCCATGAGCCAGCAGGAAGCTGCGGCGGATATCGCCCGGCAGATAGGGGTGGAGCTGGACCCCCGGACCGTGCTGTCCCGCGATTTTCCGGTGGCATATCCCGTAGACGAAAACGGAGATATGGCCATGCAGGACGTACTGGAGGGCATCGCCGTGTGCAGCACCGGGAACTGGGTCATCACGGACGAGGGGAAGCTGCTGCTGTTGCGGCTGGGGGATATCCCGCCGGAGACCAATTATCTGGTGAATGAGTACGGCAGTGCTATCACGTTAGGGGGTGTGAGGATCCTTGTTGGGTAAGGTTTTTGTGGGGTCTCGCGTGTCCAAGTTGGACACCGGGACGCCTCCGGAGCGGGTCAGCCGGGTCTCGCTGGCGGTGGACGGGGACAACGTATACACCGCCGGGGACGACACGGGGCGGACGGTGGAAAAGAGACTTCCCTGGGCGACCCAGGCCATGGCGGAGAGCGTGCTGAGGCGATTGCAGGGCGTGACATATCTGCCGTTCTCCGGCGAGGACGCGCTGCTGGACCCGGCGGCGGAGATCGGGGACGGAGTTACCGCTGGCGGCGTATATTCTGTGCTGGCCAAGGCGGATGTGACCTTTGACGGGCTCTATTCGGCGGACATCGCCGCGCCGGGCGGTGACGAGGTGGAGGACGAATATCCCTACAAATCCCGTTCCCAGCGGCAGTCGGAGAGGGAGCTGGCGCGGATACGGTCCTCCATCACTAAGACGGCGGAGCGGATCACGCTGCTGGTGGAGAACGAGGTGGAGGGACTGGAGGGGAAGCTGGAGCTGACGGCTTCCAGCCTGACCTCGGAGATCAAAAACACCAGGGACGGGCTCAATTCTAAGATCGAGCAGACGGCTTCCAGCCTCACTACGCAGATCAACAACACCCAAAGCGGACTGAACTCCAAGATCGAGCAGACGGCCGCCTCTATTCAGACCCAGATCAACGGGCTGAACAATGCGTACTCCTCCATCAGCCAGACGGTGGACAGCATCAGCCTGGGCGTGTTCAACGGGCAGGAGTCCAGCACCATCGCCCTCTACATGAACGGCATCGCCATACAGAGTGAGGAGATATCCTTTTCCGGGATGGTGACCTTCAACGACCTGAGCGGGGACCGGGGGACCGTCATTGACGGCGGGGCCATCGATACCAACACCCTGCGGCTGAATTCGCTGTACGGGAATTATATCTACATCAACGATGCCCGGGGACGGGAAGCGGGGATGATCTCCGCTACCGGGTCCAGCTCCTATGACGGGCAGAAAATGAAGTTCTCCAGCGGAGCGATCGAGATCACCGCAACGCCGGGAGACCTTTACCTCAGCGGAGGCGGCGCGTACTATGCCACGCTCCAGCTGGGCAATGGCCACGCCGCCATCGGCGGGGACTGCATTCCCAATTCTTCCGGGCGGTACAGCTGCGGCAGCTCCGCTTTCCCCTGGTCGGACGTGTACGCGGACAACGACGCCATCGTGACCTCCGACCTGACGAAAAAGCGGGACGTATCGGACGACCTCTCCGCCTATGACCGGTTCTTCGACGCCCTGCGGCCCATCCGGTACCGGCTGGAGAACGGGAAGAGCGGGCGGGTCCATCTGGGCCTGGGGGCCCAGGACGTGGAGCGGGCGCTGGAGGAGGCGGGGCTGGACGGGATGGATTTCGGCGGGTTCGTCAAGTCCCCCAGAGAGGACGGTGGGTTTGATTACGCTCTGAGGTTGGGGGAGTTCATCCCCATGTGCATCGCGCGGATACAGGAATTGACGGCCCGGGTGGCCAGGTTGGAAGGGAGGTTTGCATCATGAACGATATCCAGAAAAAGCTCAGTGAAGCTCACAAGATGATCTCTATCATTTCCGTCAGCGGAGACGCCGTGGATGTGATGTCGGCAGCCAGGCTCAGGATCAAGGAGGCCTATGAGATGGCCGGTGACAAGTCTGCATTGTGGGACGCCCACAAGCTGGCGGACAAGGAAAAGCAGGAGGAGCAGAATGGCGGATAAAACTACCGGCGGGCTTCCCGCCGTAGAGGAGGTAGCCATCGGGAGTCTGCCCGGCATCGCGGATCTGTACGACGACACGCTTCTCCCTGTGGAGCAGCAGGGGGAGGCCATGCACATGACCGGCAGGCAGTGGAAGAAGTACGCGCAGGCCAGCGTGGCGGGCTATGTGGACGGCGCGGAGGAAGCGGCGAGAGCGGCAGCGTCCAGCGCGGCGGCAGCGGCAAAGTCGGCGGAGAGCGCTGCCGGAAGCGCGGACGACGCGGCGGACAGCGCCCAGTCCGCGAAGGAATACTCCGGCAAGCCGCCGGTCATCCGGGACGGCACGTGGTGGACGTGGGACGCTGAGCGCAAGGAATACGTGGACACCGGCGAGGCGGCCCGGGGAAATCTGATGTACGCCACGTTTTATGTGGATATATCCACCGGAGACCTGTATATGGTCACGGACGCGGAATATACCGGGCCGGGGTTCCGGCTGGTCAACGGATATTTGGAGGTAGTATTGGATCATGGCTGAGACAAGCACAAGGCTGGGGCGGGTGTCCCTGGTGCCCAGGGGGGCGTATGAGGACTCGGCGGTCTATAACCGGCTGGATATCGTGGAGCATGAGGGCTCCAGCTATCTGGTGCTGGCGGACGGCGTTACCGGCGTGACGCCGGCGGCGGGACCGGAGTATATGCTGGTGGCGGAAAAAGGCGGGAAGGGTGACACGGGCGCGCCTGGAACTCCCGGCGGAAAAGGAGACACGGGGGAGCGGGGGGAGACGGGCGTCGGCGTTCAGAGCGTAGAGCGCACGGCGGGGGACGGTTCCCCGGGGACTGTCGATACCTATACCATCACCCTGACGGACGGCAGCACAAGCACCTTTACCGTCTACAACGGCGCGGACGGGACGTCCTTCACGGTCCTGGGGCGATACGATACGCTGGACGCTCTGCAGGCGGCCCACCCGGCAGGCAGCGAGGGGGACGCCTGGGCTGTGGGCAGCGCGGAGGACAACGACATCTACCTGTGGAATGTGGACACTCAGGCGTGGCAGAATATTGGAAGCCTGCAGGGGCCTCCCGGGCCGGAGGGACCGGCTGGGAGAGACGGTACGGATGGGAAAGACGGGTCTCCCGGGGCCGCTGGGCAGGATGGAGCGCAGGGGCCTCCGGGGGCGGATGGTGCACAAGGGCCGCCTGGACCGACGGGGAAAACGGCTTACCAGTACGCTGTGGACGGCGGCTATACGGGGACGGAGGAAGACTTCCAGGCGCTGATGGGGACCGGGCCGTGGCTGCCGCTGGGGGGCGGGACGATGACCGGTGTGCTTGGAGTACAGTCGGGGCTTAAAACCGAACTTAACGTAGGCTTAAAGTTCTTCGCTGATAATCCTGCTGAAATGATCAATAGCGGCGTTATGTTTAAGGCTACAACTGGGCCTAATGCAGAACCATTTGTTCAGGTCATGCCTGCCTTAACTACATGGAGTGGAGACATTGCGGCACAAGCCAGGATCCGTGGTGTTACTGATCCGCAAACAGACCACGATGCTGCCAACAAGGGCTATGTGGACCGTGTAGCCAGTATTGTCGCCGCCAACGCCGGGGCGCATAACAGCATTTTTCGGGGCAAATACCTCGGCAGCTCCGTAACTGCCGCGCAGTACGCCGCGATCAAGGCGGGGACCTTTGATGATTTGTTCATCGGGGACTACTGGACTATTAACGGCATTAACTGGAGGATCGCGGCGTTTGATTACTACTTAGGGACCGGCAGTACCGCGCTGGCCACGCACCACGCTGTCATTGTGCCGGATACCGGGCTTGATGCTCAAAAAATGAACGATTCCAGCGCGACCACCGGCGGCTACGTTGGATCCAAAATGTATACTACGAACCTCGCCACGGCGAGATCGAAAGTCAACAGCGCGTTCTCCGGGCACGTTCTTTCGCACTATTTCTATCTGTCCAATACCGTGGCAAGCGGTAAGGTTACAGGGTCAACGCATGTGCAGCAGGATGTTGTCCTTATGAGCGAGCGGAACGTATACGGGCAGAGCATTATGTCTTCTGAATGCAATGACGGTTCCGCAGGTCCTAGCTGGTACACCTACGACAGAACGCAATTCCCGCTGTTTTTGCTCGCGCCGGAATTTATCCAAAAGGAAAGAAGCTACTATTGGCTGCGAGACGTAGTCTCCGCCTCCTCCTTTGCCTTCGTGCACGCCAGCGGATATGCCCGCTGGACCTACGCCGACAACTCCCACCGTGTTCGCCCCGCTTTCTCTATATCGTAAATCTCCGCCCCCCTGTGGGGCGGAGATGGAAAAAAGCCGCCCTCTGGGGGCGGCGGGGATGTATTATCCGATTTTCGGGATACGGAGCTGCTCGATAGAGCTGACGCGCTCAGACCAGTCCAGCAGAGCGTTGACGCTGGTGCGGAGTTCGTCCTGACCTTCAGCAAGGTCATCCACCTTTTCCTCCAAAGAGCTCAACCGGCCATCCATGGAATCTAATCGTTCGTCCATGGAATCTAATCGTTCGTCCATGGAGTCTAACCGGCCATTGATTTTCTGGATGTCAGACTGCATGGACTGCATACCGGCCTGCATTGCGGTCAGTAGTTCTTCGCTTTTTTCCTGCCTGGCCTGCATCGCGGTGAGCAGTTCCTCGCTTTTTTCCTGCCTGGCCTGCATCGCGGTGAGCAGTTCCAGAATCTTATCTTCGTTATTCATTTGAGCACCCCCTTGTATCCCGAATTATACAGCAAGCGGACAGGCTTGTCAATTAAAACGGAGTTTATATTTTGAAAGGAATGATACTGCTATGTGGAAAATGATCCTGGCGGACGGGACGGAGCTGACTGGGTTCAGTCAGAACGGCAATAACTACGTAAGCCCGGAAAAGGTTGAGGAGTCCGTATTCGCAGGCAATCTCTCTACTCTGACGCTGACGGACGGCGAGGAGGAGATCGTCCTGCACAACGCGGAGCTGGTGCAGCAGGCGCATTACGAGGGCGTACCCGGGCTGGAGGACGGATGGTATCTCTGCTTCCGGGAAAAGACGTCTCAGGAGATGGTCATGGAGTCGCTGCGGTCTGCGGCTGAGAGATCGTCCGGGGAATTGAGCGATCTGCAGCTGGCGCTGGCAGAAGTATACGAAATGATGTTGGGAGGTGTGTAACGTGGCAAGAGTTTATGCGGCCCTTATCCGGAAGGGGCTGAAGACCATTGAGGATGTCCCGGAGGGCATTCGGGCGGAGGTCGAGGCGCTTCTGGAGGCCGGGGCGTGAATAAGAAGGATCAAAAAAGGAGGGTAAGTTATGCCTGAGACCTGCAACCCCAAAGACTGCCCGGTATCCGCCCGGGTAGAGGCAATGAAGGAAGAGTTCGACCGCTACCGGGACAACTCCTCCAAGACCCACGAGCAGATGTTTTCCCGCATCGGTTCCCTGGAGCAGGACCGCGCCACGCTGGAGGCCCAGCTGAAGGGAATAGACGAAAAGCTGGACGGGCTGACCGCCACCGCAAAAGACCTTGCAGGCAAGCCCGCCAAGCGCTGGGAGGCCCTTGTGGGCTGCATCATCAGCGCGCTGGCCGGTGCGTTCATGGTCTGGCTGGCATCCGGAATGCCGGGGGTGGGGAAGTGAAGACGTCTAATGTGATCCTGGGCCTGATGGGGCTCTTCCTGCTGGCGTTCATCGCGGCTATGACCGTAATCTTCTGCGTGAAGGGCGCGGTGCCGGATACGCTGATCCAGTACACCCTGGGCGCGGGCGGCGTGGAGGCCCTGCTGCTGGCGGGGATCAAGATATCGAAGGTAGTGACCGGGGACAAGCCTGGGGAAAGGGAGGATACATATGAATGAGAGTACTATCAAAAAACGGCTGGGGAACCTGCTGAGCGTCAAGAGCCTGGTGACGCTGGTGCTGACGGGCGTGTTTGCGGTCATGGCGCTGAAGGGGGCCATCTCTCAGGACTTCATGACCATCTACGCCGTGATCATCGCGTTCTACTTCGGCACCCAGTCCCAGAAGGTGCAGGATGTTATGGAAAACAAGAATTAAAAAGGAGAAAGTTATGACAAAAAAAGCTATGTTAAGCCAGCCGATGAACGGCAAAACCGACGCAGAGATTATTGCCACCAGAGAGAGGGCGGTTGCCGCTTTGGAAAGACGAGGCTATGAGATCATCAACACACTGTTCACGGACGAATGGTATAGCCGTGAGGCCATGACGGCCAGAGGGGTAGTACAGATCCCTCTGTGCTTCCTGGCAAAAAGTCTGGAGAATATGAGCCTGTGCCACGCGGCCTACTTCTGCAAGGGATGGGAGAACGCCAGAGGGTGCCGGATCGAACACGAAGCAGCAAAAGCGTATGGTCTGGAAATTATCTACGAAGAAAGTGCTGGAGGTAGTGATGGCAACGGCTAACCAACTCCTGACCATCGCCCGGAAGCAGCTGGGCATATGCGAGAACCCGCCCGGCAGCAACAATGTCCGGTACAACACCTGGTTTTATGGGCGGGAGGTCCGGGATACGCCGGACACGAAGTATCCATGGTGCATGGTCTTCGTGCAATGGTGCTTCGATCAGGCGGAACGTAAGCTGCCGTACACCACGGCCAGCTGCTCCGCGCTGCTGAACTGGTACAGGAAGAACAGGCCGGAGTGCATCGTCACCGTGCCCAGGCCTGGAGATATCATCATCTACAATTTCGGGCACACCGGCATTGTGGAGAGTGTGAGGGGCTCGACCATTACCGCTATCGAGGGCAACACCTCCGCCGGGGAGGCCGGGAGCCAGTCCAACGGCGGCGGGGTGTTCCGGAGGAAGCGCAGCAGGACGCTGGTGACGGCGTATATCAGAGCTTTTGACAACTATGAGGAGGATATCATGACAGGGAAAGAAATCTATGACGCGCTCAACGATTACCTGAAGAAGCAGCCCGCGCCCGCTTGGGCCCGCGAGGAGGTTGCGGAGGCCGTCCGGCTGGGCATCACCGACGGCAAGGAGCCTATGGCGCTCATTCCCAGGTACCAAGCCGCTATTATGGCAAAGAGGGCCAGGGAGGGGAAGTAAAAAAGTATCAGCATAGGAATTTGGGAAGCAGCTTCGCAGGAAAACCTCTGCGAGGCTGTTTCCTGGTTTCCTATATGTTGTATTTTCAAATATGGATAATTTTTGTTGCCTTTTTCAGGATACTTTGCTACACTGAAAAGTATAAAAATATGTCGAGGGAGTATCCATATGAATATACATCTGCATCTTAACGGAAGGAACCAAAATAGTAATAGGCAACTAAAAAGGACGGGATTACAAGCGACAGATACTGAAGCAAAAATAGTGCAGCAACCGTCTCAGCCTAAAGGTGATATTAACGGGCTATTAACAGAATATAATGCGATCAAAGCTGAAGAAATTGCATGTGAGCAATCCCAGATATCTATAGCTACAACGTTATTTTCTTTCATAGCTGCTGTCCTTGGCCTTAATCTCTTTTTTGGTGATTCCATAAAAATCTCGGAGCAAAGCGCACAATTTATGATATTAGGTTTCTGTTTCATTTTAGTAATGTTTTTTGGGTGTTTATGGATGCATCAGCTTTATTGCCAAATGAGATTTGGTGCATATTTGTATCACTTAGAAAATGATATCAATCAATATTATGAAGATAAGAGGACCGGAGTTTATTTTGAACACTGGATAATTGGAGAAGAAAAAAGAGAGCTACGGTATATTAAAAACTTTCCAGTGATAGAGGAAATATCCTCTCTTGAAAGTCTGCCTTTCTTCAAGACCAGCTGGCTATACGGGGGTATTTCATTTTGTACATGGTGCCTTGCACCAATTTTACTTGGAGCGTTTTCCATAGAATTTTTTCATTGGGATGTCTTGTCGTTTTATTTTAGAAATGGCTGTTTGCGCGCACTCTTTTTCAGTGGCATAACTGTGATATATTATTTTGTTTTGGCAAAATATTTGTGTTCAATTTTGTTCCTAAAGAAGGACGAGAGCTTGAAAATACCACGGACAGAAAACAACTAATTATGACTATACGGAATTGGAAAGTGCTTAACTGAGCTGTTTCCAAATCGATGGATCTGAACAGGTAAATAAGCATAAAGGCAGGACCTCACGTGAGGTCCTGCCTTTATGCTCGTTCCACCACCCGCGCCCTGCGGAGTTCCCGCCAGCCTAGACTCTGGCCGCAGCGGTCGCAATAGCCTTGATATTCCCGCTCCATGGCGCTGCCGCACCGGGGACACACCGGGAAGGTCCCTCCGGAGCCGTACCGGGCCAGATCCCGGACCTCCATGGGCCGATGGTAGTCCAGTGCCGCCTGGGCGCTCATTCTACGTCCCATAGGCGCAGCATTTCCCGGATAAACAGCTTTACAAATTGCTGGCGGTCTTCCGGCGTCAGCTCCGACACGCCCCGGACCGTATCCAGGAGCAGTACGGATACCTTATTGCCGCCTGGGTCGTATATGCCCAGCAGGATGGCGATCGGATCGACTCCCAGGCTGTCCGCGATGCACTTTATGGAGGACAGCGATGGGTTGCCCGCACCCCTGGCGTAGGCATAGAACGTATTGCGGGATACGTCCACGATAACTTGCAGCTTAGATATGGACATGTTATGCTTTTTCGCGAATTTTCGAAAGAATTCTGCCATGTTTGCGCTCAGGTCCATCTTGATCGCCTCCTGACAATATTCTACAGGATTCGACAAAGAAAATCTATCTCAGGTGGCTGGTATCCGTACCATTATGTTGGTACGCCCGAAGGAAAACGGGGAAGGCCGGAGCTTATGCCCCAGCCTTCTCCTTCATTTCCCGCAGGTCTTCTGGCGTGATCTCCCCATTTTCCGCCTCATATCTGCGGATCCACTCTTTACAGGCCCACTGGATCTCCTTGACCCGGGAACGGCCATAGTATTTGCCGATGAAGGTCAGTTTACCGGCAGTCGTCTCATCCAGTGGCAGCGTGAATTTGATGTCCATGCGATCTATCACCTCAGGTCTATTGTATCCGACAGAAACCGAATTGAGACTAAAAAAGTATTGACTTAATACCGAAAATGTGATAGACTGTAGGACGGTAAGAACCGGGCAGGGACGTGTCCTCTGCCCGGCATGAAATCAGAGTATATTCTCTTCAGCAAACAGCGCGGCTAATTCGAGGCAGAGATGCACAGCTCTATCCCGACGCTCCAGGTCCAGACCGGAGAGAAGCTGCGACATGCGGACGACCGTCTCCACTTGCTCCTGCCCCGGGAGCGGGTCGGAGACGATTTCCGTTATGTGGATGTCCAGCGTGCTGGCCAGGAGTTCCAGGTCCTTCGCACGCGGGTTCCCGTTGCCGTTGAAGTATTCCACCAGCGTTGACTTGGAAAAGTCCAGCTCACTGGCCATCTCTTTGAAGGTCAGGCCCGTTCTGTCCTTGTGTTGCCGGAGGATCCGCGCAAGGTTTTGGCTTATTGGCATGATAATCTCCTTTCTTTGGTAGTCGATTATCATGCCGAGGAGGCCCCCTGATGTGGGGAGGCCCCCGATCATATCTTGATATGTGGCAGCTTCGCTTATGCTGAAGCTGCTCCTTTTTATTATATAATAGTTTTAATCCTGAAGGACCGCAACACTGGTTTTATCGGGAGTGGATCCTGAAAAGCGAACAGAGGAACGTGCTGTATCTGCACTTTACCATGGAGGACAACCCTTCCCTCTCACCGCGTATCCGGCAGCGCTACCGGTCCAGCTACAGCGGGGCCTTTTACAGACGGTTCATCTTAGGGGAATGGACCGCCGCCAAGGGGCTGATCTACGACTTCTTCTCCTCGGAACGGGACGCGCGGCCCGTTCCCAGGGGAGAACTGGAGGAGTACGTCATCTCCGTGGATTACGGCACCGCAAATCCCTGCTCCTTCGGGCTCTGGGGACTCAGCGGCGGCGTATGGTACCGGGTGAAGGAATATTATTATGCTTCCAGACGTACCGGCGTGCAGCTGACGGACCAAGAATACGCGGCGGAATTGACGCGATTGGCTAGCCAGCATCGTATCCGCTGCGTGGTGGCGGACCCATCCGCCGCCAGCTTTATCACCGCTCTGCGGCAGGCGGGCTACCGCGTGATCAAGGCCGACAATGACGTACTCTCGGGGATACGAATCACCGCCGATTTATTGAAAAGAGGGCGTATCGTGATCTGTGACACCTGCGAGGACTGTCTGTGGGAGATCGCGCTGTACCGCTGGAGCGAGGAGACCAGCGGGCGGGACGCTCCCCACAAGGACAACGATCACGCTATGGATGATATGCGGTATTTTGCCGTCACCATGGCGGTGAGAGAGGACAGCGAGGGGGTGTTTTGTTCGGTGGCAAGGGGGTGATCTGCGGCCCCTGCGGGGCCGCTCCCGCTCTCATCTTTTAGATTCGCCCCTACCGGGGCGGGGACGGGGGTGTACTTTTCGTGTGAACGAAAAGTACCAAAAGGTCA
>OFHN01000927.1_pt1 | contig 23444 bp, 24 predicted proteins | sample 1521321 | NCBI WGS metagenome assembly OFHN01 (sample SAMEA3504130, study PRJEB24116) | mouse gut metagenome | biome: mouse gut; feature: mouse-associated habitat; material: faeces | place: Denmark | collected 2011
TTCAAACAGACTCGAGCACTTTACACACAATGTCTTAGTTTTAAAACAGACTCTAGGGTCACAGGGAGTAAATAAACCTTTTTCGCCGGGAAATACAAAAGTCTCTTTCAAAATCATGTTGCGGTGCTGGGCCTGTGTCTGCCGTTTCAACTGTTGTAACAATTTAAGCGTACTCTGCATAATAAGAATGGTACGCACACTGTCAACGGTTTTCGGAGTGCTGACAATAATTCCGCTCTCCGGCATATACACCACGCTCCGCGCAATAGTGATTGTTCCGGTCTGCTCGTTGATGTCTTTCCATTTTAGGCCGATACATTCACCGCGCCGAATGCCGGAAGTAATAAGCAACTGCATCATGCAACGGAAGTCTAAAGGGCATTCTGACAAAAGACTGAAAAACTGCTGTGCCTGCTCTGGGGTAAGCGCGTCAACTTCTTGTCCTTTTTAGGCGCGTCTACCTTTAGCATGGGATTTCCTGCTATCACACCCTGCTTTTCTGTATACGCGAAAATCATTCCCAAGGCATTGAAATAGTGGCGAATGGTTTTCGGTGCAAGCGGCTTACCCTGCCGGGTTTTATAGTCCCTGCTCAAATACACAAGGAATTTCTGAATGTGCATGGGGCTTATTTCTTGCAGTACAGCCCCGTCAAAGTATTCTACAATCAGTTTTTTCATGTTCTTGTAGAATGTCATGGTTGTTTGTTTGTCGTTCCCGTTGCAGACTTGGAAGGGATACCACACGTCATTTACAAACGCTGTGAAGCTGTCATGGCGTTTATCAGGCGGGAGAGTGTACGCCTGTCCCAATTCCTTCTCCTTTTGATACGCTCCCCGTGTTTCCCGTCCCTCTTGTTTTCTCTGATGTTTGCCATTTGATACACCCTTCTTTCCGGCGTATCAATGGTTTTGTACTCTGTTTCCGGCGAGTGTGCGCTTTCTGCTTCTGGAAACGGTCTGTTGAAGGGCAAACCTCAAGAAAACTGAAAAGCAAAAGCATTGAAAACGTAGTGTTTTCAATGCTTTTGCACTCTCTTGCTTCTTGGTGGAGATAAGCGGGATCGAACCGCTGACCTCTTGAATGCCATTCTGGAGCAAAATTATTTACAATATCCCTATTTTGGGATAATTGTTTTGATTTCACTTGAAACAAAGAAAAGTCAGAACCTTTAAGAACTTTCCCGTTTTGGGGAGTTTTCGTGAAATCCGAAAATATTAGACAAGTGTTAGACAGGTACAGTCCCGTTACTACACTATAATTTGATATAAACTGGTGCTTTGATTTGAACATAGATAGCGGTACTATGCTGAAATCAGGGCATTACAGCCGTATAGCCTCTATTGGGGCTATGCGGCTATTTTTTTACGGATTCACAGCCCGTCAAGAGCAATTCACCAACTGTCAAGCAAAATCTGGTATTCTATCATTGTTGCGTGGAGGTGAACGCAACAATATGATTATCGAATTGGGCGAAAAACTGAAAGCATTGCGGACAGAAAACCATTTGCGACAGGATCAGGTTGCAAGGTTGGTGAATGTTGAAAAATCGTCAATTTCCATGTATGAGACTGGTATGCGTCAGCCGTCATATGCAACGCTTGTGCGATTGGCTAATGTTTTCAACGTGTCTACGGATTATCTGCTGGGCCGAACAAGTAGCAGTTCGATTGATCTATCTGGCCTGACAGCCGCCGAAGCTGCAATGATTAATCAATTAGTTACGTCTATGACCAAAAAGAACAAGGAATTGGAGGAACTAAAACGATGAAAAAGGCACTCTTGATTGTACTTATGGCCTTGATGCTGGTGATTCCCGCCTATGCAGCAGAGGGTGATCCCGCTACAGATCACCCTATCCAGCAGGAGCAAGAGCCTATTGTAGTTGCTACGTTGGAGGAAAGGAAATGATATATATTCTCGTGGAGTGCTTACTATTACGGATGAGCAGTCAGCGGATGAAGGTTTTTATGAGGAAACCACAGGTGAAAAGTTGGCTTTACCATTAATGGATTATACAGGTATAGCAAAATTAACATATTTAACAGTGGAACAAGCCGCAGAATACTTTGCACCAAAGCCCGGTGATACTGGCAACAGCGAAGATACCCCACCAGAACAGCCCCCGCAGGACGGTAATAAGGACGATCCGACAGATACCCCGCCACAGCCCCCGCAGGAGCCTACAGAACCGCCGCAGGATGATACCCCGGATAAACCCGCAGACACTACGCCAGACACGCCACAGCCGCCGCAAAAGCCCTCTGACGGTGATAATAGCGGAGATGATAACTATATCCCTCCAGTAGACTACAGGCCGTCACAGCGTCCCACATGGCCTGTTGTGACAGTCAAGCCCACAGAGGATAACAAGCCGCAGGATCAGCCCGAAAACAACCCCGCTCCAGCTAAACCACAGCTTGCTTGTAATGGAGCCGTGATTGATACATCCAGAACGGTTGTTTTACTTGGCTATGGGGATGGCCTACTCCATGAGAATGATCCCCTGACACGAGCGCAGTTGGCAACTATCATTTATCGGATTCTGGATGATGATTCTATTGCTAAATTTAGCAATGCACAAGTAGCCTTTACCGATGTTGCCGCCGATGCGTGGTATGCTCCATATGTCAGAGTAATACAGGCTTCGAGGATTGCCAACGGCGTGGGCGGTGGCAAGTATGATCCCAACGGTAAAGTTACATGGACGCAGATTTTAGCTATATTGAGTCGATTTGTTGAGCAGAAGGAATACACCCTTCAGCATATCCAGTATAGCGGATGGGCGCAAGGAGCCATAGAAACCGCTGTTGCGCTGGGTTGGATTGAAGATAATGCAAACTTTATCCCTGATGCCGTGATCGGTAGGGGAGAGTTGGCACAGCTTATTAATGATGTGCTGGCCTTGTACCGCTGATTAAAAAGGGACAGCCGCCGAGTGATCGGCGGTTGCCCTAATATGAATTACCACATATGCTTACAGTCTTTGCATTGATATTGTTTGGCAATCTTGAGACTTGCTAACCCCATTAATTCAACCGAAATTGCTCTTGATGTGTTAGAAATCCTTTTTACGTTTGAAGAACCGCTATGATTTTCCATGTTGCAAATGCTATAAATCCAAAAAAAGCAGCCCCAAAAAATATCCAAAAGTCTATTTCTTCAGCAATACCGCAAAAGGATAATATTATGCACAGTATCATTAGGAGCGTTAAGAAGCTGGCAGGGACAAATATCCAATTAATTCTTTTAAAAATCGTAGCAATCCACGAAGGCTTAGATGGATGATACATTTTATTGATTCTTTGCAATTCATCCTCATACTGCTTTTGAATCTTTTCACGATCTTTCTGTTTCTTTTCATCAAATGCTTCTTTTTGATTAATCAAGTCAAAATGTTCCTTTATGCCATAGCCGCAGAAAGGACAGGTTGTAGCAGAATCAGAAATGTTTTCTTTCCCACATTCAGGACATTTTATCAAAGCCATAGTCACAACCTCCAGAAGTCGAATTACGATGATATAGGCATTATACCTCAATGGCAGCGGTTTGTAAACCTTTGTAGTATACAAAAACTACAGATTTCGGGCTATAATACTACTATAAGTTTACGAAGGTGGTTGTTATGGCAGAGGACAAGTTCATCATACGGCCTAAACGGTCATACGGAGAGAATACAGTTGTCTCATGCCGTATGCCCGTTGAACTGGTAAAGCGGCTGGACAGCATAGGAGGTAAAACAGGACGCACAAGGAACGAATTAATCCTGAAATGTGTGGAATTTGCTCTTGATAAGTTGGAAATTGCTGATGAAGAATAATTATGGGTATGGTTTTGAACGCCATACCCATTTTTTTATAGAAATTTTCCCAAAAGAAATCCCAATACTGCACTTAACACACAGAAAAACACATTCCAAAAGAACGTTTTGGGAAACGATTTTTTATCTTGCTTGTCCAATGTCTTTTCCAATAACTTGTTTAGTGCAATAACTTGATCTTCATTCATACTGGCAATCTGTTGGCTAATTTCTGCTTCGGTTTTCATTTGCTTAAATAGTTGCTTTTGCTTATCAATTTCTGAAAGAGCATTATCAATAATTTGTTTCGATTCCAGCAATTTTTGACTTACAGTATCAATACTATCGCTTATTTCGGACTTTTTAGGGCTTTTCTCTTTGTAAAATGCCTTGCTTATCTCTTTTAGATTTACGCCTAATATTCCAGAAATCAAAGCCGCTAAAAAACTATAAATGAGGTCATTAAACATTGCATCACCTTTTCTATGTATTCCATGATATAAGAATATCACAGTTGAGCCAATATGTCTATGCTGTTTGTTAATAATCTGCTATAAAAAACAGGACGTGCGCTAACACGTCCCGTTCAAAATATCATTCAAAGGTTACACCAAGTTTTTCGGCAATCTCGTCAACCGACATACCAGATTCTTTAGCTTTGTCGATTACCAGTTTCATCTTTTGCGCTTTTGTCATGCGGGGCTTTTTGGGCGCAAGCACTTCGGCTTTGCGCTGCTCCAGCTTTTTAATAGCGTCCTTGTGGGCGGCAATCTTAACATCAATTTCCGCTGCAATTTCTTCGGGGGAACGGCGAACACGCTTTTTGACTTCCTCACTCATAAGGCGAATCCTCCTTTAAGATGATAAACTTATTATAGCATATTGTGGTTAGGAAGTAAACAGTAAATTTGAGATTTTGGAAATAAATTTGGTGGTTTGAAATGCGGTTTTCTGGATTTGGGGTTTGGATGTTGAGTAGGTGTACTTAACCAAAATATGAAAAATAAAAAGCCTTCAAAATGTAAAATAACCCCCGTGACATGATAGCCACGGGGGAGGGGGAGGATCACTATTGATTTATTAAATGAAATATGCGTGATTCTCTAACGCTTGTTCAATCCGTTCTGATTCGATCCCAATATATCTTTGAGTAACGGCAACGGTACTATGTTGCAATAACTTTTGTACCAGTGCTACATCATGCCCATTTTTATTATACATCGTAGTTGCAAAGAATTTTCTAAAACTATGTGTGCTAATTCCTTGATAGTCCAAATAATCACATACAATCTTTAATTGTTTTTGTACTTGTCTTTCTGTAATAGGAAACATTAAAGCGGTATCTTCGATCTTGTTTTCTCTGCAATATTCAGAAATGAAAATCATAGTTTTGTCAGGAACAGTGAAAACACGGCTTTTTCCTGTTTTCTTTTCTTTGATCTCTAAATGTCGCCTATCACCATCTTTGACAATATCGCATGGGCGTAACCTCACAATATCGCTGATTCTTAATCCCAAGTTGGCTTCAAGTTGTAAAGCCGCTGCAATTCGTCTGTTAGGCTTTAGGCCAGTAAAGCCCTTCTGCATGGTTGATATGATTTCTTTGTACTGCTCTAATGTCAAAGCAACCGTTTTTTTGTTCATAAATAGCACCTCCAAAGCTAAAATTTTACGAACTTTTAGCAAATAAAATACGAACACTTTTCAATTTTCCGAAAATGTACTGATATTGCTTGCTTTTTATATTCGTATTATTTTACAAATACGAATAGTAACCGCTTAAAGAGGCGGGAGCCGTCAAACTCCCGCAAGGCTGGAAACTGGAAGATTATTGATCCCGCTTTAGCTTTTCTTCTATTGCTGTATTGATATATGCGTTTATACTCTGACCGCTGGCCTCCGCACGTGCTTTTATAATATCCTTCTGGCCTTTAGGGACAGCGATATTAATGCGGTCATATGTTTTGGCATTATATTTTGCTTTGCTTTCATTTGACGTTTTGCCGCTTATGCTGAAAACCTCCTTCAAATATATGATACTTAATTATAGCGAAAAGAAGCATACTTAACAAGTATGCAAAATCAACAAATTAATATCATTTTCTTTGTGCAATATTCCGTCTTGCATACTGTTTAAGTATGCGCTATACTATAATCACAGCAGGGGACAACAAAGCCCCGCAGCGGGGTTACTACCGCTTAGAGTTTAGTAACGGTCAACCTTACCAGACCAAAGGCAAAGGGAACCGACACGGACAACAACATTATATAAAGGAGATTGCACCATGAGTATTAACGAATTGGATATGAAAGTTAAGGAACTGCGTGAACTGCGCCGCATGGCTGACGAGTTAGCCGGGGAGATCGAAGCCTTACAGGATGGGATCAAAGCCCATATGACGGAGCAGAACACGGACACATTGACCGGGACAGATTGGAAGGTAACGTGGAAGGAAGTAACCAGTAACCGCCTTGACAGTGTATCACTGAAGAAAGAACTACCCGACATTGCCGCCCGGTATACGAAGGCCAGCGTTTCCCGCCGCTTTACATTGGCATGAGAAAGGCCGCTTGTCAAATCGCCGTCCAAAGCCATTGACAAGCAGCCCCACCAACCCCCGGAGCGGGGGACGGTATAACCATTATAGCACAGCCGCCCCCGCTCCACAAGAGAAAAGGAGCAACAAAATGAAATGGTTTAACAATCCCCAAACACTGGAGGACTTGAAGCAGCAGTATAAACGGCTTGCAATGGCCCACCATCCCGACAGAGGCGGCAATACAAAGGATATGCAAGAAATCAACGGCGAATATGATAGGCTTTTCAAGCAGCTTCAAAACGTTCATAGAGCCGCAAACGGCACAACATACACCACGGCGGCACAATCCAGCGAAAAGGCCGCAGACTTCCGGGAAATTATAGATATTTTAATCCGCTTTACCGGGCTGAATATTGAGATTTGCGGATCGTGGTTGTGGATCAGTGGGGACACAAAACCCCACAAAGAGGAATTAAAGCGGCTTAAATTCCGCTGGAGCCAGTCAAAAAGGGCGTGGTATTATCATACCAGCCCTTACCGCAAGCACAGTAGTAAAACTTTGTCGCTGGATGAAATTAGGGATTTGTACGATAGCGAAACAATCAAGACAAATCAGCCGCTTGTAAAGATTGTTTGAACTATACATAAACAAATAGCTGACCTATCGGCTTGACGGGGAGAAGGAGTATACAAAATGATTAGTGCAACGACTGTTAAGACATACCACAACTATACTATTGAGCAGTATACATATAGCGCAGACGTTAGCGCAACGGGAAAACCGCTGACCATGTATGAAGTATATGACAACGACACGCACGAATTTATTAACGCCTATCATAACTTATGGGAGGCTGTCTGTAAGGTAAAACAGCGGCTTGTAATGGCTGGCAAGATTAAGAACTTTTACCTTCCCGAACATGGAGCAAGACAATATTTAATTGATACAATGGATCGTATAGTCTGAAAGAAAGAAGGAGAATATACCATGAAAATCACTGTTAATCCTATTAATAAAGCCCTTATCGCTGTTGCCTATATGAGCCGTTTTAACTGGTTTGACATTGCAACCGAACACGCTACAACGGGCGAAACATCCAGTTTTTGCGCTACTGGTATTGCAATCCGGGAGTCTGGCACACTCCAATTTGAACGCCAGTTTGCAACCCCCAAAATTTCTGACGGCAGAATTGAAGAAGTTATCCCCGTAAATGAAAGTAAATTCCTGTTTTTGGATGAGGGCGGGACGGTCTACACTATTGAATGCCGCAACAAAGCCTTTGCGGATTGCAGCACCGCCAGCGGCAGCAAAGACGATCCCGCCAGCTTGATTGACTGGAGCCGTAGCGACATTGACGTGAAGGAAAATATGCTGGTTGTGCTGGACTTGCGCAAGTTGGGCGTTATCTCTAATGTGGAGTATAGCTGTATCAAAAACTATATGGACATTTATTTAGGCGGTTTGTCCATCAAAAATCAGGTTTGCCGTACAATCTACATTGAAGCCGCAAGTAATCAGCAGATCACGGTTGGCTTATTCAATCTTGAGCATGAACAGAAAATGACGGCGGTTTTTGTCAATCTGGAAACGTCCTATACAGAGGATGAGGCCGAAAAGCTGAAGCGGCTGCTGGAGGTTGCAAGTGAAGAATTGAAGGAGATTAAAAACATGGAGAACAGGACAAAGACTTACTATCACTACACGCTGAAAGATAATATTTATGGCATTATCAAGGACGGACTGAAGCCCGGTGACGATGGTTTGATCTACCTGTGCAAGAGCATTGAAGATTGTAATAAATTCATCAAAGCAAACAGGCAGTTACTTCAGCTTGCAACAGGCTCCAGCGTTCTTGAAATTGCTTATATCCCCATTGAACTTGATCCCGCAGACGTAGAGGAAAGCCACGATCATAATAAAGACCTTATCCGCTGTAATGCCTATACTTATGACAAGCCTATTCCACGTGAAAAGATTCCATTCCTTGATAAAATTCCGCTGTATACAATTTCTTTTGATATAATTGATGAAAAAGAAATTAAAGCACGTGAGGACAAGGCCAGAAAGCAGCTTGCTAAACAGGGCTATAGTCTAAAAAAATCACGGTCGAAAACTTACACAGTAAATGATTGTGGTGGGTATATGATTGTGCAGGATGGAATTATTCAGGCCGGGGAACGGTTTAACATGACGCTTGAGGAAGTGGAAAAGTTTATAGCGGAATAATGAACAGGGGAGGGAGGGCGCAAGCCCTCCCTCTTTGTGCCACAATAAAAACCGCCCTGACTTGGTGTAACAGTCAAGGCGGCTCAAGGCAACGACACTACATCGGAAGTCTTTTCACATTTAGTTTATCGGAAAAATGCCGTTGCCCTGATAACAACAGGAAAAAGGCTTGACAAAGCAAGCCCAAAGGAATATAATATTATTAAGTCTATCTATCAAAAGGTTAAAATATCCCTTTTACAGTATTGTAACACGGTTTTGTTTCAAAGTCAAGGGTTTTGTTCGGAAAAATTTTTGCAAAACCGAACAAAAGCGGATCAGGACAATTACAAAACAGGAAAATTGGAGGGCTGGAATAATTACGAAAATTGAAATTAAGATGACATTTATATTTGCAAAGTTGGAAATTTGATGCTCTATAGAATAAGAAAAAGGAGAAATTACATGATTAATACAAGAGCCAGACAGCAGCTTAATACCATAATTGATGCGATTCAGCAAGCGGAGATCAAGGAACTGGAGCAGCAGCGGAAAAAATTAGCGGCCTACACGGACAGCCACAAAGCCGATATGGAGGAAGATACTGATATGGCTACTGCGATCCGTGACCTGAACAATTACCTAAGTGACAGGGCAGAAGCCTACATAACCCGGATGAATCGTATTGGAAAACTCCTAACAGGGCGGGACGCTGTATCGGATTTTATAGCGGTGAATGGCCTTCCCTATGTGGAGTGTGGGGGGTGTGAAAAGGCGGAAAAAGATATTCCAATTTGGCAGAAGTATACACTATCCATTGATGAGGCCGCTTTGTATTTTAAGATTGGGCGGGATAAACTGCGGAAAATCATAGCGGAAAATCCTGACGCTGATTATATACTCTGGAATAGAACACGGGCGCAGATCAAGCGCAAGAAATTTGAAGAATATATTGATAGGTTGAATGTAATTTAGCTGGAAAACTACACTGTTTAAGACTGATAATTAATTGCTATTCTTGTATTAGCCGCCTTGACCATGTAGTGTTAGGGCGGCTTTGTATTTTGCGGAATTGGGTAGATAGTTAATTATGCTTATATGCGGAAAAATATCGTATCGTACTCTTAGAATAAGGGTTTTGAGTAACGCAATATCTTAGATAAAATCAATCAAAAAAGGAGTTGACTAAATGGTAAATTTGAAAGATGGCGTATACATCCCTAACATTGATGGTAAGGACATTTTTCTATCAAACTGCCACATTGAAAAGCAAAGCATAAGCAAAAAAAAGGAAATTGGTTATTCCCTAAAATGTCGTATCGGTGAACAAAAAGGAAAGTGGAATTTTAACCGTTTCGGATCAAAGCTGGATTATAGCCTTGACTTAATCAAAATGCAGGAAGTTTATCAGCGTGTGTACAATGCAAAAAACTTCTCATTTTCAGCCAGCGGTAAAAACTACTCCACTCACGTTATCAATGTGACATTCAATTATAGCATTAAGGAGTTTAACCGAACTGGCAATAATACATATGTTAGGTTTGGTTACTCTCCTGATGAATCAGATTATCATGATGGGATTGCGCTGGCTGACGGAAAATTGATTGGGATTAAAGTCGAGGAAGATATAAAGTGTCCTGTATCAGATGAAGTGCTTGGAAAATACTTTTGCCTTTGTAATGGACAGTACAGAATAAAAAGCAATATCCCTGTTATTAAAAAGATTGGTGAAATTCGGGAAGAACTATATGAAAACGGCTTTGTTTGTGACGGTATGCAATTTGTACGGTACAAACGCAGCACAGGATCAAGCAGACTTGGTACTTGTCTGTTTATAGATAAGAAGTTATATGCGCAAATGATTAAATGGTCGAAATGTGGACTTGATATTGCGGAAAAACAGGAAATTGATCTTGCGGCCTTAGAAGCATACATCTCTTTAACGCTTAGTAGTATCATTGGAACGGTGGAAATTAAGCCAGAGAATATTTTACTGATTGATGATTATGAAAGTAAGTTCGTAGATCATGTAATTGCCACAAGATTTGTAAATGGACAGTTAGTGTCAAAACCTGAAGATGTGGAAATCTCAAATAATATTTGGGATGGACAATCCCTTATGGATAGGAGCCTCTTTTTGCAATTTCAAGAGCAGCAGCGGAAAAATGATCCTACCGCTAAAGAGCATGGAATGCTCCTACTTCGGGCAAGATTTTTCAAGTCATGCTGTTTCAACGCTAATATTCAACAGTGGTTTGCAGATAATGGGATAACAGATGTAGGCCAGCTATGCGGAAAAACTCAGGCGAAAAGGCTTGAGGACATTAAGCTGATTACTACACCAAGTTCTATAAAGTTTTTGAAATTTGGAAAATTCAATGACTGGTTAAATAATATAGAGTCCACATTTGGAGTAGTAAAGCACGAAAAGCCAACGCATTTCTTTGATGGACGTATGGTGCAGACACATTATCAGCTATTGAACACACTCCAAATGACTTATGAGGAAGTTGAATCATTGGTTAAACCGTCACTTGACTATGCCAACATGATTAAAATTGATCCAGCAGCATTGAAACACCACATTGGCTACCAGTATTGTACTCCAGACGAAACATACTACAATAGGGCAATTACTTCAAAGAATGATATTATTACTAAAATGCTGGAAACTTCAGATTGCTTTGCTCAGACAAAGCTATATCGTGACTTTGCAAAGGCAATTTTGGATGCTTTTAAGAAGAACTTGCGATGTGGGCATATCCTTGTACACGGCAATTATAGTGTCCTATGCGGAAATCCCGTTGAAATGCTGATGCAAGCCATAGGGCGGTTTAGCGGAAAGCCTGTCATGGAGCCGAACACAGTACACAGCACATATTTTGCCGAAGGGGAAGAACTGTTGGGATCACGCAGCCCTCATGTTACTATGGGCAATGTTCTACTAACAAAGAATATGCGATGTGAGGGAATAAATCATTACTTAAATCCTACTCCAGAAATTGTGTACATCAACAGTATCAACGAAAATATTTTGGAGCGATTGTCTGGAGCAGACTTTGACAGCGATACAATTATGCTGACAAATAATGCGATCATGCTTCAGGCAGCAAAGCGGAATTATAAGTATTTCCCCGTTCCTACCAAATTGGTTGAGGCCGCAAGCCTGAAACGGCAATACACAAACTCCGACAAAGCAGATTTGGACATTAAAACCAGCATTAACAAGATTGGAGAGATTATTAATCTCTCACAGGTGCTAAATTCTATCCTTTGGGATCGTCTATATCATGGAGCCAGTATTGATGATGTGATGGAGTTATACTGTGACATTGCGCAGTTGGACGTTATGAGCAATTTGGAGATTGATTCTGCTAAACGGGAAAATCCGGCTGATAATACTTTAGAACTTAAAAAGTTGAAAGAAAAGTATGGTATGCGTGATGAGAAAGGTAGATATATACGGCCCTTTTTCTTTCAATATATTGATGAATACAAAGGTTATCGGGATGGCTATTATATTTATATTGAAGAAGATGGTGAATACAGGAAACACGATATTGTTGGAACACTTAAAGAGGCAAATGCAATTAAAGCGGACAGTGAAAATATTTCGATAGAAAAAGGGCGTGTGTCATATATCGAGCATGAAACAGCTATGGACTACTTGGAAAGGGCAATTAGCAGCTACAGAGTGATTCGTTGGAGATCAAAAGATTTACTTGATTTTGCCGATTGCCTTATTGATTCAAGTTCGGTATCAGGCCAGCTTCGCAGTAAACAGGCAAGGGACATTATTATTATGATTCAAGAGGCAAAAAAGAAAATTGATGGTATTTGGAAAAGTGAACAATATAATAATGCGGAAAAACGTAATGCGGCTGATGAGATTGAAGCGGAAGTCGTTGCTAATATTTCAAAGCTATCTCTGGAGCAGAAAACCATGTATCATCTTTTGAAACTACTGGACAAAAAGGACTATGGAAATATCCGAAAGTTTCTTTTTATGGTATTGTTTCAAATCCATGTTGGAGCCTTCTATGAACTTATAAAGAAGCGGAGGGAGCCTGTTTATTGGCTAACTGAAACGAAAGAAGGCAATGGAACAATTAGATTTTATGATTTTGAGTATTTAAAAACCTTGAATGGCATTTCGGGATTTAGCGGAAATCTTGATAGTTTTTGAAAATTCATACCTAACATTATCCCCGCTTTGGGAAGATTCTGCGGCCATTGAAAAAGATGGTACGGGAAGAAAACATAGCGGCCTATATTTTGACCGCCAATAAAACTAAAGATGAATTGAGGTGAATTTATTTGACTATTCAAGAGCAATCTTATTTAATCGACAGAACAAATTCATTTATTGAAAAGTATGGGGTCAGCCGTAAATGGCTGGCCTCAAAAGTTCGGATTAGGGAAAAGGATTTTTCAGGGTTTATCAATCAGAGACTTGCTATCTCTAAAAATCAGAAGGAACGATTAACAGCATTTCTTGATGAATATGAGGAATGTATGTCCACCTTTAGCCAGCTTTAATTTTTTACAGGAGGGACGCAGTATTGAACAAGACAACATTTGATGCGCTGGAGCCGCAGCCGTACAAGGTCAATGTGACGCTGGAGGTGGCTTGTGACAGCGGAAATATCAGCCAGACAACAGCAGCGTTAGCGGGATATATTGATGGCCTTGGTATTACAAACGAGCAGCGGGAAAAACTGATTACATTAGTACAGGCACAGATCGGAGCCGTGGAAAAGAAGGCACACTTTGACGGATTCAGTTTGGGAATTGATTTTGGGCGAGATTTGGCGGCTAATAATGTTGCTGAACAGGAAGATTGATATAGGAGATGGCAGATGAAAACTAAAAAAGAGATGTTACTTGTTGATCCTGATAATGGAGAAACAACCGGGTTAGAAATTGGAAGTGAAATTAAATCTCCAGCGCAACAGCAATCAAGCAAAGAGTATTTTGACAAACAAAACCAAAAAATGCAGCAAAAACTTGATGAGGCCAAAGCGAAGAAGCAAAAAAAATACTATCGTAATTTGCAACTTGGGGAATTGGGAAAATATATCATTGTTCGTGTGAAGCTAATCCCCGGCGTAGATGATGTTACCGCAGCAAATTTAGGTAGGCTAATTTACTTGTCAACATATTGTGACTATCACAATCGTTTAATGTTGACAGAAAACACAACTATGAAACGTGGCGATCTGCCAGCAGTATTAAACTTGGGAGAACGAAAAACACGGGACTTTCTCAATGATATGGCGAGATACATTAGATTTGGCGATAACGGGATTTATATTAGCGATTCTTTTGTTTACCGTGGAGAAAAGAAAGAGCGAAAATACAATAACAAGATGAAATTATTTAATAAGTCAGTTCAAAACCTCTACAAAGGATTAAAGCCAACAAAGCATAAATACTTTGGATTTATTGTTCAGCTTTTGCCGTTTGTCAATCGCAAATATAATATTATTTGCAGTAATCCAGAAGAAGTTGATATTGATAAAATTAAATCGCTGTCACTTACTGATATTGCAAAAGAGTTAAAATATGAAACATCAAATAGCGGAAAGCTATTAGAGATTCTTACAGGCTTATTTTTTGATGTAGACGGGTATCAGCAATCGGCTTGTAGTATTGTGTTTCATGAGGGTAACGGTCATTCAGGATATGATCTAATTTTCAACCCAAGGCTGTTATACGTTGGTGAGGACTATAAAGATGTGCTGGCTTACAATAAGTTCTTTCCACGAGTGGTTAAGAGCGTGAGGAAGAACCGTATTTCTGTGCCGCTTGACTTCTAACAACCGTATTATTGTGCCGATTTTGGGCCTAAAACCGTATTATTGTGCCGCTCGTAATTTGCTGAAAACTGCCCAAAATAGGGCGGTTTACCGTGATTTTGGATGAGCGAGACTTTATATCCTTATACCAGCCCCCGTAGGGGGATGGCCTAACTCCCGCAACGTCAGAACGGCGACAGCCTGAAGCTGGGTGAAACTTATAGTAACAACATACACAGGAGGTAATTGATTATGAGTCTTTTTGTTCCGAAAAATTATATTGAACACGATTTCTTAATTATTAAAACTAACGTTTTGCGTAACGACAAATTATTGATTGATGGATTCGATTTTCATGACAAATATGAAAATTTAGCATATGTACCGTACAAGCAAAAACCAGTCAATTTCAGCAAACGAAATCCAGCATTTGAATTATATATGCACGTGAGAGAAGCACTTGGAAGATTTAATGCAAATAACTATAGAAATAAAGCGCAAATTAGTAAAGGCGAAGTCCTTTTAACAATCTATGAGAACGAAGATAATGATTTATCCATTGATGTGCTTTATTGGAATAAGAACAATCGGGATTATGGGAAAATAGGAAATTGGGTAACAATGCAATTAGTAGATATAGATACAATAGAACCAAAAGAGTATAATTATATTGTTCGCAAATTAACAGATTTTTGGGATGCCTATTTTGAATCTGATAATCCCTATATCCCATATTTACAAGAGCAGTATTTAACTAACCTCTAAGCAAGAACGGCGAATTGCCGTTGAAATCAGCATACCATAGCATTGTTATATCGGCAATAACAATGTTCCAGTTTGTTTTTCTCACCTCCTTAACTCTGGCAGCGGATGGCAAGACCGTTGGTGGTATGTTGATTTTAGCGGCAAATCGCCAAATAACTATTTGAATAAATCAGCACAACCCGCCTTGCCCTACATTGGGTATAGGGCGGGTTTATTATATCACAAACCAATTAACTGATTGATAAATTCAATGGACTTTGCGCCAGCAAAGGACATTGGCAAGCCGCAAGGCTTGCTATTAATAGTAACCCGCAAAGTATAACGGCGGGAGGTATAGGCAGCTTGACAATCGCCTTGCGGCGAGTTGCCTTCGCTGTCATTCACTTGCCTTACGGCAAGTTCATGATAATAAATATAACAAAGGAGTAATGACAATGGAAAATAGACGTATTGAAACAATGACACAGGCTCTTGAAATCGTAGGTATCTCAATTATGCAGGACGGAGAGTATCGTAGCATTGATGATGTTATGTGCGAGTTGCGGGACAAATGGCCTACATTGGAGCAGGATGATAAACAGCAGATAGCAAATATGTTTGTGCGATATATGCTTTGAGGTGGATCATGAATAAGTATGTGTCGATTTTTGACTATCAACTTGCTTTATATTTGCAAAATGAGGGCTGGGTTGTTCATCATACAGCCCCCAATAAAAATAATTCCAAACGCAAAGTGTATTATTTCAGCTATTGTCCCGGAATTTATGATGATATTGAAAAATTCCAAAACATCAAGGAGGGGAAATAAGATGATTACATTGCCCTATGATCCAGTGAAGAATGAAATCACGATTGACTTTAAGATGGAATTTGTTCAGACTGATATGCCAATGGTTGCAACATTTGTTTATGATACCGAAGCCAAAAAGTACATAACTATGGATTCTATTCTCTATGATGAGGTCAAGAATAACGTCCAGCGGTATATTGCCTATAGGCCCAAAATCGCAATTAACACAAGTACGGCTTTTAACTATCCACAGTTTATTGCAACATTCATCAATAGGCTGAACGAGTCAAAGGCTTCTCCGCAGCAAGCATTGACCGCAGAAGCGGCGATTATATTAAAGCTGTCAGAATACAAAGATTATGTGGAGAGTGGTCATTTTCTGATTTATGATATTTTTAAGCTAACAAAGCAAGGAGGGGAAGAGAATGCAGAACGGTAAACAATGCAATACCTGTTGTGTTAAGGATCGAGAACACGTAAGACTTGCTAAAAGTTCATTTTATAAGTCTTATAACCCAAAATATAAAGATGGCCTATTGCCTATGTGCAAAAATTGTTGTAAAGCACTGTCGTTAGATGATGCAGGAGAAAATATAGACTTGTCACGTTTCCAGATTATGCTTCACCAAAATGATTTGCCTTTTATTGATAAACTATATAAGGCGGCAGTATCTCAAGCGGAACGCAAATATGGTGATGAAAACGGAAATGCAAAAGGAAAAAGCATAGTTGGCTTATATCTCAGTAAGTTATCAAGTCTGCAACAATATCGCAATTTGACTTGGGTAGATGGTGATTTTGATAAGGTTATGATTGATCCCAAAACGAGCAAAGAAAATGTAATACATATTGCAGATGATATTAGCGATAATAATTTGAAATCACTTACTATGTTTAACACTGGGCTTGAATTTGAACTAATGAAAGCAATGTTGAATCTGTTAAAGTCACAATATAGAAATTTGGATTTTGAGTTACTTGTTTTTTATGTTCAAAATCGAATAGGACAGGAGTTGTGTATTGCGGCGAATGATTTTGATTTGCACGAAGAATTTAAACGTGATGCGGATAAATTCTTGATCCAAATAAAGGAGTCGCAGGGTAAGGATGAGGATATTGTTTTTGCTGCTGATTATGCAGATATGTATTTGCAGGAGGAAGATGGGGAATGAAAGAATTAACAGTTCCCGCCTTATACACGGTCAACAGTACACAGCCTGATTCCCGCCAGATTGAAATAACTGTAAATTTATTGTTTGAAGGTGCTTGCTTCGGCAAGTACCTTTTTTCGTTGGAGGCCATAAATGCAGCGGCTCCAGACATTCAGAACATTTCTATTGCTGATGAGGAAGGGGCGTGTGGGGTTGGCGTGATCCCGGAGTCTGCTGGTAGTCGCTGGACAAAGCTGCTGGTGGGCGGCAAGTGGCGTAACTATCTTCAAGTGGATGCCCTGTTATGGACAAAAATGCAGGACAAGTTGCCTGATTTGGATGATAACAAAGATTTTCGCAGTATTGAAGTGGATTTAATCAATATTGATGCAGAATTACAGGACGATGGATTGTATGCGGTATCTTCGTTTCAAGTGGGAGGGTGTAGGCTAACACAACAGGCCACAGATTATGCAGCCTTTTCCAACAGATACGGCAACTTACCAAAACGATAAAAAGGGGGTAAGATATGGCAAATAGTAATGCAGATGGCGAGATTGTTCTTGGCTTACGAATAGCGCAGACTACGCAACTAATCCAGTCACAGCTAAATCAATTATCAAAGAATCTTAGCTTGTTGATTACTGGTAAACTGGATTACGCAAAAACAAGTTCACAACTGAAAAAAGACTTAAAAAATCTAAAAGAAAATGTCAATCTGATTGGCTCTATTGATAAATCAAAGCTGAAAAAAGATGTTCAAGCGGCAGTATCACAGGTGCAAGTTGCGCCGAAAATTGATACAGGCGCATTGCAAAAACAAATAGGCAAAGTCAACATTAATCCCAATGTCGAAGGCAACAGCGAACTTCAGCAGATGGGGAGTAATCTGGATTCAATCAATAAGAAATCAGCGGCGACAGTTGCAAGTGTTGGTTTGCTAAATCAGGCGTTCCGCACGTTGCAGAACACGGCAAAGCAGATGATCCGCACAGCCGCCGAACTGGATCAGCAGTTGACCGATTTGCGGATGGTTACGGGGCAGAATTATGAAGATGCGTCCCGTTTAGTGGATAGCTACAATGCCTTGGCAAAGGAGTTAGGTGCAACAACGTCACAAGTTGTCGATGCCGCCGATGAATGGTTGCGACAGGGCAAGAGTATTGGCGAGGTTGAACAGCTTATTGCACAATCAATGGTGCTGTCAAAGGTTGGCAAGATGGATTCCGCTGATGCAACCAAAAACCTTACCAGCGCAATGAAGGGTTATGGACTGGCAGTTGATGAGGTATCGGGGATCGTTGACAAGCTGACCGCTATTGACTTGCAAGCTGCTGTATCGTCCGCAGACTTAGCCATTGCAATGTCCAGAACTGCCAGTAGCGCAAGTATGGCTGGTGTAAGCATGGATAAGCTGCTGGGATATTTAGCTGTCATGAAAGAAACCACGCAAAGCAGCGCAGAGGAAATTGGTACGGCAATGCGCTCCATTTTCGCAAGACTCCAAAACGTTAAAGTAGGCAAATTTGTTGATGATGAGACAGGCGAGGCCATTAATGACGTTGAGAAGGCTTTAGGCAAAATTGGAATTGCGCTTAGAGATACTAACGGCGATTTTAGGAACATGGAAACCGTTCTGGATGAGGTTGCCGCAAAGTGGGACTCTTTGACAAACCTTGAGCAATCGGCTATTGCAACCTCTATCGCTGGAACACGGCAGCGCAACCAATTCTTGATCCTGATGCAAAACTACGGTAAGGCTCTTGAATATGCCGAAGTAGCAACTAATTCCGAGGGTACTGCAATGAAAAAGTTTGCGGCCTATCAAGAGTCCGTGGAGGCACATTTTAATTCCCTTATTGCTTCTGCTGAAGCACTGTCAAAGCAGACTTTCCCGCCTGAATTGCTGAACGGCTTTATTGATGCTGGGGCGGCTGTACTTGATTTTCTGGAGGCCACAAACCTCCTGACTATTGCGCTATCTACATTGGGAGCAGCTTTGACAATGAAGGGGCTTAGTGTATTCGGCAGCAAAATCAAAAGCATTTATCAGAGTGTATCTAATTTGTCAGCGGCGTTTAACATTTTGGGTAAATCCGCAAATGTCAAATTGTCCACGGAGCAGTTTAACCAACTACTGACAGTGACAAAGGGACTCAATGCACAGCAGCTTAAATTAGTAGTCAGTAATAAGGCCCTGACTACGGAACAGCGCATGATGATCCTGACCGCCAGCGGCCTTACCAAAGAGGAAGCACAACAGACTCTTGCGACAATGGGACTGGCTACGGCAGAGGGCGCAGCTACAACCGCCACATTTAGCCTTTCCGGGGCTTTTAAGGCCCTTGGAGCGGCGATTGCGGCTAATCCCATAGGATTCCTTGTCATGGCCCTTACAACGGCTGTAACGGTCATTTCTACGGTAAATAACAAGCTGGCTGAAGCCAGACAGGAAATCATTGATACAGGTAGTGAGGCGGCAGAACACGCTAATAACCTGATTGAATTGGCAGACTCCTATTTTGCGTTGGCTGATGCCGTGGACGCTGGCACAGCAGCCAAAGAGGATATGCTTGCGGCGCAGGATGACATTATTAAGGCTCTTGGGTTGGAAGGGCAATCCGTTGATGAGTTGATTGCCAAATATGGCGATTTGCAGACAGCCATTAAAACAATCACGCTGGATCAGCTTGATACCGACATTTCGCAAGCTATAAAAGGCGCAAAAACGGCAAAGAAGGAGTCTATTGGTGATCTTGAAACCTACTTAGGCACAGGCTCTATAACCAGTAATAAAGATTCAGAGAAAGCAATTATTAAATGGCTGTACGATCAAGGACTGACAAGTAGTAAAGATATTGTTAGCCTTCCTCATGCTGACTATTGGGACGCTTTTAGTGATCCATCGTTCGAGGATTTGAAGGAAAATCGTGATTTTCTTGAAAAGGCTATGAATGCCGTCCGAAAAGAGTTTGGATCGGATAATGATGTGTTTAATGCGCTGTCAAAGGCTTATGACAATTATGCAGATGCACTTGATCCAGCGGTGGAGGCAATCGACAATGCCAATAAGCTGATTGCACAGTATTATGTTGCAGCCGCCAGAGGGATTGACGATCCCAAAACTAAAGGTGAGTTTGAACAGTTTAAACAAGGCATTATTGAAAAGTTGAACGCTGATTTTGATTTTGATGAAAACGGCTCCTTTACCGCTGAAGGGCTGGTTGACAGTATCTTACAAAGCGATAGATTGTATAGCCAGTTTTATCAAAGTGTAGAGGACGCTTTGCAAAATGCAGAAACAAGCGTTCAGGTGCATGGCGAAAAGATCAAGGATATTCTGTCAAATCTCTGGAATGCAGAAAACTTTGCAGATACGAAAAAATCTATACTGGAATTAGCAAATAGTCTTGATGGTATCACAGCAGATAATATCAATGACTTAGCCAGCAGCAGCGGCGAATTAGCGGCGTTACTGGAACAGGATGGTATGAGCGCACGATTCTTAGCGCACGTTCTCCAGACTGAAGCAATGGGCGGTGATGGCTTTGCACTAATTACCGATGATGCTTTGGCGTTGAATGAGGCCCTTGAAGGTTTGCGTGGGCGGTTTGACGAGGTAACAGACGCAAAATCCCGGTATGATGCGGCGATGAAAGCCCCGGAGAAAGATACAGACTTCAAATCATATGCGGCAGCGTTCAAAGAACTGAATGAACAGTTTGTAGCTGGAACTACTAACAGTAACGCATTTTGGGCAGCGGCAGAATTTTTGTTCGGAGCGGATCAGCTTCAGGAATGGGGTTGGGCTGATGGACTGGATAAAATCTATTCCGCAATGCAGAAGAATGTTGGTATTTTCAAAGATGCAGATTCAGCAGGAGCGGGATTCCTTGATAGGCTCTATGCTATTTCTGAAGCTGGAGAGATAAAGGCAGAGGACGGATCGGTTATTGCCGAGATTCAGAAATTATCGGATGGATCGTATGATTTTCAGTTTGATTCTGGCAATTTGGATTTGTTGGCTGACAGGCTGGGCATTACCAGTGAAGCAGCGTTGGCCTGTATGCAAGCCCTTTCCATGTATGGAGATTTTAATTTCTATGACATTGACGCTGTAATGAAAGCCGTGGAGGAAATCGGCCTTGCGTCTGATTCCATAGACGGTACAGCGGTTAATGTCGGGACGCTGACAGATCAGCTTATTTCCCTTGGCTACACCAACAAGGATATTTATGATTTGTTGAATGTTCTGCGAGAGGTTGACGGCGTTACATTGCTTGATGCCAATGCAAACGTTGAAACGCTGGTACAAAGCCTTAGTGATCTTGGACTGGCAGCGCAGGACGGGGTAGAGGTTACAATCAATGCTGATGGCCTTGCCGAGTTAATGTCGCAACTTAATTTCACCAAAGAGGACACACAGGGACTCATTACAAAGCTGGGTGAAGCTGATAATATCACATTGACTAATGCACAGGGCGAAGTTGTTGATTTGAATGATGCCTTGAAAAAGACAGATGAATTACAATTTGCAAGTGTTACAAGTGAAATTGATGGTATCACAAATTCCGCAGACTTGGCACAAAAAGCAGTTGATGATTTGCAAAAATCCATTAACACGCTCAAAGGCAAAACTGTTACCGTTACTGTTGATGTGCAACGCAAAAACAGTATTTTGGGTGGTATCTTTGGTTATGCCAAAGGTACTTCTGATGCCCCAGAGGGTGATGCCCTTGTCGGTGAAAAGGGAGAAGAATTAGTACAATCTGGTGATCGTGCTTATCTGGTGGGAACTAATGGCCCAGAAATTACCCATTTAAACGAGGGCGATGTTGTCTATACAGCGGAACAGACAAAGAAAATCAAGCGTGGATCGACAGTCGTTAGGGGAGTAGTCCCCGCTTATGCTGGTGGGCGGCTGAACACTGGTAAAGGCACTAAAAAGGGTTATACCTCTGTCTTGCCTAAATCTAAATCCTCCAGCGGCTCCAGTAGCACAAAAAAAGCTGAAACAGAATTTGAACGTCTGTATAAGTATCATCAACATTTGCTTGCTATGGATCAGGAACAGGTTGCGGATTATTTGCAATGGTTGGATTCTGCCTATAAAGCAGCTTATGAAAAAGGCGAAATTGAACTTGATGATTATTATAAGTACGAAGAAGAAGTATTTGAAAAAATCAAATCCATCCTTGATGACGTAAGGAAAGAACATGAAAACGCTATTAAGCTAAATCAGAATTGGCTTAATAATGCGATTGATGATAAGGACTTTGAAGGCATTACAAAGTATACGTCTGAAATCATAAATCACTATAAAGCTATGCAAGAGGAAGTACATAAGCAAGCAGAATACTACCGTTCTCTTGGATATTCTGATACTTCGGATGAGGTGTCAAAGCTGTCTGATTTGTGGTGGGATTACTACGGTGCTATTGCTGAAACTTCTGCGAACGCATGGAAACAGGTCGTAGATAATGCCAATGATGCAGTTGATGAAATTACTGGCCTGTATGATACTCTGAAAGATGCCGCACAAGAATATGCGGATAGCGGCTTTATTACTATTGATACTTTGCAAGAGATTTGTTCTTGGGGTATTCAATACCTTGCTTATTTGAAAGATGAAAATGGGCAATTAGTTATCAATGAAGAAAGTCTGCAAAGAGTGATTGCGGCCCGTACTGAACAGATGGCGGTTGAAACTGCGCTTAGTTATGTTCAGCAAATTCGTAGTGCGATTGAGCGCAACGAAATTAGCGAACTGATGAATCTAACGATGGCAACCGAATTTACCACAAATGCAACATGGGATTTGGTTTATGCACAGTTGAAGTTGCTGAATGTGTCTGGTGATCTTAACGATACGATGTATGCTGGAGCGTTGCAGAATATCAACAATCTTCGTGCGCTGTCTGGTATTGCAATTACCAGTATTGGCAAAGTTGAAGGTTCGGTCAAGGAGGCCAATGAGTCAGCTAAAAAGGCTTTGCAGGAGCAATCTGATTATCTTGATGATTTGCTGAAATATGTCATGGCTATGATTAAGCAGGAAGTCAAGAATCAGGTTGAAGCCCTTGAAAATCAAATTGACAAGATGAAAGAGATTGTCGATTTGCAGAAAAAGTCTTTGGATTTGGAACGTGAAAAGGATGAATATTCTAAGAACGTTGCTGAAAAGACAAAAGAACTTGCCAAACTTCAACAACAGCTTGCTTTGCTTGAATTGGATGATAGTCGTGAATCGTTGGCGAAACAGGCAAAGTTGCGTGAAGAAATCGCAGATTTGTCAAATGATTTAGCTGACGATCAGGCTGACCATGCCTATGATGCGGCAAGTGATATGCTTGATGATATGTATTATGCCTATGAAAAGGAAAAGAAGAAAGAGA
>OFHN01000929.1_pt1 | contig 23411 bp, 20 predicted proteins | sample 1521321 | NCBI WGS metagenome assembly OFHN01 (sample SAMEA3504130, study PRJEB24116) | mouse gut metagenome | biome: mouse gut; feature: mouse-associated habitat; material: faeces | place: Denmark | collected 2011
CGAGGCGGGGTCGCCGTACACCGTGGCGGAGGAGGAGAAAACAAAGTTCTTCACCCCATGGCGGCGCATGGCCTGGAGGAGGTACAGGGTGCTGATAAGGTTATTGGAGTAGTACTCCAGGGGCTTTGCGACGCTCTCCCCCACCGCCTTGAGGCCGGCAAAGTGAATCACCGAATCGATGTCCGGATACTGGGTGAAGAGGGCCTCCACCTCGTCCTCGTGGCAGAGCTCCGCCTGGACGAAGGGAATCCTTTTGCCGGTAATCTCCTCCACCCGGCGCACCGCCTCCTCGCAGGAATTGGAAAGATTGTCCGCTACCACAATCTCGTACCCTGCCTGGATGAGCTCCACGCAGGTGTGGCTGCCGATGTACCCAGCGCCGCCGCTGACCAAAATGGACATAATGACCCTCTCCTTTGTAATAAAATTTGGAACGTTTTCTCTATGCTTTATTGTAGCCCCACCGGAGGCAAATGGAAAGAGACGATTCTACCCATTCTTAGCAATATCGTCCGCCAATTCAAAATTTTCTGCTATTTTTCTGGAATAACCGGGCTCCAATAATGCTGGTTGTACAAATCGGTGAACCGGTAGGTGGCCCGGACGCTCCCCTCCAGGGGCACATCGCTGATGGCAAGGCCCTCCGCCGGGACGGTGACTGGCTCCCCCAAAAGGTAGCTGTCCTGGTACTCCCCGGTGTAGCTGTAGTAATCGCAGAGGAACTCCAAAGTATCCCCCGGCTGGAGGCTGATCTGGTTTTTTGCCACCGTGTCGGTTTCCCCGGCGGCGTAGACTGTCTGGAGCCCCACCACTGTGCCCCTGGGGTTGGCGTTGTCAAAGACCAGCAAGAGCTCCCCCCGCACCCCGTTGTGGAGCACCGGTACCCGGCCGGTGATGGTGTAGTTCACTCCGTCGTCCAGGGTGGCGGTGTGGTAGTAGGCCACCGGCTGGCCCTCCACCGCCAGCCAGCTGTTTTCCTCCGGGGCCAGCAGGCCGCCCTTTTCATCAAAGTCATAGACGTTGTCCAGCCCCAGGTCGATGTACCCTTCCCCGTCGTCGTAGAAGAGGTTCAGATCCAGTCCCTGCACCAGCTTCCACTGGGATTCTGGCAGGTACAGCGCCATGCCCTGTGCCCCATCCTGCCAGACAAGGTCTTCGGGGGCGAAGCGGTTTTCGGCCAGGTACTGGGCGGTTTCCTCCTGGGAGAGGGCCTTATTGCTCAAAAAACCGGTGTTGCCGCCGGTAAGTCCGGCAATGGAGCTGACATCGCCCCCTAAAAAGCTCTCCAGCAGGGAACCGATGAGCTGTCCCCCTGCCTCACTTCCCCCCAGGGTGCCCAGGAGGGTGGGCAGCGGGGAGCTGCTCCCGCCGGAGACGGCCTGGCCGCTGGCCTCCAGGCTGGCAAACTGCTGGATGCACCGGGCGTAGTCCTCGTCCATGCCGATTTGCTGGTAGGTGGAGACGGCCTTATCCACAGTGGAGGTCTTCTGGTAGGGGAAGTAGATGGAAATACCGTAGGCGTTGCTCATGTTGGAGGAGGTGCGGTTATACTTCACCGCCCCCAAAAGGGCCTCTGCCAGGGCCTCCCCCTCCTGGGTCCCCAGGTTGCGGGCCAGGTGCACCAGATCCACCTGGTCGATGCGGCTGGATTTTGCAAATTCGCGGGCGCCGCTGCAGGCGCTGGAAACGGTTTGGTATTCCTTATTTTGGATGAGCCGGGAGGCGCTGCGGGAAAAATCCGCCAGCGTCTGGGGGAGGGTGGCCTCCAGCTCCGCCAGGTCGATGACCGAAAGGGTGGTGAGCTGGCCGGGGCACTTCTGGGCGCAGGTGTCCACAAAGCTATCCACAATCTTTTCCCCCAGCTGGATGGCGGGCTGGGAGCTATCGGCTCCAAAGGCGGTAAGCCAATCGGTGTAGTACCAACCCACCCCCGGCTCGGTCTCCTCCGAGGCGATGAGGTAATCGGCGTACTGGGTGAGGGTGAGGGCGGTTTCCGCCGTGGCCATAAGGCAGGCGTCAAAGCCGATGAAGTCAAACTTCACCCCGGCGTCCCGGAGGGCTGCGTCCACCCCCGCCAGGCTCATAGAGCCGCTGGAGGCAAATTTCTCATCGTAGCCGTATCCGCTTACCGAGCCGCCGCCGTGGTCCCAAAGAATCAGCTGGTACCGGCTGGCGGGGTAGTTCTTCACACCCCAGCGGATGTACCCGGAGAGGGTGTCCGGGTCGGTCATAGAGACGCTGCCCAGGTCCTTCTGAAGGTTTAAAAGCTGTCCGTCCTTCACCTGCCAAATTTGGTTTTTACTGCTGCTCACCTGGTTGTTCTGCCACCGGCTGCATCCGCCGGTGTAGACCAGCAGGTTGATTTTATCCCCAAAGCGGGCGCCGAGCATCTCCTGAAGGTCGGCGGTGCCCATGCCGCTGCGGGATTCCAGGTCGGTGCCGCACATATAAACCAGGATGGTGGCGGTGTCCTTGCCGCCCCCCAGGAGCTTTGTATATTTTTTCCGGGCGCCGGGGGCCACGGTGGTGTCCAGCCGGCCGGTGTTGGCCTCCCCCTGCCAGCCGCTGGAGACGCTGCCCCCTCCAAGATCCCCCAGCAGCTCCGCCAGGCTGATGGAGCTTTGCTGCTGTCCTCCCTGGGTCTGGCTGGTCTGGGGCTGATTGGCGGGAAGGCTCTGCCCGCCGGAGGACTGGCCCCCAAAGAGGGCGGTGAGGCCTCCCCCGCCCCCTAAAGCCAGCATCAGCAGCAGGGCGATGAGCTTCACCCCCCCGCCGCTGCGGGTTGTGGCGCTGCGGGCGGGAGCAGCCGGCTCCCTCTGGCCGCCGGGGGTGCCGGAGCCGCCGGGCTCCCCTACCGGGCCGGTGCCCAGGCCCTCCCCCCGCTTTTGGACAGTCTTTCCGGGACCGGTGACATGCTTTTCCCGGCCCCTGGGTCTCTGATGTTCCATGCTCTTCCTCTCCCTTTCACTGCCGGGCCTGGAGCCAGGCAGCGGCGCATCATTTTGGCTTTATTATAAAGGAGTTTTTGCCCTGTAGCAATAGATTTTTACGATTCTTCCCGGTGCTCCCGAAGCCACAGCAGACAGGTGAGGAAAAACAGGCAGGGGGGCAGCAGGTAAAGCACCGATCCCGCCGAAAGAAGGCCCAGGTCCTTTTGCAGCATACTGGAAAGGAAGACCGAAAGGGGCAGGCGGTAGCCGTCCTGGATGAAAACCACCGCCTGGTCCACCAGGTTCCAGGCCTCCCCGAAGGTGTAGACAGCCAGCAGAAGCACCGAGCTTTTAAGGTTGGGCAGCACCACCTGGGTGAAGATTTGTCCCTCCCCCGCCCCGTCCAGTTGGGCCGCCTCCACGCACTCCTGGGGAAAGCCCTGGAGCTGGAGGCGGATGATGTAAACGCCAATGGGGTGGAAAATGGCGGGAAGGAGCACCGGGAGCCAGGAACCGGCGAGACCCAGCATCCGGAAAAAGAGATACTGCGGAGTAAGCATCACCTGAACCGGCAGCACCATCAGCAGCATATAGACAGCGAACAGCCCCCGCATCCCTCTGGAGCCGGAGCGAAAGAAGGCGTAAGCCGCCGTCACCGATACTATAACGTGGAACAGGACCACCGGCAGGCTCATCCCCACCGAGTTCCAGAACATCCGCAGGTAGGCCGGCTTCAGGAGAAAGGCGGCGTACTGGCTCACTGTTCCCCGGCTGGGGAAGAGGGCCGGTTCCACAAAGTGCAGGCCGCCCCGCGCCAGCCCCCCGGCGTTCTGGGGAAGGACCGCAGGGGAATACCGCCCGGCAGCTTCCGCCGGGGACATGAAGGAATTGGATACCGTCAGCAGGACGGGCAGAAGAAACAGCGCCGCCAGCGCCAGCACCAGGAGGGTGCGCCCCCTCCTCTGCCTTCGGGACAGAAAGGGGCGGTTCCCCTCCCCCCGCATCCCAAAGCTATCGGAGGCGCGTTTCCCGGCGCGCCACAGGGGCAGCACGGCCAAGGCGGTAATTAGTGTCACCACCACGGTGGCGGCGCAGAGGATAGGCAGGTTCATGCTCCCCAGCTGGTTTTGGAGGAAGTGCTGGAGGAAGTAAAGGTTTTGGTCCGGATACCGGCCGAAGAGCATGAACAGCTCCCTGGAGATGCGAAAGGTACAGATGAAGGAAAGGAGCAGCACAATAACCAGAGCGGGGGCCAGATAGACCAGGGTAACCCTCCAAAAGAGAGTGAGCCGCCCCGCTCCCTCCAGCCGGGCAATCTCATAATATTCCTCCGGGATGTTATAAAGCCCCACAAGGAACAGCAGGGCGAAGAATCCGCAGAACCGCCAAAGGTAGAGGACCACCGGGATGAGGATGCTCCACCGGCTGGAATCCCAAAGGACAATCTCCAGCCCCTGCTGGAACAGCAGGCGGTTGATGAGGCCATTCAGGCCAAAGATGCTGTTCCAGAAGAAGGCGGTGGAACCGGAGGGCGCCACAAAGGGCAGCAGCAGGGAAAAAAGCAGCAACAAAAAGCCCCGTCCGGTTTCTCGGAGCAGCAGAGCCAGCCCCAGGGAAAGGACCATGGCGGCGGGGATAGCGATAAGGGCAAAACGGAAAAAATTTCCCGCCCCCAGGCGGAACATGGGGTTCATAAGCGCTTCCCCATACCGGACAAGGCTGAGCCCGCCCCCCGGCCCCGTCAGGGACTGGCAGAGGGTGAGGAAAAAGGGCAGCAGGTACAGACCCCCCACCCCCAGGGCGCTGGGCAGCAGCAGCCGGGTCAAGGCGCGGTTCTTTTTCATGGCCGGACCTCCGTAGCAAAGCGCACCCGCTGGCCGTCGGCCAGGGACTCCTCGCTGGCCCCGGCGATGGGATACCGGCAGAGATCCTGCCCCGCCACCAGGGCGCTCCCCCCTTCCGGGTCCTGGCGGAGGAGGTTCAGGAAGGCCCTGCGGCAGACATACTCCTTCCCCCAGGGACCCTCCTCCTCCCGGACAAAGAGCAGGAAGGTCCGCCCCTCCTCGTCCTCCCGGACGGCGGCAAGGGGGACGGTGTAGGTGTTATCCCCCTCCGGCCGGGCCAGGACCAGCTCGGTTTTTGGCAGGCGGGCGTAATCCCGGCCCACCGAAAAGACGGTGGCCCCTGCCATCAGGATAAAAAACAGGGCGCAGACGCCCAGCATCAGGCGGGCAGGCTTCATAATGTTCACTCCTGTAGGAAGATGGTCATGCGGTTCTGGATGCGCTCCGCTGTTTCCTCCGCTGTCAGCAGGTCGTGGTAGTAGTAGGCGGCCAGGTCCTCGCTGCATTCCCCGAAGATCTCTCCCTCCGCCTCCTCCCGGCTCACCTGGCAGTTCCAGCCGTCTATCCGCTCCAGGGTCCTTTGCAGCAGGGCCTCCCGGCCCCCCTCCTTCCAGCGCAGGTCCGGGTATTCCGCCATGTCCCGCTCCTGGAAGGGCCGGGTGTACCGGTGCCAGAACCGGAAGCTCTGGAAGAAATTGGCCCGGTTGATGGGGATAAAGGCGCAGTAGGTGAAGTAATACTTTTGGGCCTCGGCGGAATCCATCTCCTCCGGGTATTCCCGCGGGCCGATGTAGAACTTCAGAAACTCCCAGGCCAGCTCCTGGTTCTTGCTGCTGCTGGGGATGGCGTAATCCCGCATGGAGCGGAAGGAGGCATCCCCGGCGGTGTTCACCAGCAGCACCGGGCCGGTGATGTTTTTGTGGTCCAAGAGGAAGGGCATCAGGTCGCTGCCGCTGCTAATACTCATGTCGGAAAAGAGGTAGTCCTTTTCCATAAAGGAATCGTTATAGACCACCCGGTCCATGTCGTTATTCGGCAGGACGGGGATCTTTTCCTTGGTAAGGCGCAGATAGTCCAAAAAGGCTGGGTCCGAAAAGCGGGCGGTGCGGCTCTCCAGGTCGTAGTAGGACAGGGCCTCGGTGTAAAAGAAGGTGTAGGGATTCATGCCGGGGATCAGCCGGGGGCTCTCCCCGGTGGCCGCCGCCACCTCCTCCTGGAGCTGGAGCATCTGCTGGTAGGTGAGGGTGTCCGGCGGGTGGATTCCCGCCTCCTCCAGCAGGGGTCGGCTGACCCAGTAGGTTTTATACAGGAAGGAGCAGGGCATGGAATATAGGCCCCCCTGATACTCCTTCCCCTCCCAGACGTTGGTGTAGTAGTCCTCCCGCCGGAACTCCGGGTCCCGATCCATGAAGGTGTAGAGGTCGCAAAGAAGGCCGCTCCTGGCGCACTTCCACACCGAAAATCCGGCCATGTCCACCAGGTCCGGGCCGCCGCCGCTCATCAGCTCCACCACCGTCTGGGTGCCGTAGTCGTCCAGGGAGCGGACGTCGTTTTCGCCCCCCGCCTTAACAAGGTCGATGGTGACGCCGGGGTGCAGAGCGGTAAAGTCCTGGATGATGGTCTCCATCTGCTCGTCCCAGAAGGTCTTGATGGTGAGATGGCCGGTGAGCTCCCGCGGCCGCTGGTTCCGGGGAGCGCCGGGGGCGGGGGCACCGGCATCCTGGCTTTGGCTGATTTGAGAATTTATCTGCCTGTAGGCGTCGGAATCCCCCCGGCCGCACCCGGCGGCCAGGAGCATCACCAGGGCGCAAAGCCCCGCTGTCAGTCGCTTTTTCATGCGGTTTCCTCCAGGGCGAAACGAAGCCTTTGCAAAGCCTTCTCCCGCTCCTTATCCATCCCCCAATCCAGGGAGCTTTTCTGCCAACCATGGACTTATTTTAACACATCCGGGGGTGTTTGTCACCCTGCCCGCATTGCATCTGCCAATCTGGGGTTTCACCCCAGCCCCCACTTCTTTTTCTTCTTGCAAAAGAAGAAAAAGAAGCAAAAAGAAGAATGCCGGGGCGCCCCTTGTCTCGCTCTACGCAGCCTTTGGTCTTGCCTGGAAAAAAGCCCCAGTGATTGTCCGAAGTCCTAGCTGGCAGCCTTGGCCGGTGGGCCGCTATTCGAATCAAAATAGAAAAGCCCGCTGGACTGGCTTCCACGGTCCAACGGGCTGTCCGTAAAAACATCCCGGTGGGGTGTTTTGGATACGGATCTTCTACAAAAAGGTGAGGAGTAGCACGGTGATGATACCGGCAACCCCTACGGCGACGCCGCTCATAGCCCCCTGGACCTTCCCCAGCTCCAGGGCGCGGGCGGTGCCGATGCCGTGGCTGGCGGTGCCGATTGCTACACCCTGGGCCATAGGGTCGGAGATACCCAGCAGGCGCAGGAGGCCGGGGGCCAGGGCCGCCCCGGCGATGCCGGTGAAAATCACCACCACAATGGTGATGGCGGCCACGCCGCCCCTTTGGGCGCTCAGCTCCACCGCAATGGGGGTGGTCACCGATTTGGGCAGAAGGGAGGCGGTGATAGTCTCATCCAGGCCAAAGACCTTGCAGAGGGCCAGGGTGGAACCCACCGAGGCACAGCACCCCGCCAGACACCCCAGCAGCACCGGCAGGAAGCTCTCCCGCAGCACCTCCCTCTGCCGGTAGATGGAGAGGGCCAGGGCGGCGGTGGCAGGCCCCAGCAGCATATTGATGACCTCCCCGCCCCGCTGGTAATCCGCCAGAGGCGTTCCGGTAAGCAGCAGGCAAAGGATAATCAGGGGGATGGCGATAAGATTGGGGTTGGCGATGGAAAGGCCGGTGCGCCGGTTCACCCACAGGCCGATGGAATAGGCCGCCACCGTCAGGGCGATGCCGAAGAGGGGGGACTGGGTGACAGCACTCATCTCTTCGCCTCCCTTCTCTTTCCCAGAAGGGCGGCCGCTGCCTTCACTGTAAAGGCGGTGGCGGCCAGGGTGACAGCCAGGGTCACCAGGGCAATAAGAATCAGCACCGGAACCTTATCCCGGATGAGGGGGAAATATTCCAGGATGGAGACCCCTGCCGGGACAAAGAGGAACATCATGTTTTGGAGCAGAAGGTCCGCCCCCCGCTCCACCTGCCGGGGCTTCACCACGCCAGCGAGAAGCAGCAGAAGGAGAAGGAGCATCCCCAGGACGCTGGCAGGGAAGGCAAAGGGCAGCAGACCGCAGACCCACACCGCCAGAAGGTAGAGGGCAAAAAGCAGGGAAAGCTGACGCAGAGCGCTCACGGCCTGCCCCGCCTCAGTCCGCAAAGTCGCAGGAGACCCGGTCGGTGATGACCTTGTGGACAAACTGCTGGACCTCCTTGTGGAGGGGGTGGTCCCGGTAGAGCTTCAGCGCCTCTATGTCCTCATACTGCCCCAGGAGGCATAGGTCGTACCCGGTGGGCATGACGTTGCGCCCCACGGTGAGGGAGATAAGGCCGGGAATTTTCCCCACCAGCGCCTCCAGCCGCTCCTTCATGATGGCGGCGTTCTGCTCCTTGCCGGCGCCCTCCGCCTCTTCCTTCAGGTTCCACATAACGATATGGGTGACCATTTTCAAAAACCCCTTTCTTTTTGTCTCATTGATGCTTTGCCCCTTATTATGGCCCAGGCGGAAGGGATTGTCAATCTCCCAAAGGTTATTCAAGGTCCCTTGGCACGCCAAACAGGCAGATTTTAAATAGGCTCTCATAGACATTTCGCCAAAAAAGGAGTAAAATAGGGGACATACCATTTCGGCGCCGAGGGGAGGGACGGGGATGAAGGTATTGATTGTAGACGATGAGCCCAGCATCGTAAACCTCATCCGGATGAACCTGAAGCTGGAGGGCTATGATTCGGTCTGCGCCTACTCCGGGCGGGAGGCGGTGGAGGCCTACGCCGCCCAGAAGCCGGACATTGTCCTTTTGGACATTATGCTGCCGGATATGGACGGGTACGACGTCCTCCGGGCCATCCAGGAGCTGGACCGCTCCGCCGCCGTCATCTTTATCACCGCAAACGACAAGCGCACCAGCAAAATCCTGGGGCTGGAGCTGGGGGCTGACGATTATATCACCAAGCCTTTCGACAATAAAGAGCTGGTGCTGCGGGTAAAAACCCTTTGGCGGCGGATACGCCTCACTAGAGGGGCCGTAGAGGCGGCCCCTCCCCCTCCGGAGCCGGAGGGGGCTGCGTCCCGTCCCTCCGCCGTCCTTGCCTGCGGGGAGCTGGCCTTGGACCCGGACGCCCACACCGTCCTGGTGGCCGGGTCGGAGGTCTCCCTCACCTACCGGGAATTTGACGTCCTCTGCTACCTGATGCAGAACCGCCGCCGGGTTCTGGGACGGGAGGAGCTGCTGGAAAACATTTGGGGCTACAGCTTTATGGGGAACACCCGCGCGGTGGATATCCTTATGGGGCGGCTGCGCCAAAAGCTGGGCTCCGCCGGGGAATATATCCGCACGGTGTACGGGGTGGGCTACCGCTTTGAGGGGCCGGAAAAATGATTCAAAAACGGCTGAAGCTGCGCATTATCCGCCTGAATCTTCTGTTCCTCCTGCCCATCCTGCTGCTTTTCTGCGCCGCCGCCACGAGCTCCATCTTTGGGGTGATGCGCCGCTCCCAGGTGCGCTTTCTCACCAGCGAAAGCTACATGAGCCAGGTATACCTGATGGAGCGCCTCAGCTACCCTGGCAGCCCGGAGCTTCAGCGGGCGCAGCTGCAAAATTCCGCCCCTCTTCTCTGCTCCACCCTGGCGGATATCTCTAGCCTGCGGGTGCAGCTTTTTTCCAGCGCTGGGGAGCTGATGGCCGATTCCCTTCCCTCCGCCCCGGTGGAGGCCACCCAGGATGTTTACAGCGCCGCCGGCGGGATGAAGGCCTACCAATTCTTCTCCCAGGGGCCGGGGCACTCCTACCTGTCTTTTTCCAGCCCGGTATACAGCGGCAGCGGGGAGACGGTGGGGGTGGTGCGGTATCTCACCTCCCAGGGGGACCTTGCTCTATTGCGGCGGATGGCCGCCGTTATGGCCGCCCTCGCCCTTCTGGCCCTGCTTATCGGATACCTGGTAAGCGCCCTCCTGGCGGATACCATCGCCCAGCCCATCCTCTCCCTCCAGGAGGCTCTCCACCAGATGGAGGAGGGCCGGGGAAAGCCGGTGCGGCTGCGCCCCAGCGCCTTCCAGGGGGAATTCCGGGAGCTGGAAAGCGCCTTTGTGGCTATGGAGGAGGCCAACCGCCGAAACATCCTGCGCCTGGGGCAGGAAAAGGAGAAGCAGAACCTCTTCTTCAACAGCGCCACCCACCAGCTGAAGACCCCCCTCACCTCCATCATCGGCTATTCGGAGATTATCCAGCGGATGAGCCAGGACGAGGACATCACCCTCAGTGCCCAGTACATCCAGGAGGCGGGGCAGCATCTTCTTTCGGTGGTGGAAAATGTCATCAACATCTCCCGCTTCCAGCGCACCGAGTACGAATTTTCCCCCTCCTGGTTCCACCTGGAGGAGCTTTGCCAGGAGTGCCGCACCCTGCTGCTGCCCCGTCTGGAGCGCAGCGGCATCGCCCTGGGGTGCAGCTGCGCCGCCACCGAGGTATACTTTGACCGGGAGCGGGTGCGGGAGGTGCTTTTGAACCTTTTGGATAACTGCATCCTTCACAGCGGCTGCACCTGCATCTCCATCACCTCCGCCACCCTGCCGGTGCGCCTGACGGTGGAGGACAACGGCGAAGGCATCCCTGCGGAGCAGCTGGAGCGGTTGTTCCAGCCCTTCTACCGGCCCGGCTCCTCCGCCCCCGGCGGCAGCGGTCTGGGGCTTTCCATCTGCAAGGAGATTATGAGCGCCCAGGGCGGGGATATTGAGGTCCTTTCCACCCCTGGCTCCGGCACGCGGGTGGTTCTCTACTTCCAGGACCGCCAGCAGCCTCAGGACTGGTACGGCACCATGGCCCGGAGGATTTAAACAGATAAAGGAGGGTTTTATGTCGTCCACCCTGTGGCGCAGGGTCTTTTTGGCCCTCTACCTGCTGGTTATGAGCGCCGCCAGCCTTTTTATCCTGGGGCGGACCTTCGCCGCCGGGGAGATGGTGCAGATTGACGACCAGGAGGCGGTAATGCGCCGGCGCACCTCCAGCGTCCTCACCCGTCTCACCATCGACGACCCCTGCTGGCCGGCGGTGGAGATTACCGGCCGCGAGCTTCTCTTTTCCCTCACCCAGCAGATGAACGCCATCCCGCGGGTAAAGGGACAATTTCCGGGGGAGGCCCCTGGAAAGCTCTCCGGGCAGATGGCCTTTGCCGACGGCACCCAGGAGGATTTTTCCATCAGCACCGTTCTCACCATCGGCCAGAGGGTGTACTACAGCCCGGAGGCCCAAACCCAGCTGGAAAACATCCGTCAGTTGCTGGCTTCCCACCTTTACACCCTGGAAAACCTGGCCTCCTTCTTCTACCCTAGCCAGCTGGTGACCCTTTCCGACGGGGAGGCGTCCCTCGCCCTCTCTTCGGAGAGCATGGGTCTGCTGCGCCGGGCCATCGAAGAAGGGGCGCTGGTGGAGGACAGCCAGGAGGTGGAGCAGCTGGTGGGGGGACCGCCCCCCCGGTACACCATCCAGGTGCGCAGTTCGGAGGGGCTGGACCAACTGCGGCTGGTGGTCTATGCCAACGAATCCATCCAGGTCTACGACACCTATTCCTCCGGGCAGCCCTTTCTCTTCTGCTTTGGCGGGGAGCTGGTCCCCCTCTGCCAGGAGCTGCTGGAGGCGGGATAAATTTCGACCGCTGCAATTGGGCTTATCTTCCCGTCGGGTGGAATCCTGGGGTGGCGATGGGGGCTTTGTGTCTACTCAAAATCTTCCTGCGCACCGGGGCAATAGAGAATATGAAGATGTCCGCTGCTGTCCACTACCCGCTGGGTGTTCACCCCGTAGAGTTTCCGAATGAACTTTGGGGTGAGCAGTTCTTTGGGGCTGCCCTGTCCCAGAAGCCTGCCGTCCTTCAAGGCATAGAGCCGGTGACAGTACAGGGCAGCGATATTCAAGTCGTGGATAGCGGCAATCACGGTTCGATCCAGCGTCCGTACCAGATCCATCAGCTGGAGTTGGTACTTGATATCCAGATGATTCGTGGGTTCGTCCAAAATCAGGCATGGGGTCTGTTGGGCCAATGCGCGGGCTAAGATTACCCGTTGCTGCTCTCCGCCGGAGAGGGTGGCAAAGGACCGGTCTGCAAAGGTCCACATTCCCACCATTTTCAATGCCTCCGCTGCGATACGGTTATCCTCCCCACTGTCCCGGTCCAAAGCCCGCTTGTGAGGGGAACGGCCCATCAGAACCATCTCCCTCACCGAAAAATCAAAGCTGTAATGATTGTGCTGGGCTACCACTGCCACACGCTTAGCAGATTCCCGGCAGCTGAACTGTTTCAGCGGTTGGCCATCCAAATACACCGCGCCAGCAGAAGGCTTCAGAACCCGGTAAATGCACTTTAAGAGGGTGGACTTTCCACTGCCGTTCGGTCCAATAATCCCAACCAATTCCCTATCCCCAGTTTCCAGGTCGACGCCCCGGAGAATATGGTTTCCTCCCAGCAGGGCTTCTACAGCTTTTGCCTCAATCTTCATCTCTCCCCGCCTCCAAAACCATATTTCTTCCGGGCCATCAAATAGATAAATACCGGCGCGCCCAAAACAGATGTGAGAATACCGATGGGGAGCTCGTTTCCTGGCAGAACTGTCCGGCACAGCACATCCGCCCACACCAGAAATATCCCTCCCCCCAGGGCGGAGACAGGAAGCAGCCTTTTGTGGTCGGTTCCAAAGAGCATCCGCGCGCTGTGGGGAATCACCAGTCCAACAAATCCTATCACCCCTGCGTTATACACTGCAAAGCCCACCATCAAAGCGGAAACCACCAGATAAGCTATCCGCCAGCGGTGCAGTTCGGTCCCCAAAGTGACAGCACCCTCATCCCCCAGCAGCATCAGGTTCAAAGTGCGGCGCTGCGTAAGGAAGAAGAGGGTCCCTGCCAGGGTCATCCCCAAGATAACAGCGTTGTTTTCCCAAGTGGCAGCGGCAAGACTACCCATCGTCCAATTAACAATCCTGCTGGTGGAATGGTCATTGTGCGCGGCATAGATGATAAAATTGGAGAAGGCCCCGCACACGGCTGATAGAGCAGAGCCCGCCAGCAACAGCTTGACCGGTGTAGTTCGCCCGCCCGCGTTAGCCAGGGCGATGACCGCAATAGCCGCGCCAAAGGCGCCAAGGAAAGCCATAAAGCCGATGTAGTTGGGACCTAAAGCAATCCCTACCCCAAGCGTCACCGCCACCGTCGCCCCCAGGGAAGCGCCTGAGGATATGCCCAGAATATAAGGATCTGCCAGTGGATTCTTTACAATAGCCTGCATAACTGCACCGCTGATGGACAGCCCTGCCCCCACTGTCGCCGCCAGCACCAGCCGGGGTAGGCGAATCAGCCAAACCACATCATGGAGCGCTGTCCCCGGCGCCCATTTTTCCGGGATAGGTTGGCAGAGAAATATGCGCGCCAGCTCCCAACGGACAACCTGGTACACCTCCCTTATGGGCAAGCGCATAGTGCCGAAACACACCGCCGCCAGGATAGACAAAGGCAGGAGGATCAGTAATACAAAAATAGTAAAAGAATAGCAGGTCTTTCTTTGGAGCAGGTCCCGCTTGATGCTGTCCAAGTTCATAGCGAGCGGCCTACCCGGCCAGCCGGGGATACATCCCCTGTGCAAAAACCCCGATACCGTCCCCGGTGCGGGGACCACTGGCGTACATATCCCCTAGCATAACAGGATAGACCCGCCCGCTCTGGATAGCGGAAAGACTGGCCAGTGCAGGGTCATCTTGAATCGCCGAAAGCTGCTGGGCTTTCACCGTTTCGGGATCGTCGCCGGCGTAAGCCATATACACTACAAAAATCACATCCGGGTCCCCAGCCACCAGGTCCTCCTTGCCCATTTCATTCCCTTCTGGCTTCACCAACTGGCCACCCAGCTGCGTCACCATATCCCCAGCCAAGGAGTTGGCAGCATAGTTGGTTATCTTTCCACTGATGGGTTCCAGAACCGCTACCCGGACCGCCTCCTGTCCCTTCGCCGCTGCCAGGGTATCCTCCACCTGTTGCTTCATCTTGTCCACCAGCTCCTTTGCTTTTTCCTCTGCATCAAAAATCCGGCCGATGTTTAGGATATCGTTGTATTCATTTTCCAGCGTACGAATCTTCGCCGCGCCGCTGTTGGCACTGATGTAAGTGGCCACCCCCTTCCGGTTCCATTCGTACACATCACCCAGCTTCTTTTCCCCAAAGTAAGAATCCCAGGAGAAGATCATATCTGGCTCCAGCAGGGTAACTGTTTCCTTATCCGGAGCAAAGACAGAGCTGTCATAATTCATCCTCCCAAAGCCATCCTTCCACTCGTCCTTTACCTCGTTGTCCAGTCCATAGGCGGCCAAAACATGGTCTTCCAGCCCCAGGGCGATCATCGTTTCGATGCAGCCCTGGTAGACACAAATTACCCGCTCCGGGGCCTTCCGGTAGGTGTATTCCACCGGGTTGCCAGCGTAATCGTAGTTGGTGATGGTGACCGGGTAGTGGCTGCCTGCCAAAGTACCGGGAACCTGGCTGCTATCCGAAGGGGACTGGGGGGCGCTGCCGGGGGCTGTGCCCCCGCAGGCTGCCAGCGCCAGGGCAAGGCCCAGGGCCAGCAGCAGGGAAATGGTCTTTTTCATGGACGTCGTCTCCTTTTTTCAATATGCCGCCACAAAAAAAGACCTGCCCTCCAGGGAAGGCAAGCCGCAAGCGTACCAAAACAAGGCCACCGCCAACAAGCGGGACCGTACGCCGGACAGGCCTCTTTCTGCGGAAGAACCCTACCCACGCCATATCCAGCAGGTTTCCTGGCTTGCGCATCCTTGCCCGCTGCGCCTTCTCGCTTTCGCAATGGCATTCGCGGCGGACTCCTCGCTTACAGTGACCGGATCGCTCAGGAATTGCACCTGATTCCCTATTATCTCCCACCGTCATACGACGCAGGAGCACTGGATACGGGTATTTACTTTTCAGTGGCATTATATACCTGTTGTGATTCCCTTGTCAAGCAAAAATCTTCTTTATACCCCCGGCCTTGCCAGCTGCAGCTCCGCCAGGGTGTTTTCTCCCCAGCTGTAGTTGGTGAGATAGCTCCCCTTAAAGAGCTGGGCGTACTCCTCCCGGCCGGAAAGGTAGTCGTAAAGGTCGCACCGCACCCGTTCCGGGACGATGCGGCGCTTTCCGTCCACCGATTCCATCACCTCCGGGATGCCGTACTCCTCCAGAAGGTTCTTCAGGCGCAGGGCCACCTTGCGGTACCGGGCCAGCGTCACCGGGCTGGTCTCCTCATCCTCCCACAGGAAGGCGATGGCCTCCTCCGAGGTGATGTAGCCGCCCCTGCGGTCCACCAGCAGGGCAAACAGCTCCTTGGATTTCTTGTTCCGGAAGGCGATGGGCCTGCCCCCTACAAAAACATCGAAGTATCCAAAGGTACGGATGGACGCCAGGGCGCTCCCTTCCTCCGGGGGGAGCGCCTCTTCCACATTGTAGAGCATAATATACCGTGGGGCGGCGCCGCCGGGGGCGCGCTGGGAGCAGACGGCCCGAATCCGCCTGCGGGCGCCGCTCCCCAGGTCCAGGTAGCTAAACTCCGCCTCCCCGTCCCGCAGCAGCTCCATAAAATCCTGCTCCGAGGCCTGGCTGTGGGCGATGAACTCCCGGATGGGGGTGCTTTTTTCCATCAGGGGCAGCCATTCCTCCCGCGTAAAGCCGAAAAAGCCGCAGACGTTGTCGCTGGCGTAGAGGGGGGTGACCATCCCACCCGCCACCCGGAAGGCGGCGGCCCCGTCGGTAAAGCGCAGCATCAGCTTTTGCATACTATCCCGGAGGGAGAGGTTTTCGCTGCGCAGCAGCTCCGCCTCCCCGTCCTCTGGAACACACCGGCAGCAATAGAGGCTCACCCGCTCCTCCATTTGCAGGAAGATGCCGGTATAAAACCGCAGCCCTCCCTTGGTGGAGCGGGCCCGGTAGGTGATTTGGGGAGGCCGGCCGCCGGGCTGCTCCAACTTCCCCTGAAAAAAGACCCGGAAAAAAGCCAGCACCCGCTCCCGGTCCTCCAAAACCACCGTGTCCCCAATCCATTTTTCGGTGGCGCTTTCCATCTGCATCGGAATGTTCTCCAGCCGCTGGAACACCGGTGAATCGCTGCCGTACAGACATTTTACGGTGGCAGAGCCCAAATTGTATTCAAAAATCTTGTCGTAGACCTCGGAAAGGACCCGGAGGTAACGGCTGGGCTCCCCGGCCTCCCTGGCCTGCCGCCGCTGGGTGATATCCATACAGACGCCCTGGAATTCCTCCTGGCCGTCCTCCCCCACCGTTTTCGCCACCCAGCCCAGGACATAGGCCTTGCTCCCATCGCAGCGCAGCAGGGTCATCTCCCCGGCGATGGCCTCCCCGGCGGTGTGCACCCGGTTCAGGTAGAGGGCAAATCTCCGCCGCTCCTCCATGGGAATCATCAAAAAAATATTTTCCCGGTACAGCTCCAGGTAGTCCAGCTCCCCGGCCCGGACCTGGGGAAAGCGGAGCAGCTCCAGCATCTGCTGGTTCATATAGGTGATTTTCGGCTGCTTTTGGCAGGTGCAGCGCAAAAAGCCAACGGGAACCGCGTCCCGCAGAAAGCGCAGGCTTCTGTTTTCCTCCTTCAGGTCGGTGATATCGGTTAGGACCGCCTCCCCCTGGAGGGTGCCATCGGGCAGCCAGCCCACGGTGACGGTATCCCGCACCCAAAGGGTGGAGCCATCCTTCCGCACCAGGCGGTAATCCGCTGTATAGCTTCCCTCCCCGGCCCGCAGCCCCTCCACAAAGCTGGCGTAGCTTTGGCGGTCGGCGGGGTGCACCAGGGCGGCGTACCGCTCCTCCCTTTGCAGCTCCTCCTCCCCATAGCCGGTGAGGCGGCAAAGGCTCCTGCCGGGCCGGCAAAGGCGAAGAGCCGGCAGCGCTCCGGCGCTCCGGCTTTTTTGGCCTTCCGTTTGGTTGGGCGGATTCTTCATAGCCCCTCCTCCCTTTGCGCTTGGTTGGTTCTTTCCCCTGCATTGTACTATATTTTGGCAGGGAGCGCAACCAATATCCCAAAGAGCTTATCTATTCCCTGCGCTGGAGGCCCTTCTGCACCTTTCCGCTGATGGTTTTGGGCATTTCCTCCACCAGCTCCACCAGCCGGACCCATTTGTATTCCGCCAGCCGCTGGTTGCAGAAGTCCCGCAGCTCCGCCTCCAGCTCCCGGCAGGGGGCGTACCCCGGCGCGGGCTGGACGATGGCCTTGATGGCCTGGCCCCGGAGGGGGTCCGGAACTCCAATCACACTGCATTCCAGGACGGCGGGGTGCTCCGCCAGGACGTGCTCCACCTCGTAGGGGCCCACTCGGAACCCGCCGGTTTTGATGATGTCGTCAAACCGCCCGTGGAACCAATAGAGGCCGTCCTTATCCCGCCAGGCGGCGTCCCCGGTGTGGTAGACACCTCCCCGCCAGACGTACTGGTACTGCTCCTCGTTATCCAGGTATCCGCAAAGGATGCCCGGCTGTCTTCCGCTTGCCGGCGGCAGAATCACAACCTCTCCAATTTCTCCATCGGGGACGGGGTTCCCCTCCCGGTCCCGCAGCTGGATTTGGTAAAAGGGACCGGGAGTGCCCATGGAGCCCTCCACCGGGGCATTCCCCCGGAGATTTGCCAGCAGCAGGGCGGTTTCGGTTTGGCCGTAGCCCTCCGCCAGCGGGATGCCGGTGCGCTGGGTGAAACGGCGGAACACCTCCGGAGCCAGGGCCTCCCCGGCGGTGGAGGCATGGCGCAGGGTGGGCATGGGGGGGATACCTTTTCGTACCAGATAGCGGTACACCGTCGGCGGGGCGCAGAAGGAAGTGACGCCGTAGCGGTTGATGACGGCGGTAAGCTGCCGGGGGTCGAAGGTATCAAAGTCATAGACCATGACGGCGCTGCCCACCAGCCACTGGCCGTAGAGCTTCCCCCAGGCGGCCTTGGCCCAGCCGGTTTCCGCCACGGTAAAGTGGAGTCCTCCCTCCTCCGCCTGCTGCCAATATTTGGCGGTGATGATATGGGCCAGGGGGTAGGCAAAGTCGTGGAACACCCCCTTGGGCTGTCCGGTGGTGCCGGAGGTGAAATAAAGAAGCATGGGGTCGGTGGCGGCGGTTTCCCGGCGGGGAAAGTCCTCTGGGGCCCGCTCCATCTCCCGCGTCAGGTTCTGGAAGCCGGGGACATCCTCCCGGACGCACCAGCGGCAGCAGGGCTGCCCGGTTTTTTCCAAAGCCCGGTAGAGCCTTTCCGGCACCCCGTCCTGGGGGGTGCAAATCACCGCCCGCGCCTCGGAAGCCCGGAACCGGTAGACATAGTCCCCTTCGGTGAGCATATGGGTGGCGGGAATCATCACCGCCCCCAGCTTATGGAGGGCGATGGCGGCAAACCAATACTCGTAGTGGCGCTTAAGCACCACCATCACCCGCGCTCCCTGGCCGATGCCCGCCCGGCTGAGGACATTGGCCATCCGGTTGCTCTCCCGCCGGAGCTGGCGGAAGGTGAAGCGCCGCTCCTCCCCCTGGGTGTTGCACCAGACGAGGGCGATTTTCTTCGGGGATTCCTCTGCCAAGGCGTCCACAACATCGTAGCCAAAGTTGAAATTCCCCGGATAGTTCAGGGTGAGGCGCAAAAGCCGCCCCTCCCCGTCGGTGACTTCCTGGGCAAACCGGTGGTAAATGCTCATAAGCTCTCCTTTGCGCCGCATACCGCGCTGGAGCCGATCCGGCGGAAGCGCTCGTACCGCTTGGATACCAGGTCCGAATCCTGGGCGAGGCTTTCCAGCTCCTCCTCCAGAAGGGCGCGTATGCGATGGTAAAATTCTTTTTTCCCCAGCTCCTTTTCGGAAAGGATGCGCTCCACAATCCCCAAGCTTTTGGCGTCCTCCGCCGTCAGCCGCAGGCTGGCCGCCGCCTCCGCCGCCTTGCTGGAATCCTTCCACAGGATGCTGGCGCACCCCTCCGGGGAAATCACCGAATAGACGGCGTTTTGCAGCATCCAGACCCGGTCCGCCACCGCCAGGGCCAGGGCGCCGCCGCTGCCCCCCTCCCCCACCAGGATGGAGATGACCGGCACACAGAGGGTGGAAAGCTCCAGCAGATTTTCCGCAATGGCTTGGCCCTGGCCCCGCTCCTCCGCGCCGACGCCGCAGCAGGCCCCGGAGGTATCCACAAAACAGATCACCGGCCGTCCAAACTTTTCCGCCTGCTTCATCAAACGCAGGGCCTTGCGGTATCCTTCCGGATTCGGGGCCCCAAAGCCCCGGCAGGTGCGTTCCTTGGCGGTGTGGCCTTTTTCGATGGCGATGACGGTGACCGGGCTTTCCCCCAGCCAGGCCACTCCCCCCACAATGGCGGGATCATCCCCAAAGCGGCGGTCCCCGTGGAACTCGATGAACCCCCGGAAGAGATTGGTAATATAGTCCAGGCCGGTGGGCCGCCCGCTTTGGCGGACCAGCTTTACCCGGTCGTAAGGCATCTTCCCCATGCCCTCATCCTCCCCTTTTGTGCAGCTTTAGCAGCTCTGCCAGCAGCTTCCTCTGGCCGGAGCGGGGGGCGATGGCGTCCACAAAGCCATGCTCCAGCAAAAACTCCGCCTTCTGGAACCCGGCGGGCAGGGCCTTCCGGGTGGTCTGCTCAATCACCCTGGCCCCGGCAAAGCCCACGGTGGCCCCCGGTTCCGCCAGGAGGATATCCCCCTCCATGGCGAAGCTGGCGGTAACCCCGCCTGTGGTAGGGTCGGTAAGCACCGCCAGGTACAGCAGCCCGGCGTCGCTGTGGCGCTTCACCGCGGCGCTGGTTTTCGCCATCTGCATCAGGGAGAGCAGCCCCTCCTGCATCCGGGCCCCGCCAGAGACGGTGAACCCCACCACCGGCAGGCGGCGGGCCAGGGCGTGCTCAAAGAGGGAGGTTATCTTCTCCCCCACCGCGCTGCCCATGCTGCCCATCATAAAGTAAGGCTCCATCACAAAGAGGCAGCAGTCCTGGCCGCCGATTCGGGACTCCCCGCAGACCACCGCTTCCTCCTCCCCGCTGGCGGCACGCACCGTCTCCACCTTGTCCCGGTAGCCGGGGAACCCCAGGGGGTTTTCCGCCCGCACCCCGGCAAAAAGCTCCCGGAAGCTCTCCTTGTCGGTAATCATCCGCACTCGCTGGCGGGCCTTCATCCGGAAGTGGTAGCCGCAGGAGCAGACCAGGTCGTTGGCCCACAGGCGGCTGAGGGGGATATCCCTGCGGCAGTTGGGGCAGGTCTTTTCCGGCTCCCCCTGGTCCTGCTGGACCGGGGCGGCGGTGCGTCCCCCCTCCTCCAGCTGATTTTTTGGTTTTAGGAAGTGTATAAACGCCATGGTATCACCCGTTTCCCATAAAGGTTAAATCGTAATTCCCGGAGGTAAACCGTTCATCCTCCACAATGCGCAGCTGCTCCTCCAGGTTGGTGGGGATGCCGTCGATCACCAGCTCGCAGAGGGAGGCCCGGAGCTTTCGCAGCGCCTCCTCCCTGGTTCCCGCAAAGACGATCAGTTTCCCCAGGAGGGAATCGTAATAGGGGGAGACGGCGGTGCCCTCCACCAGGCAGGTATCGAACCGCACCGAAGGCCCGCCGGGGACGTGGAGCATCCGCAGCGTCCCGCAGCTCCTGGCGTTGATGCGGCATTCGATAGCCGCCCCCGCCATGGGGACCTCCTCCTGGAAAAAGGCCAGGGGGATGCCGGCGGCAATGCGAATCTGCCACTTCACCAGGTCGATGCCGGTGAGCATCTCGGTGACGCAGTGCTCCACCTGGAGGCGGACGTTCATCTCCATAAACCAGAACCGTCCCTCCCGGTCCAGGAGGAACTCCAGCGTCCCTGCCCCCACATATCCCAGCTTCTTTACCGCCCCGGTGGCCAGGCGAATCAGCTCCCGGCGCTGCTCCTCCCCCACCGCCGGGGAGGGGGTCTCTTCGATGAGCTTTTGGTTGCGCCGCTGGAGGGAGCAGTCCCGCTCCCCCAGGCAGACCACGTTCCCCTGCTCGTCGGCCAGTATTTGCAGCTCTACATGGCGGGCGGGGAAGATGTACTTTTCCAGGTAGAGGCTCCCGTCCCCAAAGGCCCCGGCGGCCTCCCCCGCCGCCTGGTTCCAGGCCTCCTCCAGCTCATCTTCCCGGCGCACCAGGCGGATACCGCGGCCCCCGCCCCCGGCGCAGGCCTTGAGCATCACCGGGTAGCCCATTTTTTTCGCTTCCTTTTGGGCCTCCGGAAGGCCGGAAAGAGCCTTGGTGCCGGGGATAACCGCAAGGCCGGTATCCCGCACCAGCTCCTTCAGCACCGCCTTGTCCCCCAGCCGCTCCATGCTCTCCGGCTCCGGGCCGATGAACACCAGGCCGTTTTTCCGGCAGAGGCGGGCAAAGCGGGCGTTCTCCGACAGAAAGCCGTACCCAGGGTGGATGGCCTGGGCCCCGGTGAGGAGGGCGGCGCTGACAATCTGGTTGGCGCAAAGGTAGCTTTCCGCAGCCTCTGGCCCGCCGACACAGCAGCTTTGGTCCGCCAGGGCCACATGGAGGGCGTCCCGGTCCGCCTGGGAGTAAACCGCCACGGTGGAAACGCCCATCTCCTTGCAGGCCCGGATAATCCGAACGGCAATCTCCCCCCGGTTGGCTACCAGTATCTTCGAAAACATCCTTTATCCCTCCCCCATCTCCGCCGCCGCAAAGGAGAACTCGGCGGAGACGCAAAGCCGTCCCTCCACCGTCACTCTCCCTTCCGCAAAGTAGAAGGGGGGCTTCGCCCGCCGGATGCGGCACCGGGCCTCCACCCGGTCTCCAGGGCGCACCGGGGAGCGGAACTTTACGTTGTTAAGGCCGGTATAGACCGGAAGCCGCCCTGCCTCCAGGGCATCCCGCAGCAGGACGCAGGCGGACTGGGCCAGTATCTCGCAAAGGATTACTCCGGGGACGATGGGCCGCCCCGGAAAATGCCCCTGGAGGAAAAACTCATCCCCCCGGACGGTGTAGCATCCCACCGCCTCCCCGTCCTGCTCCTCCACCGTGTCCAGCAGCAGCATGGGCTCCCGGTGGGGGAGCAGCTTTTTGATCGCTTCTCGCTCCATCCTAGCACCTCCTGATGCGGAAAAGCGGGGTGCCGTACTCCACCACCTGGCCGTTGGCAGCGCAAATCTCGGCGATGACCCCCTCCTCCTCGGCGGCAATTTCGTTCATCAGCTTCATCGCCTCCACAATGCAAAGGGTCTGCCCCTTTTTCACCTGGTCCCCCAGGGCCACATAGGGGGCGGCGCTTTCGGTGGGGGCGGCGTAAAACACCCCTACAATGGGGGATGTAACCTGGATAGTCTCCCCGGTGTCCACAGGCTCCGCCGGGGCGGCGGGCACCGGAATGACGCTGGCGGCCGCCGGGGGGACCGAAAGGTTCCGCTCCAGGCGCACCACCTGGTCCGCCTGGGTAATCTCCAGGCCGGTGAGGCCCAGCTCCTGCATCAGGCCAGCGTATTTACGGATCTCTGCTTCGCTCATGGCTCACACCACCTTCCGGAAGGCCAGGCAGGCATTGTGCCCGCCAAAGCCCAAAGAATTGGAAAGGGCCAGGGTAACCTCCGCCCGGACCGCGGTATTGGGCAGATAGCAGAGGTCGCAGGCCTCGTCCGGCTCCAAAAGATTGATGGTAGGGGGAAGGATTCCCTCCTCCAGCGCCAGAAGGCAGGCGATAGCCTCCACCGCCCCGGCTGCGCCCAGCATATGACCGGTCATGGATTTGGTGGAGCTCACCTGGGCCCGGCGGGCGGCCTCCTCCCCCAGGGCCTTTTTGATGGCGGCTGTCTCCACCACGTCGTTCATGGGGGTACCGGTGCCGTGGGCATTGATATAGACGATGTCCTTCTCGGTATATCCCCCTTCCTCCAGCGCCTGGCTCATGGCGCGGGCAGCGCCTTGGGCCTCCGGGTGGGGGGCGGTGATGTGGTAAGCGTCACAGGTGGAGCCATAGCCGCACACCTCCCCGTAAATCCTGGCCCCCCTGGCCTTGGCATGGCTGTATTCCTCCAGCACCAGGGCAGCCGCCCCCTCCCCGATGACAAAACCGCTCCGGCGCTTATCGAAGGGCAGGGAGGCGCTGTCGGGCTCGCTGGCGGTGGAAAGAGCCTGCATATTCACAAAGCCCGCAATGCTGGAGGGGTTCACAGCCGCTTCCGCCCCGCCGGTGATAACGGCGTCGGCATAGCCATGGCGAATGAGCCGCAGCGCCTCACCAATGGCGTTGGAGCCGGATGCGCAGGCGGTCACCGCCGGCATGGCGGGGCCCTGGCAGTTGTGGCGGATGGCGATCATCCCGGAGGCCATGTTGGCGATCATCATGGGGATGAAGAGGGAGGACACCCGGCGGGGGCCCCGTTCCATCAGTTTGGTGTGTTCCAGCTCAAAGGTGCCGATGCCGCCGATGCCGGTGCCGAAGGAGACGGGAAA
>OFHN01000941.1_pt1 | contig 23175 bp, 20 predicted proteins | sample 1521321 | NCBI WGS metagenome assembly OFHN01 (sample SAMEA3504130, study PRJEB24116) | mouse gut metagenome | biome: mouse gut; feature: mouse-associated habitat; material: faeces | place: Denmark | collected 2011
TTCAACTTCAAAAGGTAGACTAGCCCAGTATTTATCATTTTCACGGTAAATTGAAACGACTTTTAAATCACCTTCTAAAGACTTAGCTCCTTTAAATCTGATGTCGTACCAAGTTTTGATTTCAAGTGGTTTGTCAAGTCTTAGCTTACCATTAACGATCTTAGCTCTATCAGTTTTAAAGCCTTGTCTAGGAGCTTTCTTAGACTTAAATTTGGGCTTGCCCCAATCAGGTTGTGCCTTATCAAAGAAATTTTTCCAAGCTTTACCTAGGTCAGAGATCGCTAATTGTAAACAACGAGCTGATAATTGATACTGCCAATCCGCTTTATTAGCTACTAATTCATCACGAACCCTACGTTCGCTAGGTTTTAATTTTTTATCCCCTAAAATCAAGGAACTATCATACATATCATTCCATAAAGCTAAACCTTGATTCCAACAGTATCTACGATAATCGCACAAATCATCAAGAACCTTCTTCATTGTTTGATCGGGATAGAGTCTTACTTTTTGAACTCGAATCATTATTTTCACCACTTTTCAAAGACCTGTCATTTTTCAATTTACTTTTATACTTGCGTAAACCATATAAGCGATAAGAAAATACATGTACAATGCTTATCATATCGTCGATCATTTCTTGAGTAGGACTAGTTTCAATGTTATTTAACACTACAATTTCCGTATTGTGCATCTTACATAATCTTTCAAACCAGTCATAACCAAAGCGGATAAATCTATCTTTATAGGTAATAAAGATAGTGTCGACTTGATTATCCATTACTTCTTTTAGTAATTGATTCCATTTTTTACGGTTATAATTAAGCCCGCTGCCAATATCAGTAATTGTTTCATCAAGAATAACGCCTTTAGCATTAGCATATTGTCTAATAAAAGCAATTTGATTTTTTAAATCAGCTTTTTGCCCATATGTTGAGACTCTAGCATAAGCAACATTCTTACGATCATTACTAGTTGATCGACCGATATATTTTAAGTATTGTTCTTCTGTATAATATCTTCGATTAGTGGGGGTACGATAAGCTTTTAAAGTCCCATTATTATCCCAGCGTTGTAGGGTTAGAACAGTAACGCCCAATCTTTCAGCCATTTCTTTTGGTTTTAATATCGCCATAATATCTACCTCACATTTTATCTTTCTTGCAGATATTATATCACATTTGATTATATTTTAATTAACAGTTGTTTCCTCCTTGTTGAGATATGAACGAACCAACTCTTCGATTATCTCATCACGTTCATGTCTTCTGATCAGATTACGCGCATCGTTTAACCGCGGAATATAGGCTGGATCACCTGATAATAGATAGCCCACTATTTGGTTGATCGGGTTATAGCCCTTTTCTTCCAAAGCCGCATAAACAGTTTCTAGCGTCTCGCGTACATCCTTTTTATTGCCGTCATCAAAATTAAAATACATTGTTTTATCCAACGAACTCATCTCAAAACACCTCCGTGATCTTGTCTACCAGTTCTATTTTACTAAACAAATGCTTACGCTACAATGAATATCTCTCAATTTGTATATTACAAAAAGATTATGTTTGTAAACTAAACGTCATGCTAACGAATAAAAGACCTTAGAAATCACCTTCTAAGATCTTTTAACGCTAGATTATTTATCAGCCAACCAAGTCTTGGCTTTAGCTAAAGCTTCACCGATACCAGCTGGGTTCTTACCACCAGCTTGGGCTAAGTTAGGGCGACCACCACCGCCACCACCAACAAGTGGAGCGATGTCTTTGATCAAGTCGCCAGCTTTGATACCTGCTTTGATGCCGGCATCGGAAACACCCACGATCAAGTTGACCTTATCCTTAGCTGGCGCTGTCGCTAAGACTAACACTTCGGATAGATCTTTTTCTTTCCATTGGTCAGCTAATTGCCGCAATTGATCCATCCCAGAAACGTTGACTTTAGCCACGATCAAAGTATGATCATTGACTTTAGCAACATCTTTAAAGATATCTTGTGCTTGTTGACTTGCAAACTTAGCTTCAAGTGCTTGTTTTTGTTGTTCTAATTCTTTGATCTGAGCTTGTAAAGCTTCGACCTTACGTGGCACTTCTTTTAATTGCACGACTTTCATTTCAGCGGCTGTTTCTTGCAATAAGTTATTGCGTTGTTCTAAGAATTCAAAAGCTTCCTTAGAAGTTACAGCTTCGATCCGCCGCACCCCAGCACCAACACCGGATTCAGAAACGATCTTGAAAAGACCAAGTTCGTTAGTGTTGTCAACGTGATTACCACCACAGAATTCCATGGAATAGTCGCCGGCTTTAACAACACGTACAGTATCGCCATATTTATCGCCAAACAATGCGATCGCACCCATCTTTTGAGCTGATTCAAGGTCAGTGACCACTGTTTCAACTGGTAAATTAGCCCAGATCTTAGCATTAACGATATCTTCAACTTGTTGCAATTGTTCAGCTGTGACTGCTCCAAGGTTCGTGAAGTCAAAGCGCAAGTAAGTTGGTTCCACCAATGAACCAGCTTGATGCGTATGTTCGCCTAAAACATCACGTAAAGCTTGGTCTAACAAGTGGGTCGCGGTGTGGTTCTTTTTGACCTTGTTATGGAATTCACGGTTTACTTCTAAGCGGTAAGTCATGCCCTTAGCCAATTTTTGGCGTAATTTTAAAGTATGCATGTTTTGACCATTTGGTGCATGTTGCACATCCATCACTTCAGCGACCACATTACCGTCTTCATCTTTGACCAGACCTTTATCGGCTACTTGCCCCCCCATTTCGGCATAAAATGGTGTCTTATCAAAGATAACTTGTACTGTCGTATCAGCCTGTGCTTCATTTACTAAAGCATCATCTAAAATGATATCTTCGACGGTCCCTAAAGCATTTAACTCGCTATAACCGACATATTCACTTGGAGTCGTGATATCCGTCAATAAACCATTTTGAACGCCCATGGATTTAGCCCCAGAACGAGCGTTGCGCGCACGTTCACGTTGTTTTTCCATTTCAGTATCAAAACCAGCTTTATCCACACCTAGACCATTATCACTTGCATATTCAAGTGTCAATTCATATGGGAAACCATAAGTATCATAAAGTTTGAAGACACCTGCTCCCAAAAGTTCAGTTTGACCAGCCGCTTTGGTTTGGTCGATCAAGTCATCCAATAAGGCGACCCCATCTTTTAAGGTCTCATTGAAACGATCTTCTTCCATGCGGATGACTTTTTGAATGTAATCAGCTTGTTCCAAGATCTCTGGGTAAGCCGCTTCCATGATCTGACCTACGATGGGCACTAATTTATACAAGAATGCTTGATCGATCCCAAGTTTTTGACCATGCATAACAGCACGCCGGATCAAACGCCGAATAACATAGCCGCGCCCTTCGTTTGAAGGTAAAGCACCGTCCCCGATCGCAAAGGTCACAGCGCGCGCATGATCAGCGATGACCTTAAATGAGATGTCTTTTTCAGGGTCTTGCCCGTAATGATACTTGCCACTTAGCTTTTCAGTTTCCTTGATAAGTGGCATGAAAAGATCAGTCTCAAAGTTTGTCTTAGCGTTTTGGAAAACAGAAACGACACGTTCTAAGCCCATCCCCGTATCAATGTTTTTATGTGGTAATTCTTCGTAAGTGCCATCTGGTTTGTGGTTGAATTGAGAGAACACGATATTCCAGATCTCAAGGTAACGTTCATTTTCGCCCCCAGGATAGTTTTGCGGATCATCTTCAGCCACGTTGTTCATCGCTTGCCCACGATCGTAGAAGATCTCAGAGTCAGGACCAGATGGACCTTCGCCGATATCCCAGAAGTTATCTTCATCTTCGTAGATATGATCTTCTTTGACACCAGCTTCAAGCCAGATCTTCTTAGCGTCGGTATCTTTTGGATAAACCGTGATGTAAAGTTTTTCGGGATCTAAAGCGAACCATTCTTCGCTCGTCAATAACTCCCATGCCCAATTGATCGCTTCTTTTTTGAAGTAATCACCGATCGAGAAGTTACCTAACATTTCAAATAATGTATGGTGGCGCGCAGTCCGACCAACATTTTCGATATCGTTAGTTCTGATGGATTTTTGGGAACTCGTCATGCGGTGGTTCTTAGGTACAACAGAACCATCAAAATATTTTTTCATCGTAGCGACCCCAGAGTTGATCCAAAGTAAAGTTGGGTCATCTTGAGGAACTAAAGGTGCACTTTTCATGATATCGTGACCTTTTTGTGCAAAGAAATCTAAATACATTTGCCGAATTTGGGCACTTGATAATTCTTTCATCTTTGATCCTTTCTGGGCTGAAGGCAAAAAAACACCGCTGCTAGCAAGGACGCCTTGGCGCGGTACCACCTTGCTTGCAACGATGTTAGTCGTAACCTCTCAGCTGCTCAAATACGTGAGCACGTTATTTTCATGTAATAATATTAATTTCAGGGAGCACCAATCAGCTTTTGCAAGTCCTTTCACCCACCGGACCCTCGCTGAAGCAAAACAGCTAACTGACATATCCTGAGTCAATGCAAAGTATAGGCAAAAATCACCCTTTTGTCAAGCTTACGAACGTTGATTTTTACGTTCTTGTCGACGTGCGATCTTGCGTTTTTGTTGTGCATCACGTTTTAACGCACGCTTGATCTTATTCTTATAGCCCGGTTTGCGCTTCTTTTTAGCCTTTTTGACCATCCCGATCATCTTAGGATCAAGACTTTCTTGTCTAGTCCGACGTTTTTGGCGCCGATTGCGGTCATAAGAGTCCACGATCTCCCCATTTTTGAGCGCTTTAGGGACAAAAGTGACCCCCATCTTTTCTAATTCTTCGATCTGAGCTTCCTCGCTTGGAACATACAATGTGATCGCTATGCCCTTAAGGTTGTTACGCCCAGTCCGCCCGACACGATGGACGAAAAATTCAAGGTCTTCTGGTAGATCATCATTGATCACATGGGAAACACCTTCGATGTCGATCCCCCTGGCTGCTAGATCGGTCGCAACCACATATTGATATTCGAGGTTTTGGATCTCACGCATCAAACGTTTGCGTTCCCGTGGTTGGATACCCCCATGGATCTTAGCCACTTTTAAGCCTTGATGACGCAAATAAGTCGTCAATTCATCAGCCCGTTCTTTGGTGTTAGCAAAAACTAATGCCAAATATGGTTCGCCCAGCGTCAGCAATTGATAGATCAATTGCTTTTTATCGCGTCCCTTAGTCGAAAGTAACCAATTATCGATCGTAGGACTGATAACTGTTTTATTTTCCACCACTTCAACAACGGGGTCATTCATATATTTTCGTAAGAATGGTTTTAACTTTTGCGGGATCGTTGCTGAAAAGACCAGCATTTGAAGATCCTTTGGCAAAGCTGACGCGATCGCATCGGTCTCTTTTAAGAAACCTAAGTCTAATGTCATATCAGCTTCATCAACGACTAAATAATGCGCATTATGCACATCCAAAGCATTTGAACGCATCAGATCCAAGATCCGCCCTGGAGTCCCGATCACGATCTGTGGTTGATGGTGCTTTAATTTTTCGATCTGACGTAATTTATCAGTCCCACCGACATAGTTTTGGACTAAGATCTCAGTTTCAGAATGCTTAGCTAATTGCTTAGCAGCGCCATAGATCTGATAAGCCAATTCTCGACTTGGGGTCGTAATAACAGCTTGCACTTCATGGATAGCTGGATCGATCGCATTAAAAATCGGAAGTAAGAAAGTATGGGTCTTACCACTCCCTGTTTGCGATTGTCCGACAACACTTTTGCCCTTTTTGATCACTGGGATCAAGCGTTGTTGCACTTCAGTCGGTGTTTTAAAATCGATCTCAGTCAACGCTTCATTTAAGAAGGGTTTTAAGTTAAAATCTTTAAATGTCTTATTCATAATATCCTCAATTTCTATTTTTCTGCAGTCGCTGCGATCTTATCTAACTTAGCAAGATAAGTTGGGAGTTCATCTAAGCTTTTTAAGACTGCGCCGCTAGCTAGGGGATGACCGCCCCCTGCATATTCTTTGGCCAATTCGTTGATCACAGGCCCCTTAGAACGGATCCGTAAACGATAGGTCTCGTCTTTTTGTTGCACGATCACGGTCCAACAAACGACAGAAGAGATCTTACCCACCAATGGCACGATCGAAGCTGTTCCAGCATCCTCTAATGTGAATCGTGCTAGCGTCTCATTATCTAAGACCACATAAGCCGCATTATGTTCAGTGTACTTGATGTTTTCTAAAACATAAGCTGATAGCCGTGCTACTTCTGGTGTTATTTCATCTAAGATCCGATTCACTTGACTAGCATCAAAATCATATTCCATCAATTTAGCTGCCGCCCGCATGGTAGCTGGTGTCGTTGCATTATACATGAAACGTCCTGTATCCCCAACGATCCCTGCATACAATAAACGCGCTGCTTTTGCATTTAGCTTTAATTTACCATCTAAATTTTCCACCAAACGCGTGATGATCTCCGAACAACTAGAAGCTGAACTATCGACCCAACAAATATCACCATAAGGATCATCATTTGGATGATGGTCGATCTTGATCAAAAACTTACCTTTAGTATAACGGTCATCATCGACACGCGGTTGATTAGCCGTATCAGTGACGATCACTAAGGCATCTTGATAGCATTCATCGCTGATCTCTTGGGGCGTATCGAGCCAACTTAGGCCTTTGACATTTTTACCGACTTGATAGACTGTCTTGGTCGGAAATGTCTCACGAATAATTTCAGCCAACCCACATTGTGAGCCATAGGCATCTGGATCGGGCCGCTGGTGGCGATGGATAATGATCGTGTCATACTGTTTGATCTGTGCTAAGATTTCTTCTTCAACCTTCATTTTTCGTTTCCTTATCTTTTTTTGTAGTTAAATACCTATAACAATGTAGTATACCACGTTATTTCACTCTTGTTCAAACAATGGTAGACTCATGTTTTCAAATTCTAATGGGGCTAACCCCGTCATCGTCAGACCTAACAGACGTAATTCTAATTCTGTTGGGGCTACTTCTTCAAATAACTGCATGGCATAATAGACGATGGTCGCTACGTCATTTAAAAAATACTCTTGCTTAGTCAAACGCTTCGTGACTGTTTCAAATGAAGCCGTCCGCAATTTCAAAACCAAGGTCTTACCGTGCTTTTGCTTTTTATTTAATTCCTTTACCAAGCGTGTGGCTAGTTGCATAAATTCATCGTTGACTTGTGACTCACTCACTAACGGACGAATAAATGTCTTCTCCGTTCCGATCGATTTGCGTTCCCGAACTTCGACAAGACGTTCATCGATCCCTCGCACACGTTGGTATAAAACTGTACCGATCTTACCAAAATGTTCATTTAGGTACCGCTCTGATCTGGCATAAAGATCTTCACCCGTCTTTATCCCTAAAGCATGCATCTTAGGCGCAGTCTTTTTACCCACTCCACGAAATTTTTCGATCGGTAATGGGAATAAGAAGGCTTTGACTTCCTCTGGTCTGACCACAGTCGTTCCCACCGGTTTGCAAAAATCTGAGGCTAATTTAGCTAAAAATTTATTGTACGAAATACCGATCGAACACGTCAGCTGTGTTTCATCATAGATCCTTTGCTGTAAGCGATGCGCTGTTAAGACCGCTGAGCCAAGCCCTTGTTTATCAGCCGTAATATCTAAGTAAGCCTCATCAAAAGCGACCGGTTCAACTAGATCGGAAAACTCCGCAAAAATCGCCTGGATCTGCCGCGATACTTTACGATATTTTTCAAAATTGGGAGTTACAAAAACTGCTTTAGGGCAAAGTTTTATGGCTCGTTGGGCATTCATCGCTGAATGGATCCCGAAAGCACGGGCCTGATAATTAGCCGTTGCCACGACTCCATGTCCCCCTGTTTTGCGCGGATCACGGGCGATCACAACTGGCTTATCTTGTAACTTGGGCTCATCGCGCATCTCGATCGAAGCATAAAAACAATCCATATCCACATGGATGATATCACGTTGTTTCATCAGTTTCCTCACATCATAAATAGGACCCTAGCTAAAACATCCCAGGGTCCCAAATATTTAATCATTCAACTTGTTTAGAAGATCCAATGGTGACCTGCTTTAGCCAATAATTCATCTGATGCTTGTGGTCCCATCGTCCCGCATGCATAATTTGGGAAATAATCGACTGGTAGGTCTTCTTGATCCCAAGCATTTCTGATCGCATCAACAAATTTCCAAGAATATTCCAATTCATCCCAATGCGTAAAGTTCACCGAATTACCTTGCAATGCATTTAAGATCAAGCGTTCATAAGCTTCAGGAACTTTGGCCACTTGTTCTTTAGTCAAACGATAGCCGATATTAGTTTGACGTGTTGCAAATTCTTGGCCGATCTTTTTGGTATTCAAAGTAAAGTCGATCCCCGTATCAGGTTCAACATTGATCGTTAAAATATTGTCCGCCAAACCTTGACCGCCAAATAAAGACTCATCATCTTTTTTGAAGACGATATCGATCCGGGTAGCTTTCGTAGCTAATCTTTTGCCTGTACGAATATAGATCGGCACACCGGCCATATCACAGTTATCGACTTCAAGTTTTCCTGCTACAAAAGTCTCTGTCATCGAATCTGGGGCGATCATGCTTTCTTCACGATAAGCCACCATATCTTTGCCCGCGCCATATTGCCCCCGCACAAAATTTTGTGCGACTTCTTTAGGTGAATAGATCTTCAAAGACTCAAAAGTTTCAACTTTTCGCTTCCGAACATCTTTAGCACAGTAAGAATCCGGCCGATCCATCACGAGTAACGCAACGATCTGCAAAATATGGTTTTGGACCATATCCCGCAAGGCACCAGCTGTATCATAATAGCCTCCACGTTCTTCGACTCCCAATGATTCGCTGAGCGTCACTTGGATATTACTGATCATCTTATTGTTCCAGATCGCACTTAAGATGCTGTTGCCAAAGCGAAGTGCCATAATATTTTGGATCATTTCCTTACCTAGATAGTGGTCGATCCTAAAGGTCGCTTCTTCGGGGAAATATTTACTGATCTCATCGTTTAATTTTTTAGCACTAGCATAGTCATGACCAAATGGTTTTTCGATGATCACGCGATTATAACCTGTTGTTTTAGTTAAACCTTGTGATTTCAAATGTTCACAGATCGTTCCAAAGAAACTAGGTGACATCGCTAAATAATACAAGCGGTTACCTTCTAAGCCATAATCTTGGTCTAACTTATCGGCCAAAACACGTAAAGTCTCATAGTGATCAACATCATTGACATTATGTGATTGGTAGTAAAAATGGCTCGCAAATTCATCGATCTGAGTTTGGGAGTTGACCATCCCATCGATCGATGATCTAACCACATCACGGTAATAGCCATTTGACCAAGGACGTCTTGCTGTACCGATAACGGCAAAGTGTTTCTTCAAATAACCACGCTTATACAGATCAAACAAGGCAGGATACAATTTGCGTTGCGCAAGATCGCCAGTCCCACCAAAAATAACAAACAATGCTTTTTGTTCTTTCTTAGCCAAATTAAGCACCACTTTCATGATTGATTATAGTTATGTTTATTTTACTAATTTAGCTAACATTTAACAAGTAATTCAGTATAAAGAAATGCGAAAAGGTAGTCGTTGCTTGCTTATCTTTTGCACAAAAAAACGCCCCGAATCACTCGTGAGCGTATTACTGTGTTTTCATTAGAACAGGTGGACCCCTTTGTCTACATAAATGACATCGCCAACTACACCAGTCGCCAAGTCACTCATCAAAAAGGCACAGGTCCCACCGACTTCTCTGATCGTCACCGCCGCTTGATCGACTGTCCGTTGCTTGGAGATCTCTAAAAGATCAGAGTGCCCCTTGATCCCTGTCACAGCTAACGTTTTGCATTGACACGGATCCCAAATTTACCTAGATCACGTGCTAAATAACGCACGCTGGATTCTAAAGCCGCTTTGGCGATCCCCATTGTATTATAGCTTGGATCGCCCGTGTCGAACCCATATAGGTCAAAGTTACCAAACTGGCAAGCTCATTTAAAATTTCCGAAAACGTTCATACCGCTCGGCTAACAATGCGGTTGGATCTTTTTTGGTCAAAAGTTCCAGATCGCGTTTTAATACAATCCTGATCGCTTCTACTGTCGCCAAATGGTCATTTTCATCTTCTGCGATCACCCCTTCGATCGCACCATGCTCTAAAAGTGCATTAGGGGTCAGCTGCATCACTTTTGCTGCCTCGTCGGCTCGCTGACTATCCTTCCACAAAATAGACGCGAACCCTTCAGGTGATAAAACAGAGTACATGCTATCTTCTAACATATAAACTCGATCACCACAGGCCATGGCAAGGGCTCCTCCACTACCACCCTCACCAAAGATAAACGTGATCATCGGTACTTTTAAGCATCCAAGTTCCAACAAACAGCGCGCGATCGCTTCACCTTGCCCCTGCTCTTCGGCACTACGACCAGGATAAGCGCCGGCTGTATTGACAAATGTTACTAATGGTCGCCCAAATTTTTCGGCTTGTTTAGCTAACCGCAATAATTTTCGATAGCCCGCTGGTTCAGGTGAACCAAAATGCTTAGCTACCCGTTGTTTAGGGGTTTTACCCTTATCAGTAGCTACCACCGTGAGTGGGTGGCCACAAAAGCGGGCTAAGCCACCTACGATTGCAGGATCATCGGCCCCTTGACGATCACCATGTAATTCAAAAAAATCATCAAATAAATGCTCAATAAGTTCCGGTGTGGTGATCTTAGCTTGAGATCTAGCTGCAGCTACTACCTGAGCTGGCGTCTTGCTATTTGCCATTAGCTTCACCTTCCTTTTGATGGAATCTCAATAACTGTGCCAAAGTTTGTTTTTGATCTTGGCGCTTGACGATCGCATCGATAAAACCGTTTTTTAACACTGTTTCAGCACTTTGCAGATCAGCTGGGATCCTTTGATGCATCGTCTGTTCGATCACTCGCTTACCAGCAAAACCTACTAAAGCATGGGGCTCAGCCAAGATCAGATCGCCTTGCATCCCAAAACTAGCTGTGACCCCACCAGTTGTCGGATCGGTCAAGACTGCGATGTACAATAAACCAGCCTCTGAGTGCTTAGCGACTGCATTTGAGACTTTAGCCATCTGCATCAAGGCATGGATCCCCTCTTGCATCCGCGCCCCCCCTGACGCCGTAAAGACGACGACAGGTAGCTTTTCTTTAGTGGCCCGCTCAAATAAACGCGTCAATTTCTCGCCAGTGACCTTGCCTAAAGAGCCCATGATAAAATATGGATCCATGATCCCTAGGGCAAATTTTTGGTCTGCGATCCGGGCCAGCCCCGTCAAAACGGAATCATTTAGTTCTGTGCTCTTTTGTGCTTTAGCCAATTTTTCAGCATACTCAGGAAAAGCCAACGGATCGTCAGTCACTAAGTCTTCGTCCCAAGGAACAAACTCATCGACCAACCACGATAGCCGCTTTTTAGCCTTTATTCTAAAGCCATAAAAACATTTTGGGCATTCTTGCAATGGTCCTAGATCTTGATGAAAGATCTCATAACCACATTTAGGGCAAGCGACCCATAAGCCAGCCGGAACTTTTTTTTCAGCAGCTTTATTAGCCTTTACTTGTTTATTTTGGACTGTATTGGCCTCATCAAACAGTTTCATCGGCATTCCCTCGTTTCCACTCTGGTAATAAAACACGTTCCAAGTAATCAGTGTTAAACGTTGCATCCAAGAAACCTTGGTCTTCTAAAATAGTTAGATAGAAATTCTGGTTAGTCTTGATGCCAGAGATCACCATCTCACTTAATAAACGTTTTAGCTTTTCGATCGCTTCATGGCGATTTTCCCCCAAGACGATGACTTTAGCGATCATCGAATCATAATACGGTGAGATCTTAGCCCCGGCATACAGATCAGAATCGATCCGCATTCCTAAGTTGCCCACAGGAAAATACAAATAGTCGACCTTACCAACAGAAGGTGTAAAATTCTTGGCAGGATCTTCAGCATTGATCCGACATTCGATCGCTGTGCCCAGTAATTTGATATCAGCTTGCTCAAAGGGTAGATCTTGACCAAAAGCGACTTTGACTTGGGCCTTGACTAGATCAACACCGGTCACCATTTCTGTGACAGTATGTTCCACTTGGATCCGAGTATTCATTTCCATGAAATAAAATTTATGCTCTTGATCCATCAAAAATTCGATCGTCCCCGTATTACGATAATCGATCGCTTCAGCTGCTTTGATCGCTAATTCACCTAAGTATTTGCGTTGGGCGTCAGTGATCAAAGCACAAGGACTTTCTTCGATCATCTTTTGTTTATTTCTTTGCAATGAACAATCTCGTTCGGGAAAATAGACCGTATTTCCGGCATCATCTCGAAAGATCTGGACTTCGATATGTTTAACATTTTCCATGATCTTTTCCAAATACATCCGGGCATCCCCAAAGGCCATCTGTGCTTCACGTTTAGCTTCATTAAAAGAATTAGCGAGTTCTTTTTCTGTATCAACACGCCGAATTCCTTTACCACCACCACCTGCCGCTGCCTTCAGTAAGACCGGATAACCGACCTCTTTAGCGACCTGCTTAGCCTCAGCAACATCTTCTAAAAAGCCTGTGCTACCAGGTATCACCGGAATATCATGTTTTTGCATCTGGATCCTTGCATTAGCCTTATTTCCCATCAATTCGATCGTCTCAAAGCGTGGGCCGATAAAAACTAATCCACAAGCCTCACACAATTCTACAAAGCGACTATTTTCTGATAAGAAGCCAAATCCGGGATGGATCGCTTCAGCACCTGTCAAAACAGCAGCTGCCAAGATATTTTTCATATTCAAATATGAGTCTTTTGGTTTAGCCGATCCAACACAGACCGCTTGATCTGCCAGTTGGACATGCAAACTTTCACGATCTTCAGTCGAGTAGATCGCAACTGATTTGATACCAAGCTCTTTTAAAGAGCGAATAATGCGGACCGCGATCTCACCACGGTTAGCCACCAATACTTTAGAAAACATGTAACTACCTCTTTTATCCGATCATAAAAGCCAATTCAGCTAGGCAAACTACTTGACCAGCCACTTTGGCGGTCGCTTTACCACTGCCGATACTGCTCTTGATCTTTTCAAGTTTTACCTCAAGTTCTAACACATCCCTTGGGTACACAGGACACATAAATTCTGCTGCTTTGATCCCGCCAAAATAAGCCGTCTTACCAACAAATTCTAGTAACATCAGCAACGCACAGGCCCCTGTCTGCGCTAAAGATCCAATGATCAAAGTTTCTGGTAAAACAGCCGATCCTTGCCCCGTAAACAAAGCTTCATGCTCTGTCACACAGCGAAGCGCCCGCGCTGACTTTCCTGGTTCTAATTCTTCGATCCGATCGATCAACAACGGGTAACGATGGGGCAAGATCTTTTTGATCTCTGCACTACTTAACTTCATCATCTAACCTCGCACTACTTTAAACAGCGGTTGATCAAATTCAACTAGATCTTCATTTTCGACCAAGACTTCTGTCACAATGCCTTCTTGATCACTTTTGATCTCAGTCATCATCTTCATCGCCTCAATGATGCAGACCACATCACCTTTATGCACATGTGAACCCACTGTTACATAAGGTTCTTGATCTGGTTTAGGTTGTAGATAAACACTACCGACCATCGGCGATTTGATGAACTTTCCTTCAACCTTAATATCTTTTGGTGCCGATGGCAGATCTTCTTCAACCGCTGTGATCGCTGGTTGTTCAGCTTTTTCACGTACTGGTAAAAATGGGGTCTCATTTTTACTCAAGTGGATATGAAAGCCATCAGTCGTGATCTCTAACTCACGTATTTCTGACTTTTTAAAATCATCCATTAATCTTTCAATATCATTAAAGTCCAAGTCGTTCAACTCCATTTTCTAAAAGCTAAAACTGCATTATGGCCCCCAAAACCTAATGAATTGCTCAGAGCATATTCAAGTTTTTCAGGGTGGGCTTTAGCCTGTGTTACTACATTAACTTTACACTCTTTATCTTGTTCTGTCATACCTATATTAACAGGTGATCGCCCTTTTTGTAAGCTAGCAACTACCGCAATGGCTTCGATCGCCCCAGCAGCACCTAATAAATGCCCAGTCATCGCCTTGGTACTTCCGACTAAAACTCGACTATCTTCACCAAAAACTAAATTGATCGCTTTGGCTTCAGCTGCATCATTTGCTTTAGTTGCCGTCCCATGAGCATTGACTGAAGCTTCTGCCCCACCAGCGACCATTACCTTGGCCCTACCTTCTTTGATCTGACGGTAAGCTTCCCCGATCGCATTGGTCCCTGAAGCACACGCTGTTACGGCTGAAGTACAAATATTTTTCGCCCCGATCCGCAAAGCGATATTATCAGCTGCCATATTGACGATCGCGGTTAGAACAAACATCGGTGAGACTCTTTTAGGACCTTTTTCATGCATCTTGATCACTTGTTCTTGGATCGTCGTCAAGTCCCCGATCCCTGAACTAAAAATAACGCCAAGATCTTTAGCAGCGGTATTTTCAGAGGTGATTTGAGCTTGTTTCACGGCTTGGTTGGCGCTACATAACTCGCACTTGCAACAATTTTCAATTTGTCCATTACGCCACTTCCGTCTTTTGATTTAAGAATGCTCGGCTAAGAACGCCTCTAAATTTCGGATCGCTTTTTCGACCACTTGTAACTCAGCCGGCGTTATATCCTTGAGAAACCCTTCGACCATTTTATGGTGAAAAGCATCATGGGCGCGAAACATCACGCGTCCCTTTTTAGTCAAACCTAAGCGAATGACTCGACGATCATCACTACTTCTGATCCGCTCAACATAGCCCTTTTTGACGAGACGATCAACAGTTGCAGTTAACGAACCTGGTGTTAAATGAAGTTCTTTAGCAACTTCAGAAGCAGTTTTATGGTTATACATTGAGATAGCACTGATCGCATGCATCTCCTTGATCGTTAAATCATTGAAACGGCTCTTTTTAAGTTCTTTTTCCTCGATCCAAAGAATATCACTATAGATCTTGACCAAGGCGTCATTGATGTACCTACTTCTTTTATCCATAAGTTCCCCACCTTGAATATTTTGATTACCATATTGTTTGGTTATCAAAATAATACCAGAAAAAAGTACTTAATACCATCAAATTTTATCCTTAGACTGACCACCGATAAACATCAGCTCAGCCGTGCAGACTTTTTTCCCTTCAACGAGGGCTTTAGCTTTGACGATCCCCATGTTTTCTTTTTGTTTATCCATCGTTACTTCCAGTTGTAAGACATCTGCTGAACGAACTACTTGACGAAAACGGGCATTATGGATCGCGCCTAAATAGGCGGTCTTACCTAAAAAGTTAGGATCTTTTAAGATCATGATCGAAGCAGCCTGCACTAAGGCCTCAATGATCAAGACACCTGGCATGACCGGATTTTTTGGAAAGTGACCCTGAAAAAATGATTCATTGATCGTCACATTTTTCACAGCGGTGATCTTCTCACCTAAAACCAAGTCTTCAACATAATCAATGTAACAGATCGGATAGCGGTTAGGGATCAACTCCATTACCGCTTGAGCATCCATTAACTTTTTCAAACACGCCACCTCTTTCAAATTATTTCGAATACCAAAATATTCAATAGTCGAATGTTATTATATTTAGCTTTGAGTGTCAAACTGCTAAAAAACGCTTTTACATCGAACAACATTTAAAATAATTTACGTTTATCTAAAAAACCGAAAAATAGTTAATAACTTCAAAATATCTAATGCACGCTCGCATCTTTTGTCCAATGATCCGCCATTTATTAGCACTCAAAATTCTGCTATTTAGTGATTCGTTCGCTCGCCGTTTATTTTGTTATTCAAAACTCTAATCAAAATATAATAAAAAGAGATATTTGCTACTCACTTTTTCGACAAATATCTCTTTATAAACTATTTTTTCCAAATAAAATTAATAATTGCCCGGTCAACTTGACGATTTTCATGCAACTTACTGTGTTGTCCACCTTCACCCTTGATCTCAAGTTCTTGATAACTGCGGTAGACATCTTGCAAAAGATATTTCTCTGACCGTGAAGAATTATTACTTACTCGTCCATCAGAATCAGAACCATCATCTAGATCACCATAAATATTTAATACCGCGACCTGCTTTTTAGGGTAACTGTCGTCTAGTTTCAATAGCTCTTGATAAGTTGCATTCATCTGTTTGGGGGCACCATTTTCTTCTAACTGCATTTGATGAGCTTGATCATCTAGACCAATGATCCCATTATAATGCCCTGCAAGATCGACTTGCTTTTGCAATTGGGGCAATTTTTTATTCTGACCATTATCTAGCATGTAATAGGCTAAAGTTAGGTTTCCCATCGAATGAGCAACAGCATTAAATTTCTTAAAGCCATACGTTTTTTGGAGTTTGACCAAAACATTTTTGAGCCAGACACCATTTTGCCGATAATTGGCGTTTTTGTTATCTTCAAATTCCACTTCGACGAGCGGATTATATGCACTTTGAGGTAGTGCCCCTTGTAATTTGACTGTTCCATCCTTAGAGACCGTTGCCCGGATCACATTTTGTGTAACTCCTGCTTTAACGATCGCCTGAGTCATATGCTCTTCTGCCCGATGACTACTACCGTAACCGTGCAAAAATAAAGTTGGCACTTTAGTCTTTTCATACTGCTGGCTTGCATTATCACGTAAACTTTGTGAAACGATCAACCACCCTCCAAAAATCAGGACTACCAATAGTAATATCGGCCACCAAAACTTTCTTTTCATTCACGACCTTCCTTTCTTATGCCTGTTCATCGGATAAGATACCATATACTAAGATTATTCTTCAAGCTAAAAAGGCAAACTCACATGGTAGAGTTTGCCTTTAAAAGAGGTATTATTAGTCTGTTACGGCTTTAAAGTGGTACATATCCGCCGTGAAATCATGCCGTTTAACAGGATCATAGAACCCTAATTCCATCAATTCGCTTCCACTAAAGACCGCCTTAGTCTTTTGATCTTGATAATTTTTGGCTGGATCTAGACCAGCTAATTTAGTCAAAGTCAAAGTTGGTTGTGCAGAAGCTAAACGGTCAAATACAAAAACCAAAGCTTCATTTTTATCTCTGGAAACAAACATCCAAGCGCATTGATCGCCCTTAGCTGGATCTTTCAAGCGAATAAAGTCACCAAATTGAACTAATGGCCGGATCTTCTTATAGGTCTTGACTTGCTCTTTGACCGCTTCTTTTTCATCAGCTGTCAATTGAGTCAGATCAAGCTCATAGCCAAAGACGGCACTCATCGCTACTGCTCCACGAGTTTCAAATGGTGTGATCCGTCCCGTCTGATGGTTAGGTACTGCCGAAACATGTGCGGTGAAGACAGATGGTGGATAAACTAATGAAGTACCATATTGGATCGTTTGACGTGCGATCGCATCAGTATTATCACTTGTCCATGATTGTGGCATGTAATAAGCATAACCAGTGTCAAAACGACCACCACCACCTGAACAACCTTCCCATAAGATATCTGGGTATTTAGTCGTCAATGTCTCTAAGATCTCGTAAAGTCCTAGCATATAACGGTGGTAGACTTCGCCTTGGCGTTGTTTTGGCAAGGATACTGAATAAACATCTGAGATATGGCGGTTCATATCCCACTTGATGTAGTCGATGAAACCACCATCTAATAAGGCACTCAGTTGAGCTACTACGTTTTCACGTACTGCCTTTTGGGTCAGATCCAAGATAAATTGATTTCGCGAAGGACTTGGCTTTCTTCCAGGAACTTGCATCAAATATTCAGGATGTTTTTGATAAAGTTTTGAATCGATAGAGATCATTTCAGGTTCGAACCAAAGTCCAAACTTTAACCCTTGTTCATGGACATAATCAGCAAAATGCTTGATACCTTGAGGGAATTTACGTTCATAAACAGTCCAATCACCTAACGACGTATTATCATCATCTCGATGACCAAACCAGCCATCATCTAAGACAAACATTTCGATCCCTAGTTCCTTAGCATCATCAACGATCGTCTTTAACTTATCTTCGTTGAATTCAAAATACGTTGCTTCCCAGTTGTTCACAAGGATCTCGCGTTCTTTGTGCTTGAATTTACCGCGTACGATATGTTCCCTGATCAATTCATGATAATTTTGACTCATCTCATTTAAACCATTAGCTGAGAAAGCTAGCAAAACTTCCGGTGCTTGGAAACTTTCCCCAGCTTCTAAGTGCCAGCTAAAGTTATAATCGTTGATCCCAGCGACCACACGTGTTTGCTCGAATTGATCTTTCTCGATCTCAAAACTGTGGTTACCTGAATACACTAGGTCAAAGCCATAAACTTCACCCGAAAATTCGTCTGCATTATGCTCTAATACCGCGATAAAACTATTCATTTGGTGACTTGAAGCTCCCCGACGGCTCTCAAAGACTTTGCGGCCTTGTCCGATCGCTTCACGTTGGATATGGCGTTCATTAGCATGAGCACCAGGTAAAGAGATAACATCCATATTTTGTTTGATAAAGTCAAGTTGCATAGAAGCGACTTTTTTTAGTTCTACCGGTTCAAAGCCAGCATTAGTCACCTTAGCTGAACGGGCTATGATCGCTAATTCTTTAAAGATCGTATACAATAAGGTCACTTCAACACCACTGATCGCATCTTTAAGAAAGAGCGCTAGGGTCTGAGCTTCATCAGCGTTAGCGTAGGCAGCTGGTAAGCCTTCAAGTTTAGGTTTGCCCTCTGTGATCTCATAGCCTTGATAGACTAAACGGGCTGCAAATGAACCATCCGCATTTTGGAGATCCAAAGCCGGTGTGCGATAATCACAATTACCAACACCACTGTACTCTTGTAATAACGAGTCAAGTGAATATGTCCGGTCTAGACTCTCAGGTAAATTCCCTGAAAAGCCCCGATCTACTCGGGGATAGCGCAACTGCCCGTGATACCCATTCACTTTTTTCCCAAAGTATAAGTGACTTAAATAGCCACCTTCTTCTACTGATAAAATGTATGAGATCTTATCATTATGCAAATGAAAAACTTTATTTTTTTCATCAAATTCAATCAACTTGTTCATCGATACACTCTCTACTTTCTAAATTAAATTACCCCTCTAAGCCTACAAATTCAGCAAATCTCACAAATGCTTCTTGCCCCTTTTGGTCGCGTTTAAAGACTCCTGCATCCTCTAAAACACGCGCAAAGACTTTACCCACTTGAGCTTTGACCAAATTATCAACATTTTGTTCACTTACCTCTGGATGCTCAGCCTTGATCTTTTCAGCCCACTTGGCATGATAGTCAGCCATTTGGTTTGGCTTTCCCAGTAAGTATTTTTCAACTTCAGTCAGCTCGTCTTTTAAACGTGGTGGTAAGATCGCTAAGCCCATTACTTCGATCAGACCAATGTTTTCTTTTTTGATATGCTGTACATCTTGATGGGGATGAAAAATACCATCTGGATATTTGGCTGAAGTTTGATTATCCCGTAAGACTAGATCTAGCTCAAATTCAGCGCCTGATCTGCGGGCGATCGGCGTGATCGTGTGGTGTGATTCGCCATTAGAGCTCGCTAAAACATCTACACTTTCATCCGAATAAGCTCGCCATTTATCCAAGATCTTACTTGCTAGTTCGACTAAACGAGCTTGATCTTTAGCCCGTAATCTGATGACAGACATTGGCCATTTAACGATCCCAGCTTCAACATCAGAAAAGCCAGCAAAGTGTAAGTTTTTTTCGATCGGTGCTTTTTGCATCGCAAATTCATGGTTACCACCTTGGTAGTGTTCATGTGTCAAGATCGAACCACCAACGATCGGTAGATCAGCATTGCTTCCAGCAAAGTAGCCTGGGAAGCGCTCCACGATCGCTAATAATTGGCTAAATGTCTTGGCTGTGATCGCCATTGGCTCATGTTTACCATCTAAGAAGATACAATGTTCATTAAAATATGCATAAGGTGAATATTGAAAGCCCCATGTCTTGTTACCTAGATCAAAGCGAATGATCCGGTGATCAGCACGTGCTGGATAGTCGAGCCGTCCTTGATAACCTTCATTTTCAATACATAATTGGCACTTAGGATAACCGGTTTGCTTCATCTTTTTAGCAGCTGCGATCGCTTTAGGATCTTTTTCTGGTTTAGATAAATTGATCGTGATCTCGATGTCACCATATTGTGTTGGCACACTGTAGGCAATATTTTTAGCGATCGCTTTAGTCTTGATATAATCATTTTGTTTGCTTAATGCATAGAAATCTGCGATCGCCTTGTTTTTATCTGTTTCGTATGTTTGCCAGAAACGCTGGTTCAAAACACTTGGGGCTGGCATGATAAAATTCATCAACTCAGCGCCTAAATTATCATACTCATTTTGCGTTTCGCCTACTTTACCATTTTTAGCCGCGATCGTTAACAATTCATCTTTTAATGCGATCAAGTCAGTCGTTTCAACTTCTTGTTTAAGCCCCTCTTCACCGACTAGCGCTAAAACTCGATTATACAGGTAAGGTTTATCCATTTGTGTATAATCACTATTAGCAATAACGCTATCTACAAAGCGTGCCACTACATCTGCTTTCATCTCTTATGCCCCCATTTTTTTACAATTTCTTTGTTCCATCTGCGATCTCAGCAATATAAAATGCTGGTGCATAGCCGATCTTTTCTTCGTAAACTTTACCAACATTTTCTTTAAAGGCTTCAACGTCAGCTTTATTTACAAGCGCGATCCCACAACCGCCAAAACCAGCCCCTGTCATCCGGGCACCTAAAACACCTGGTTGTTGCCAAGCTGTATGAGCTAGAGTATCCAATTCCTTACCCGTTACTTCATAATCATGTTCCAATGAAACATGTGAGGCATTTACTAAACGCCCGAATTTTTCAAGATCTTCTGCTTGTAAGGCTTCACGTGCTTGTAAAGTTCTTTGATTTTCCCAAACTGCATGCCGTGCCCGTTTCAAACGAGCTTCATCAGCGATCAAATAACTATACTCATCAAAGGTTTGCTCATCCAAAGCACCCAAGCTCTTGGCAGCTAATTTGGTGTTCAACTCTTCTAAAGCAGTCTCACATTCACTGCGCCGTTCATTGTACTTGGAATCAGCTAATTCGCGGCGTTTATTTGTATTCATGATCACGATCACGTTATCTTTTAGATCTAATGGGACAAGATCATACTTCAATGTGTTGGTATCTAACAAGATCGCCTTGTTTTCTTGTCCCATTCCTACAGCAAATTGATCCATGATCCCTGAATTTACACCGATAAAGTCATTTTCAGTCTTCATCCCGATCTTTACTAGGTCGAGGCGTTCAAGGTCGAGATCAAATAAATGTTGCAAAATGACACCCATCAACAATTCCAATGAAGCTGATGATGATAGACCAGAACCATTAGGGATATTACCATTGACATAGACATCCATCCCTGTGTCGATCTTATGTCCAGCTTCTTTTAAGAAATGGATCATGCCTTTAGGATAATTCGTCCATTTGTCGGCCTTGTCAAAATGTAGGTCAGCTAATGGAACTTCAATGATCCCTTCATCAGCAAAGTTTTCTGAATAAAAACGCAATGTTTGATCATCACGTTTAGCAGCAGCACCATAAGTCCCTAAAGTGATCGCACACGGAAAAACATGACCCCCATTATAATCAGTATGTTCACCGATTAAATTGATCCGACCAGGTGAGAAGAACTCTGCTTCTGAGGGCCGACCAAAGATCTCTTCAAAGCGTTGTTTTAATTCTGTTTTTTCCATTTCCATTACCTCTCTTCATTTATGCAAGCGTTTTATTTACAGTTATAATTATAGAGACAATTTCGGAATTTAGCAACTGTTTTTACTTAATTTTTAGTAAAAACGATTTCATTTATTTTCCCATTCTTAAAAGAGCTCATTCTGACCTTTACTAAACTATATTCAACTTGTAGGCGTTTTTTTACTAAGCTTATGCTATACTAGATTACATATACTTATACGTAACGATCATGAATGGAGGAAAATATGGCTACGATCAAAGATATCGCAACTAAAGCAGGCGTTTCTGCTGCTACAGTCTCACGCGTTTTAAATTATGACGAAACAATGTCTGTCAGTCCTGATACTCGAAACAGGATATTTAAAATTGCTGAAGAACTAAATTACGTCAAGCACACTCAAAATAAAAAGCAGATAAAAGATCGACCTTTGGAAAAACGTTTAGCGATCATTCAATGGTACACCGAACAAGAAGAAGTCCACGATCTTTATTACTACGCGATTCGTTTAGGGATCGAAAAACAAGCGCATAAGCTCGGCTATGAGATCACGCGGATCTTTCATAATGATCCTTTGGAGAAAGCGACCCAAGCTAATGGTGTGATCGCGATCGGCAAGTACAGTCGCCAAGAAAGTCACGATATTGCTTCTTTAAACTCAAATTTAGTATTTGTCGATAGCAATACTTTGAATTTGGGCTACAATTGTGTCATTTCTGACTTTGATGGTGCCGTTAAAATGGCTTTAGACCACTTTTTGAGCCAAGATCAAACCAAGATCGGACTTTTAGCTGGTGAAGAAAAGACCGCCGATCAAACTGATTCCTTGATCGATCCACGTTTCAGGTCATTTAAAAACTATTTGAGCGATCTAAAACTTTACGATCCGCGCTATGTTTACATCGGAAAATTTTCACCTGAATCAGGTTATCAAATGATGGAACAAGCGATCAAAGAGTTAGGCGACGATCTACCCCAAGCCTTTTTCATCGCTAATGATGCGATCGCCGTCGGAGCTTTGCGCGCACTACAAGAAAATAATATTTCAGTACCCGAGCGTGTCAGTTTGATCTCATTTAATGATACATCTTTAGCAAAATTTGCTTTCCCTGCGCTTAGCAGTATCAAAGTCTTCACTGAACAAATGGGGCGTTCAGCGGTGACTCTACTTAGCACCTTAGCCGAACAAGAGCAAGAAACACCCGAAATGGTGACCTTGGGAACTAAACTGATCAAACGTGACAGTAGCTTAAATTAGTCCACATCAAAAAAGACCATAAACGTCGTGAAGTGAACCCCCTAAGTTGGACAAAGGAATCTAACTTAGGGGGTTTTACTATG
>OFHN01000942.1_pt1 | contig 23174 bp, 23 predicted proteins | sample 1521321 | NCBI WGS metagenome assembly OFHN01 (sample SAMEA3504130, study PRJEB24116) | mouse gut metagenome | biome: mouse gut; feature: mouse-associated habitat; material: faeces | place: Denmark | collected 2011
AAATAGAGAGATTTCATTTTAGAACTTTCCATAATAAATCACTATACATAAGCATCTTTTGCGTACATTACCAGACAAAGAACCGCTAAGACAGTCTCTACTACCGGCTGTGCGGCAATGACGCCGTTTAATTGCCAGAAACGATTCAAAAGTATCACTGCCGGGATAAATAGCAATATATTCCTCATAATCGTTACACACAGTGATTTTACAGCTGCGCCTAATGCCTGATAATAACTCGTTACCATATTGATGATCCCAAGCATTGGCGCCGACAGGCCTAAAATACGAATAAAATAACCTGCCTGATGTATCAGTGATGCATCATGGAGAAACACGCTTGCCAGGTTTGTTCCCAATAAGCAGAATACAGCTAAAAAAATTGCTCCCAAAAGGATTCCATATATTGTGGATATTTTCATTGCCTGTGACATCCTCTCCCTTTTCCCCGCGCCGTAATAATACCCTATAAGCGGGGCAGCGCCCTGTGAAAGACCAACGGAAAGCATAATCGGAATCATATCGACCTTATAGGCAATTCCGTATGACGCAACTGCGTCGGAACCATAGATTCCGATAAAATTATTGAGAACGATATTGGAAACACTAAGCAGCACGGTGATCAGCGCACCTGGGATCCCGATACTGATTACGCTGCCAACCATTTTTTTGTGCAGTGCAAACTGCCTGATCGAAAGCGAAACCAACGGATTTCCTTTTCTCTCTGCCCCAATCAAACAGACCAGATAATAAATTGCGGAGCAGAAAAACCCAAAGGATGTGGCAAGTGCAGCCCCAGCCGTTCCCCAGTCCAAGAATACAATAAAAACAAAGTCAAACACGATATTGATGGAATTTCCAAGTGCCAGTCCGATTGTGCTTTCTTTTATAAACCCAAGCGAGCGAAACAGATGAACGAACCCGTTGGAAAGAATAATAAAGGGCGCTCCAAGAAAAATGTATTTCAGATAATTACTGGTATCCGCCATATTTTCTGCGTCTGCACCCGACAGCGCTGCAATCGGTTCCATAAAGACAATACCGACGATCAGAATCATTATCCCGGACAATACCATTGCATACAGACAAAAATTCAATGTACTTCTGACCTCATTATTCTTGTTTTCCCCCAGCAGTCTGGCAATCACACTATTGCCGCCCATGCCAAAAGCAGAAGCAACCGACATAATCATCAAAAGAATTGGCGTACACAGCGTAACCGCCGCAATCATTGCAGGCTCTTTCGTCAGAGAAACAAAAAAAGTATCTGCAATGTTATAAATTAAAGTCGTAAGCTGCCCCAGCATGGCAGGCAGTCCCATCCGCAAAACCGCTTTTGAAATATTTTTTTCTTCAAATACCGCTGCCATTTCATTTAACCTCCCTAATCTGTTCCTTGTATTTATTATCAGCATACGCTATCATGAGTAGGAACACCCGGACATCTGTCTCGTTTGGAGGAAAACTATATGAAAAGATTTTATGATAAAGCCCTCATTGAAACCTGTTTAAAGCAAACAAACTACGAATCCATTATGAACGGCTTACAGGAATATTTATTTGTTGTAAAATATGAAAAAAATGAATTTGTTACCATGCCGCTACAACAAGAACACCTGTTTCAAATTATCATTCAAGGCGCTGTAAGCATTTATTTTATCAGAGATGATGGATCGGCATATTCTCTTACAACAAGCAGAGAGAATGAGTTACTCGGTGAAATGGAACTTTTCCAACACCAGACAAGTAATGTTTATGCCGAAGCGAAGGATGAAGTAATTTGTCTTGCACTGTCTATTGAAGCAAGCAAAGACGCGCTGCTGAAAAACTGCCGGTTTTTGCAATTAGTATGTGAATCGTTAACAAAAAAAATGGAATCTGTCACAACGCTTGACGCTGCCCCGGCAGGCTTAAAACAGCGTGTCCTGATTTACATGAAGTACAAATGCAGCAACGGAGAATTAAAAGGCCTGCAGCAGGCGGCATTTCACCTAAACTGCAGTTCCCGCCAGCTGCAGCGAATCCTGAATCAGTATAAAGCTGACGGAACTGTAACCAAAACAGGAAAGGGAGCTTACAAACTTACTGCCTCATCATCGTTTCAAACAGATCTCTGTCCATAAAGCAAAGCGGCAGCTCCCGCTTCATGGGACGCTGCCGCTAACATTTCTGTCTATATTTTATCGAAAAAAATATATCTTTCATCTGGCTGCTGACCGTTATGAGCCTTCCATTGACATTCCATCATCTTCATATCGGTGAACACAGCTTTGAAAGAAGAATCTTCCGGCGAACAGGCATAGATGCCAAACTTGATTTTACCACGTCCTTTCTTCATATGGCAAATACGCATTTGATTAAATTTCACGCCATCTTCCGAACATTCTATACAATAATCATCTTCACGGCGGCTAAAGCGATACCACATAGTTTTGACAGAGGAAGGAATGACAGCAGTAGCCCAGTCGGAAAATCCTCCATTCGTTACGACACTGCCTAAATGCTGGAACTCTTCGTTCTCATATTCAATGGAACCTTTCAGCCAATTTTCACTATCTAAATACATAACAATACCGCATTGGTCAAATCGGCGGCGGTTTTCTGAAACATCGGTTTTTACAACAAAGCTGAAATAATTTTCATCCGTTTCCATTTGAAGCACAGGCGCAGTATCATTTTGAAAATGATAATAAGTTCTTTGCCACAGATCGGTGTGCGGTTCTGTAACAATCTCCACCCTCTCATTGTCCACATGATACTCCTCCGGTTCTCGCATCCACTCAAATCTTGTCATATCCATAAAATCTTCCTCCTCAATTTGTATTTGCTGCTGCCTGCACAGGTCATAACCTCCACCTTCCGTATTGCTGTTACCTGCTATTCCATGTGTGTGATAAAATATTTTTGAACACTAATATCGCATCTAAATCATTATAACCATATCTCATTTTCATACTATCAGGCAATTCCTTTATTGCTCTCATATATAAAATCCTTTAACGGCTTACTGGTATAGTTTGAAAAATCGCCGTATACAGCAAACCTCACACCATAATTGATGAACTTCTGTTTTCATTTTCTGCCTCCTGCTATTCATACAAACTGTCAATCAAATGGTCAACCATAAAATCAAAGGTTTCTATATGATTGTGCGGAAGAATATCTTTATTTTTGATATTCATAATTAACGAGTAAATAACGGATATCGCCAAATCCGCATTAACTTTAAATTTCAAATACGGCTGGCTGAAAAAAATCTGTTGGCTCATATGATTGGATTTTTCGATTTTTTTTGCCTGTTCCTCTGATAACTTGTTCGTCAAAATTGTAAAATCCGTACTGTCCGAATCGTACAAAAAATTGTTTTTATCATATTCCCGATAAATGAGCTTTAAAGCCTCCGCAGCACCATACTTATCTTTGTGTTTTTCGATTACCGCTGATGCCGCATTGCAGATTTGTTCCTGCACAAAACACAACACCTCGCAAAAGAGAGCCTCTTTCGATTCAAAGAAAAGATAAAACGCCCCTTTTGAAATTCCTGCCTGTCTGCAAAGGTCATCGACACTTGTTTTCTTATAACCATACTGTGTCCAGCTCTGCTTACAGGCTTCCTGCAAACTTCTTTTGATGTTTTCTTTTTCTCGTTCTGTAAAACTTCTTGCCATATCGTGTTCTCCTTTATATGACTAAAAATACCGTATCAGTCATAAATATGGTACACCCTATACCAGTAAACGTCAAGAAATATTTTCAAAATGCGCTTTCGCATGATGAAATCAAAAAACGCCATATCCCGGTTAACATAAGGATACAGCGTTTTTCATTATTGCCACTGAAATTTATTCTCACTGATTTTCTTTGATTTTTTCGTTTTGATATTGTATAAGAAAAAATTACCCTTTTTTCCGTAATACACCTGTTTAGAGGTGATTTTCCCTACAAAATCTGCGGAAAGTTTTGCCACGATGGTCTTTTTATTTTTACCTGCCAGGCTGCAGCTTTTTATTTTTACAGAGGACGTATTGATTTTTTCTGTATAATATACTTTTCCTGACGCAAAATTCAAGGCACCGCCGATGTTACTGCTGAATTTTAAAAACTTTTCCGTCTTGCAGTTATAGATATATCCATTTGGATTCCACCTGATACTGTCGTAAACAAGCAGATATTGCTTGTATTGGTCAACTGGAATCGCGTTTTTCCGAATCGATTTCCCTTTCTTTGTTTTCATATCAAAACGATATGTACCCATACAGGAAATATCGCCGTCTATAAGATACGCAAGATAAAACTTTCCTTTATAGTATGCCCGAATACTATATCCATCTTTCACTTTACCAATCAGGGTTCGGTTTTTTCCACTGATTTTTACGGAATAAATATAAGCAACGCCCTGTGCTCCCCCTTGCTCCACACCATTTTCGGTATAATAGAGTACAGAGCCATCGGTTACAAATCCTCCAAGGTAATAGATACTATGTCCCTTAGAAGCCTGGGCAACCACTTTTCCCGTTCCCGTCTTTGATGTGGATGCATAGATTGTGTTGTCGGACGTCCAAAAATAATAGTTCCCTGTTTTCACCCTGTTATTACCATCAAAAAATCCCGTTTTGAGTGAAGCGGCCTGGGTTTTCATGGGATGGATAAAGAAAATACCTGCCAGGATACAAAAAACTATACTACTCAAAAAAACATACTTCCATTTCTTCTGTTGCCTCATAATTCTCCCTTCCTTTACCTGTACGTTCACAAATCTGTGTAAATATTTACTATTTGATTTTAATAAACATCTTTTGTACAGTCAATATTTGAAGATTAAAGAGTTATCGGATAATTTTTTTATATTTCCTGTAACCGAAAAATTTATTCATTAAATTATTTTTATGCCAGAAAAGACGCTCATTATTTTTGACAAGGTACAGGACTGACGCAAGGTTATCAACTCTATGAAGTATTTCTGTGAGAATGCTCCGCAGTATCACATTGCCTGTACCGGTTTTTTGCTGAGGATTGCCTTGGCGAAGCCATCCTCCTCTCTGTTATATGCTATACTATAGGCGTTTGCGAAACGCCAAAACCCGCATAATTATGGGATTCTTTTTGTTATAAATTAAAATAACTCCTCACCGGATATGGTATAATAGAGTTGTCCAGAAACTATAAACCATGCATCAGGAAAGGAGTTATTCTGATACCTATTGATGCCATACAAACAGCTCTCTTTGGCAGATATTTTTCAGGACTGTCAGGATAAATTTGATCATGACAAACCTGCGTTTCTGTCTCTATTAGAAGAACATATCAATCTTGATGAAATTATTCCAATTACTTTCCGTAATCATTTCTATGCGTCAACGGGCAGAACCCGTAAATACCCTCTCAAAGCTTTACTTCGGGCTTTGATCATCCAACGCATTTTTTCTATTCCCACCGACCGGCTTTTGCTCACTTTTCTCCATTACTCCAGATATTTACGGGAATTCTGCGGTTTTTCCAAAATTCCCGATCCCTCCAGAATCACCCGCTTTAAACAGGACTTCCTTGTTGATCTGCAGTCCGTTTTTGACAGCCTTGTTGACCTTACCGAACCGATCTGTCAGGTCATTGACTCTGCCAAAGCCGGTATGACTGTCTTTGATTCCTCCGGGATTGCAGCCTTTGTCACTGAAAATAATCCGAAATACGCAAACCGCATTATCAGACAGTTAAAAGCTTATGCGAAATCCATGGGATTCGATAAAAATTATAATCCTTATACCGCTGCTTACCGTTCCATGCCTTCCCATGCCCTCGCTAATCCACAGATCAGGCAGCTTTTTATCAATGGACATTTCTGCTATGTCTTTAAGTTTGGCATCGTCACCAACGGTTTAGGCATCGTCCGCCATATTGCTTTTTACAACAAGGATTTCATGCTTTCCCACCCTGATATCATTGTCACCACAAAATCGGACTCCCCCGATGAAGATAAATCTGCCCATGATTCAAAGCTCCTTATCCCTACCCTGAAAGATTTCTTCTCTAAGCATCCCCTCATCAATCCGAAAATCTTTCTTGGTGATGCTGCTTTTGATACCCTGCAGCTTTATAAAGATCTTCTTTCTGGTGATACCTTTGGCGATGGACGCCATTTTTCTAAAGCATACATACCGCTTAATGCAAGGGCTCATCTCGAAAATGTGGATTATACAGTCAATCAAAATGGCATCCCCTGCTGTCCCCATGATCCATCCCTTCCCATGAAATATGAGGGGATTTCCAGACTCCGCAGCGGTGTGACCAGATACAAGTTCGTCTGTCCCAAGGTCAAATGGGTATCCGATAAATCCTCCGGGAAAAATCACAGGCAATGCCTGTGTGCTGCCCCCTGCACTTCCTCTAAATGCGGCCGCATGGTTTATATCTATCCTGAAAAAGACCTCCGTGCATATCCTGGTGCCATCCGGGGTTCCGAAGAATGGGACAGTACTTACAAAATACGGACTGATTGTTGAAAGAAACATCAATCATATGAAAGAAAAGCTCTGTCTTGCCGGCCGGCGTACACAGAATCAAAAAACCTTACATGCAGATCTGGTTCTGGCGGGCATCACACAGTTGATCACCGTATTGCTTGCAGACAGAATCCATCATCATGAATATATCCGCAGTTTAAAGCCGCTGGTCTCATAGGACTTACCACTTTATAAATAGGGCAATGCTTTATTAAAGTGCGCCTCAATCATCCATATTTTGTTTTTATCCCTGAAATCCTGCTTTGCAGGTTTTCTTCTTTGTCTGGAATCAGAATTGCGAACGAGCTTGGCGAGTTTCGCAATCACCTAATATGTTGTATATAGAAAAGCCGCAGAACCAAGAATCTGCATCATCTGCAAATTCATTGGCTCTGCGGCTTAGCGGCTGGCTCCTGAATCACGGTTATTTGAAATTGTTCTACATTTATTAGAATTTCCTGTTTGCACTTTGGGCAGAATACAGGGAAATTCTTCATGGTTGTATCTGCCCTGATCTTATCGCGGGTCTTGTTTCCGCATAATGGACAATAGATCCAATCAGATTCATACATTTTCTTCTTTGTTATTTGTTTTCCTCCTAACGAAAGTTAACATTTTATTGTTTTATATATCAAGTCTATAAACGGTATCAGCACATGTCAAGTGTCCATTTTTCATAGTTTCTGCTTCCTTCCACAAAGCGCTTCAGCCCTTCTTGCAGCTGGCTGCGGGGGCAGGCGACATTCATTCTTATAAACGAACTCCCACTTTCACCATACTGCCTCCCTTCTGACAGGTACAATCCCGTATGTTTCCTCAGATACTGCGTAAATTCCGTTGCACATCCTGGCATGTCCCGGCAGTCCAGCCACATCAGATAGGTAGCCTGTGAAGAAACCGGCCTGATCTGTGGAACCTCTTTCTTCAGATAATCCTCCACAAAATTTTTATTTTCCTGAATATATTCTCTCAAAGCATTAAGCCATGCCTCCCCCTTCGTAAAAGCCGCCACCGCCGCTTCTACCGCAAAGGAATTCGGCTCTGCAACCTCATCCGTGTTCAGCCCCCGCCAGACCTTATGCCGCAGGCTGGAATCAGGAACGACCACTGCTGCTGTCTGCAGTCCCGCCAGATTAAAGGCTTTTGTGGGCGCTATACAGGTAATGCTGTTATTTCTACAGCTTTCCGAAACAGATGCAAAAGGGATATATTCCTGGCCGGGGCTGGTCAGGTCACAATGAATTTCATCCGAAATCACAATTACATGATGTTTCCTGCACAAATCGCCAACCCGCCCCAGTTCCTCCCGGCTCCAGATTCTTCCTACCGGATTGTGGGGATTACACAAAATCATCAGGGTAGTCTGCGGATCGGAAAGTTTTTGTTCCAGAGCCTCAAAATCCATATGATAAGTATTTCCGTCATATTGCAGCGGACTCTCTACAATATTTCTTCCGTTATTCACAATAGAATTGAAGAAAATATTGTAAACCGGTGTCTGTACCAGCACATTTTCCCCCACTGTCGTCAGCTTGCGTACCATACTGGAAATGGCCGGAACCACCCCTGTACAGAAAACAAGCCACTCTTTTTCCATGGAAAAAACATGCCGCCGCTGCCACCAGTCCATATAAGCCTGATACCATTCTTCCGGCACAATGGAATAGCCAAATACACCATGAGCGGCTCTCTCCTGAATTGCTGCCTGAATCTCCGGCGCTGTCTGAAAATCCATATCTGCCACCCACATAGGCAGCTCATGCTCTTTTACATCCCATTTCAGTGAATGGGTATTTCTCCTGTCTACAGGTTTATCAAAATCGTAAGGCATCCTGCACCTCCAAACTTTCTGTCAAATTGATTCACGAAAATCAAATACCTCGCTGCCTGCAGCGTGCATTTGACTGCCAAAGGTCATGTAGACCTTATTCCAGCGAAAATGTCACCGTCACATCCCCGCTTCCAAGGGCTTCCTCCCAACCGGTCAGATCATCCACATGCCCCAGTCTTGTATAGCTCCACGAATTGGAGCCATAAAATATAACAATCTGGTTTCCATTATATAAGACAATATCTCCTGCATGGGTTGTGGTCTGACTGTTGTTGGCAGGAAGGCTTGTTCCCAAAGAACCTACCTTTTCAAAACCGGAATAATCACTCATCTGAATGCTCACCGGATTTTCCCGCACCATTTCCACAAACGAAGCTACTGCCTCATTTTCTTCTAATGTGGCTGAAAATACTGCATCGCCAACCTGTACCTTCATATTCATTACAGCCTCCTCTGCTCCATTTTGGATATCCGCTTCTGTGCCATCTGTTTCACTCATTTCCGTTTCCGGTACAGTTTCCCCATCCCCCGTATCTGCTGCTGATTCTGTCATGTTTTCTGCCTCATCGGAAATAGTTCCCAGTTGCATTCTCTCCGCCTTAGTTTCCGTAGAATCCATAGCCTCGGATTGTACATTTGCATTCTCTGATTCTTCCGAAAGATCAGACAGAGGTGTCCCTTCTTCCAGGGGAGATTCTGTCTCGTCAGCAGGCGTCTGTGCCTGTATAGTTCCACATGCTGCCATCGAAAGTACAGCTATCACAACGCACAGCAAAGCGCAAAATTTTTTCATGGTCTGTCTGCTCCTCTTTTTCTATTTTATCGTTTCATATCGGGAGCGCCTTTATAAAAACAAGGACTCCGAACAGGCTTAGAACTGCCCCGAACATCCGGTTCACCTTCTGAAAACTGTTTTTTCTCTTCTTTTTTCTGACCAGGGAAACTGCAGCAGTAAGTCCTCCCCACCAGAGCCAGGTTCCAAGAAACACTCCCAGAACTACCAGCCAGCCATTCCCTTTTGTGCTGCCTCCTGCAATGCCAAACCAGGAGAAGGCAAACAGAAAGGTCAGGATTGCCGCCGGATTTGTGATTCCTACTGCAAATGATGTCAGAAACATCCTACATCTTCCCGATACTTCCGGAACCTCCGCCTCTTCTCCTTTTCGGAAGAACAGGCGGATTCCCAGATACAGCACGATTGCTCCACCTACCAGATGGATAACCATTTGATGTTCCAGAAGAAAATCAGAAACTATGGTCAGTCCAAAGGCCCCGATTCCTGCATAAATGCAGTCTGCCACAGAGGAACCCATTCCCGTAAGGAGGCCGGCCTTTATCCCGTATTCCCAGGTTCTCTGCACGGTCATGGCTCCCACTGCCCCCACCGGCACACCAAAGATCAATCCAATCAGAATCCCTTTCAAAAGCAGGCTCATACTGCCTCCTTCAGTTCTCTTCTATAAATAATCCTTGTTTTTGCTGGGTCTGCCTTGTCTTTTTCAATGATCAGCTCATCAATGCTGTCTGCCTGGATTACCCCACCGGAAGGGTTCATTACGCTGTCAATCTTCCCGATAACTTCCGCATCCACTGTAGAATATTCAAAAGCAAGGGTAGTATTCAGAAGCTTACAGTTCTTCATTACCAGGTTATCAATGTAGCACATCCCCTGCAGGCTCTCGATGGTGCAGTTTATAAGTGTCAGGTTCTTTGCATTCCAGCCCAGGTATTCACCGGAGATAAAGGAATCATACACCGTCACATTCTCCGTGTTCCAGAAGGCATCCTTTGAAAGCATACGGGCATTGTGGATTTCCATATTCTTTACCCCGTCAAAGGAGTAATTGCCCACCAGCTGGAAGTCCCTAAGCACCATATTCCGGCTGTTCATGGCGAAATAGTCGCCTTTTGCCGTCACATGGTCAAGCTCCACATCCTCACAGTTCCAGAGCGTTTCAGCCGCATTGGGAAGGTTGACATTCTTCAGGTTTACACCCCGGCAGCGGCGGAAATTCTTGGGCGCTTCAATCACCGCATCTTCCACAGTGATATGATCCGTATACCATACCCCTGCACGGGCCATTTCAAACCATGTACAATTTCTGGCTGTAATATTCTTTGCATACCAGAAAGGATATTTCCATTTGAACATACAGCCCTCCAGTTCAATATCATGGCTCTCCTTCAGCGGTGACTCCCCATCTGCAAAGATACTGTCATAAATCTTAAGATCTGCTCCCTGAAACAATGCTCTTTCTCCTGTCAAATACTCCTGTCTGATTTCTTTTTCTTGCATGAACGTTCCTCCTGTGACTTTCTAATTATTTGTTTTTTCAATACAATACTTTTTATTCTTGCTGATTTCTCAACTCATCAGAAACTTTTATAAGATAAACCCACTTCCTGATTTGCTGGTATCTGTTTTATCATTTTTGCGGGAACGCCGCCAACAATTACGCCAGACGGAACATCCTTTGTCACCACTGCCCCAGCCGCTATAATAGCGCCATCACCAACCGTTACCCCCTGCAGTACCGTTGCATGGGCGCCAATCCATACATTTTTTCCAATATGAATCGGTTTGGGAATCAGTTCCCCGCGACGCTTTGGATCCTGCTCATGGTTCAAAGTTGCCAGGACAACCATTGGGCCAATGAATGCCCCATCACCAATGTAAATCCCTCCCTGATCCTGAAACTGGCATCCCCCGTTAATAAAAACATGCTTTCCAATATGTATATTCTTTCCACAGTCTGTATAAAATGGCGGAAACAATCCAAAGCTCTCATCTATTTTTTGTCCTGTAAGAATTGAGAATAACTCACGTATTTCCTGCGGTTCATGATAGCCGCAATTGATCCGGGACGTTATTTTCATTGCCTCCTGACTCAGCTTTCCCATATGCTGATGCACATCAGAGCCACATACCACCTTTTTTCCAGAATTCATTTCTGCAATAAAACTCTCCGTATTCATACATTCCTCCTGCCTTCTTTCCAAACTTGTAACCGAAAAATCATTACGGCCAAACTTCTTTCTTCACAAGTTTAGTATAGATAGGCAAAGTCAAAATATCAAATACTTATACTTAATCATTTTGTATAGAAAAAAACTATATACTTTTGATAATCTAAGGAGGCCCACGCAGAGCCTCCTTCCATATTTTCTTACATAATATAAACCCGTACAAATAAAATAGCAAATATTTATATATAATACATTTTCATAGTTGAAACCTATTGAAATTTGTGTTAGGATGTATTCAGGGTTTCCTTGTTATTGCCGAATAGCATAGAGGTATCCTCAGGCAAAGCTTCCTTTAAAGATAAAAATAGCGTTGTAAACAGATCAGAACAATAAGAAGGAGCGTAAATATGGAAATACGGGTATTGCAATATTTTCTTGCCATCGCAAGAGAACAGAGTATCATACGGGCCGCCGAGTCTCTTCATCTCTCCCAGCCCACACTGTCCACGCAGATTAAGAATATGGAAGAGGAGCTTGGAAAACAGCTGCTGATCCGCGGCACAAAGGGTTCCCGCAAAGTCACGCTGACGGAAGAAGGAATGATTCTTCGGAAACGTGCGGAAGAAATCCTGGATCTGGTAAAGAAAACAGAGAATGAGATTACCTGCTCCGACCATGTTGTGATCGGGGATGTCTATATTGGCGCAGGTGAGACAGATGGGATGCGCCTGCTGGCAAAAGCTGCCGGAAATTTAAAAAAGCTTTATCCGGGAATCCATTACCATATTTCCAGCGGCAATGCTGTCTTTGTCAAAGAACAGCTTGATAAAGGACTGATTGATTTTGGGATTATATTTGGAACTCCGGATTCCACCAAATATGAATCATTAAAGCTCCCGTCAAAGGATATCTGGGGTGTACTGATGCCAAAGGACTCCCCACTGGCGGAAAAAGAATCTGTCTCCCCGGAGGATCTGTGGGACCAGCCATTACTGATTTCACAGCAGGAAGCAGAGGGCGGAAGAATCTCCCGTTGGATGAAGCGCCGCCTCTCGGAACTGGATATCACTATGACATATAACCTACTGTTCAATGCCTCCCTGCTTGTGGAAGAAGGATTGGGATACGCCATTTGCTTTGACAGGATCATCAATACTTCCGGCGACAGCAAACTCTGCTTCCGTCCCTTATCGCCCACCCTTGAAATTGAAATGTATATGATCTGGAAAAAATACCAGGTCTTTTCCAAACCTGCCGAGAAGTTTTTATGGATGATACAGGAAAATATGTATAAATAATCATTATACTCTAAGATCCTATGCCATAGAAAAAAGCGCAACCGTTTATAAGTTCACCGTTGCGCTTTTCCCTGTCTGCTCAATTATCATCTCTCCAGCATCTTCTCAATAAACACCCCATACCCTTTGGTCGCGTCCGATATAAACACATGCGTGACCGCCCCGATCATCTTCCCATCCTGCAATATCGGGCTTCCGCTCATGCCCTGCACAATCCCGCCCGTTTCATTCAGCAGCTTTTCGTCGGTTACATGAAATAAAATGCCTTTATTTTCTTCCTGATGATTGAAATCAATCTCGTCAATTTCAATCCGGTACTGCCGGAGGTCGCCGTCCAAAGCAGAACAAATATACGCCTCGCCCGTATGAATCTCCTGCTTCATTCCCACTTCTACATAGGCGTCTTCCATCTCCCCCGGAATCCGGTTCAGTGTTCCGTAAATCCCTGTTTTGGTATTTTCCCGGATCGTCCCAAGGCAGTATTCTTCTTTATAATTGATGACCCCCGTCAGTTCTCCGGGCGTACCGTCCTTGCCTTTGACAATTCCTACAATATCGGTATCATAAACGGCTCCCTCCGCCAGCCGGATCATGCTTCCCGTATCGCCGTCGCTGACCGGATGCCCAAGAGCCCCGAATTCCAGATTCTGTCTGATATAAGTCATCGTACCCACGCCCGCCATATCGTCTCTGACCCAGATGCCGAGCTTATACGTACCGTCTTTTAACGGGATCGGCTCTATCTTAACCTCTATCGTTTCGTTATCACGCAGAATCCCGAGCACAACCGGATTGCCGCCGGATGCGTTCACCAGATCGACCAATTCTTCTTTTTCGGAAACCTCGGTTCCGTTTACGGTCAGAATATAATCTCCGCCCTGAACAATCTGATCGGCAGGTTCGTAATTTAATCCGTCCGACGCCGTTACTTTCCCGGTTCCGATAATCAAAATGCCGCTGGTTTTCGTATAGATGCCGATCGGCTTTCCGGAAGGCATAACATAATCTTTCGCCACTACATGTACGGACACTTCTTTTACAGGAATCAGATTTAAAAATTTACAGGTCAGAAGATAGTCCTGCCCAATGTAACTGGTTTGCTTGGCCTGTGTGTGATCCCGAAACACCGGAACGCTGGATTCTTTCTTTTCCACCGTAACCGGAACGGGAAATTCGACGTGTTCGTCTTCCCCGTACACCGCATAGATTTCATCCGGTATGGAATCATACAGCAGGTTTGCCGCAAACAGCAAAAAACAGGCAAAAGCCGCTAGAAACCATCGTTTCCTGTGCCTTTGAAATTTATGATAACACATTTGATAAAACCCCTTTCCGTAAAAAATACCGACAGAATGCGCCGCTTTCTCCGCTTAAAAACTCAGGCAGAAAAAAAGCCGGCGGACGGCAGTTTTTCAGCATTTGCATGATTTGCATGCAAAAAAGAAGGATACAAGTCGTTTGTATCCCTCTTAGTATGTACGGATTTCTAAGGTTCACCCAATGTTTTTTTTGTATTTGCTGCCAATTCTTTCATTTCTTCTGCGCTTTTGTATACGGTATCCGTAATTTTTACGCCGCCTAACATCCGGGCAAGCTCTCCGATGCTTTCCTGTTGGGAAAGCGGACGGATTGTCGATATCGTCGTCTGGTTTTCTACCGATTTTTCAATGACATAATGGCTGTCCGCCATAGCTGCAATCTGCGGCAGATGCGTGATGCATATGATCTGATGGCTTCTGCCGAGCGCATTCATTTTTTCCGACACCATCTGCGCCGTTCTTCCGCTGATTCCGGTATCAATTTCATCAAAGATCAGCGTGCCGACCGCATCCGTATCCGCCAGAACGGATTTCATTGCCAGCATAATTCTGGAAAGCTCTCCGCCCGAGGCAATTTTTTCCAATGATTTCTGCGGTTCCCCGGGATTTGCAGAAATCAGAAATTCGGCGTCGTCATAGCCGTTTGCCGTAAAACGATCCATTTTTTTAAAATCCATGGAAAAGGAAACATCCGGAAAATTCAAATCTTTCAGCTGGCTGATGATGGCCTGTGTCAGCTCACCGGCAGCTTCTTTTCGAATGTCCGAAACAAGATCCGAGTACCGTTTCACTTCCTGTTCGCTCGTTTTAAATTCCTGCTGCAGGCGATTCAGATAAGCGTCATAATCGGCAAGCTTTTCCAGGCGCTCTTTTTTCCTGCCGCATTCTTTTAATATTTCATCGACCGTAGATCCGTATTTCGCCTTCAGATGGTTGACCAGATCCAGGCGCCGTTCCGTTTCTGCAAACGTCTCTTCGTCAAAAGACGTATCTGAAATATAGTCTGCGATTTCCCGGTTAAAATCATTCAAAAGATTGTCAATTTCCGTTAACTGGTTCTCAAACCCCGCTAACGTTTCATCATACTCGGATACGCCCGACAAATTTTTCAGCGCATGAGAAATCTGTTCTGTCGCAGACCCAAACCCTTCGCTTGTCTTTTCATATGCGCCGGAAACGGCTTCCATGATCTTCTGCCCGTGCAGCAGCCTCCGATAATCCGCCTCCAGCTGATCGTCTTCGCCGCTAAGCAGCGCCGCTTCTTCTATTTCGTTTATTTCATATTCCAGAAAAGAAATTTCCCGTTCCCGTTCCGCGGCGTCAAGGCTTGCTTCTTCCAGCTCTTTTTTGCATTTTTTATAAATTTCAAACGCATCTTTTAACAGATCCTTTTCTTTCTGCAGACGGTTTTTCGCATACGCATCCAGGATATTCAGATGATTTTTCTTCACCAGCAGCGACTGATGTTCATGCTGTCCATGAATATCAATCAAAAGCCCCGCTACTTCTTTTACTTTGGAAGCGGGAACGCTTTCTCCGTTGATCTTTGAAACGCTTCTTCCGTTTGTCATTCTTCTGCTTAAAATCAGGCAGTCGTCTTCCAAAAAAATATCCATCGTCTGAAGCGTTTGTTTTAATTTTTCATCCGTAATGGAAAATGTCAGCTCCACAAAACCGTACGGCGCGTTCTTACGGATCATTTCTTTCGGGAGCTTTCCTCCCAGTGCAAGGCTGACAGAACCGATAATGATCGATTTTCCCGCTCCCGTTTCTCCGGTCATGATATTAAGCCCCGGTTGAAATTCCACTTCGGCTTCATCGATCAACGCAAGGTTTTTGACATATAAATTTTGTAACATAGATTCTCCTTTAGGCATCCTCAACAATTTTTTTCAGACGTTCCATCAGCGTTACGGTATCCTCTGTCGTACGAACCGCACACATGATCGTATCGTCTCCGGCAATGCTTCCGACAATCTCATGGCATTCCATGGCGTCCAGCGCTGCGGCTACCGCCATCGCCATGCCCGATACGGTTTTTACCACCAGAATATTCTGCGCCATATCCATCGAAACAAAACCGTTTTGAAACACATGGTTATATTTTTCTTTTAAATCTTCCGTATTTTCTGCAACTGCGGCATACCTTGGCTTTCCGTTTCCCATGGAAACTTTTGTCAGCTTCAGTTCTCGTATGTCTCTGGAAACGGTCGCCTGCGTCACCTGATATCCTTCCGCTTTCAGATAGTCGGAAAGCTCTTCCTGTGTTGAGATTTCATGTAGTTGGATTAACTCTAAAATCCTGGTATGTCTTTTCGATTTCATTCAATAACCCTGCATCTTTCTTCTCAATATTTCCAAAAAACTAAGCCTGCTTAACTTTATGATTTTCGCTTTCTGCTTTGCGGCGCAGATCGTGACATAATCTCCGGGAAGCAGCTCAGATGCCCATTCCCCGTCAAAATTTACGTCGACGCTTTCGTTTCTGACCGGCTGCCTGCCTTTTAACGCAACCGTAATATGGTCGTTTGCATCTAAGACAATGCTCTTTGCATTCAGGTTATGGGCATTGATCGGCGTGACGAGTATCATGCGTGCTTTCGGATCTACGATCGGACCGCCTGCCGACATACTGTAACCGGTAGAACCTGTCGGAGTTGCAATAATAATGCCGTCCGCCCGGTATGTATTTAAATATTCCCCATTGACGGATACGATCAGCTCTACCAGCTGCATCGCTCCTTTTCTGCAGATCACCACATCGTTCAGTGCGGTCGTTCCCTCCTTCTTCCGATCCGAAGAACGCTTCGGGCTGCTGCCGGCGCCTTCTTCTCCGCTTAACATCATGCGCTCTTCAATGATATAATTTCCCAGCATGATCTCTTCGATAGCAGTACAAATCGTGTTTTCTTCCAGTTCGCACAGATATCCCAAATGTCCTAAATTCACACCGATGAGCGGAATATTTTTTTTTGACGCAATACCTGCGGCACGGATTAATGTCCCGTCTCCTCCAAGCACAAAAATACCCTCCGCCGATGCCGGAATTTCTTCTCCCTCCCGGATCACCTGGCAGCTTCCTCCCTTTAATTCGATCAGCGATTTCATTTCCTTGGTCAGACAGTAATCCTTATCCTTGCAGGGATTGGTGATGATGCAAAAATCTTTCATTTCTTTTTGTCCAGCGCAGCATGTGCCTCTTCCACCGTCCGGTCAATATCGGCATCTTCTACGCTTCCTTCCCCGTTCTTTTTGATATACAGCAGATATTCTATATTGCCCTCCGGACCCTTAATCGGTGAATAATCCAGATCCAGAACCGCAAATCCGATTGTTTTTGCAAACGACGCCACTTTTGTGATCACCTCTTTGTGTACGTCCTTATCCCGTACAACGCCCTTTTTTCCGACTTTCTCTCTTCCTGCCTCAAACTGGGGCTTGATCAGACAGACCATTTCCCCGTCGTCTGTCAAAAGCTTTTGTACCGGCTCTAAGACTTTCGTAAGAGAAATAAAAGATACGTCTACGGACGCAAAATCCAGGCAGTCCGAAAGATCAGAGGGCGTCACGTAACGGATATTCGTTTTTTCCATACAGACCACCCGGTCGTCGGTTCTAAGCTTCCATGCAAACTGCCCGTAGCCTACGTCTACCGCATAAACTTTCTTGGCGCCGTTTTGCAGCATGCAGTCCGTAAACCCTCCGGTAGAAGCGCCGATATCCATACATATTTTACCGGACAGCGCAGTACCGAAACGAAGGATCGCCTTCTCCAGTTTTAATCCGCCGCGGCTGACATATTTTAATGTACTTCCATGAATTTCAATCTTACAATCGCTCGGAAACATGCTCCCGGCTTTATCTTCTCTCTGATTTTCGACAAATACATTGCCTTCCATGATCATCGCCTTTGCTTTTTCCCTTGACGGCGCTAAGTTTCGGCTGACCAATAATAGATCCAATCTCTCTTTCATTGCTTATCCTGTTCTTTTATATATATTCCCGGATCACGCGTTCGCATATGCTTGCCGCGTCCAGTTTTAATTCCCTGCACAAAATTTCCGTATTTCCGTGTTCCACGTAAGTATCCGGAATTGCGATATTCAATATGCGGTTTTTAAGTCTGCGGCTGGAGAAAAATTCCGTCACATGCTCTCCGAATCCGCCGTTGATCACATTCTCTTCCATGGTAACGATCAGCTTATGGCCTGCCGCCAGTCCTGTCAGCAGATCTTTGTCCAGTGGTTTGGCAAACCTTGCGTTGACAAGCGTTGCCGAATATCCCCGTTCGTGCAGCCCTTCCCGCACGGCCGCCGCCGTTTTTACCATGCTGCCTATGGCCACCAGCGCAATTTTGCTTTCTTTATAGAGCATCTCACTTTTACCATATACGATCGGCTCCCGAAATTCCTTTAATCCGTCATACGCTTCCCCTCTGGGATAACGGATTGCAGCAGGAGCCGGAAAATCCGCGGCAAATTTTATCATATCCGAAAGCTCCCACTTGTTTTTCGGCGCCAAAACCGTCATATTCGGAATCGAAGAAAGATAAGAAAGATCAAAGATCCCCTGATGCGTTTCTCCGTCGCTTCCGACCAGACCCGCCCGGTCAACGGCAAATACGACCGGAAGATTCTGAATACAGACATCATGCAGAATCTGATCGTACGCTCTCTGCAAAAACGAAGAATACACTGCCACGACAGGCTTTAATCCTGCAGCCGCCAGCCCGGCGGCAAACGTAACGGCATGCTCCTCCGCAATCCCGACGTCGAAAAAACGGTCCGGAAACTGTCTGCCGAATCTTTTTAAACCGGTCCCGTCCGCCATGGCTGCCGTTACCGCAGCGACATTCTCGTTCCGACTGCCCAATTTGCACATCACCGTCGAAAATACGTCCGTATAATTGGCCTTTTCCCGTTTTTTCTGCGGCAGTCCCGTTTCTATATGAAACGGCTCCGCCCCATGAAATCTAGCCGGATGGCGTTCTGCCGGAAGATATCCTTTCCCTTTTCGGGTAAGCACATGAATCAATACCGGACCCTGGTATTTGGATGCCTCACGGAATACCTTCGCCATTCCGGTGATATCGTGCCCGTTCACGGGTCCCAAATACATAATCCCCATATTTTCAAACAACATTCCCGGTACGATCAACTGCTTGATTCCGCTCTTTGTCTTCCGGATTTTCTCAACGATCCGCTCTCCGTAGACCGGAATCTTACTTAAAGAATTGGCAACCCCCGTCTTAATCTCCTGATACGATTCCGTTGTCCGCAGAAAATTCAAATGCCTGGAAAGCCCTCCGACATTTTCCGAAATCGACATTTTATTGTCGTTTAAGACAATCATAAAATTAGAGCGCATGCGGGACGCATTGTTCAGCGCCTCAAACGCCATGCCGCCGGTAAGCGCGCCGTCTCCGATTACGGAAATCACCTTATAGTCTTCCCCTTTGATCTGCCTGGCCTGCGCATAGCCAAGGCCTGCCGAAACAGACGTCGAACTGTGCCCGGTATCAAAGCAGTCGCAGGCGCTTTCTTTCCTTTTGGGAAAACCGCTCATTCCGCCGAATTTCCGCAGCTGATCAAATCCCTCTCTGCGTCCGGTCAGAATTTTATGCGTATAAGACTGATGTCCTACATCCCATATAATTTTATCTTTTGGCAATTCAAATGCAAGATGGAGCGCCATCGTCAATTCCACTGCTCCCAGATTGGAAGCTAAATGTCCGCCCATAACCGATATTTTTTGTATCAGAAATTCCCGGATCTCTTCCGCCAGAACCGGCAATTCCTCTTTACTCAATGCCTTAATATCATTCTCCTGCTTTATCTTATCTAATACCATACACGGCACCTCTATTTTTCCCGATGTATTAAATATCGTAATAATTCAGACAAAAACGGGTGGTCCAAAGAAAGCGAATCCAGCTCTTCCATCGCTTCTGCAAACAGCCGTTTGACTTCCTGGCCGGCTTTTTCGATTCCCTCCCATGCAACATACGTGGATTTTTTATTTTTCCTGTCGCTGCCTACCGGCTTGCCCAGAACCGCAAGGGAGCTTGTCTCGTCTAAAATATCGTCCTGAATCTGAAACGCCAGTCCGATCTTACCAGCCGCCCGTTCCACCGTCTTTTGCTCGTCTTCTTTTGCGCCCGCCAAAACAGCGCCGATTACCATAGCCGATTCGATCAACGCTCCTGTTTTCAGCCGGTAAATAAAATCCAGTTTTTCTTTTGAAATATCGCAGCCTTCCGACTCCACATCTACCGTCTGACCGCCGACCATTCCGTATACACCCGCTTTTTTTGCCAAGATCACAAAGGCTTTTCCCGCAGTCTTTGTTCCTTCTTCCATCGTAAGCGCTTCCGCCGCAGTCTCATAGGCAAAATTCAGCAGCGCATCTCCTGCTAAAATACCCATAGCCTCCCCGTAAACGGCGTGCGTTGTCTTTTTTCCCCGCCGGTATTCGTCATTATCCATTGCCGGAAGATCGTCATGCACTAAAGAGTAGGTGTGTATCATTTCAATCGCCGCGGCAAAAGGCTCTATGATCCGTCCGCTGCCGCCGAATAAACGATAGGTCTCAAACATCAGCATCGGACGCAGTCTCTTGCCGCCCGCCAGAACACTGTAGTTCATCGCCTCCAGAACCGTCTTTTGATATCCTTCTTCTTTGGGCAGATATTTTTTCAGGACCGCTTCGATTTCCTGTATCCTCTGCTCAATCTCTAACTGTATATTCATCTGCGCGCCCTCCGTTACTCAAATACTTCCAATCCGCCTTCACCGCTGATCACAAGCATCTTTTTTTCTACCTGGTCGATTTTATCGCTGCACAGCTTCAGCTTCTTCATCCCGTTTTCATATAACCGGAAAGAATCTTCCAGCGAAAGATCTTTCTCTTCCATTTTATCCAAAATCGTCTCGATTTCTTCCATCAATTCCTCTAAAGAAGTTTCTTTTTCCTCTGCCATTCCTTTCCCTTTCCGTCTCTTCCGGTATCGCGTTTACTTCCAAAACTTTCGCCGAAACGGCTCCGTCCCGAAACCGGATGCCAATGGTCTCCCCCGGACGAACCCCCGCCGCATCGCCGACCCGCGTCCCGTTTTGATCCGTTACATATGCAAGCCCCTGACTTAATTTCTTTGCCGGAGATACACCGTCTAAACGCCCGGCAAGCATTCCCGTCCGATGTTTCAGCTCCGTCAGTTTCTCCCGCATCGTATGATGCAGCTTCTCCTCCAGACTGACGGCATACTGTCTTTTTTGATGAATCCTGTTCTTAGGATTGCCTGCCCAAACCAGATGCGACAGTTCCAGATAGCGGCTCTTTACCGCTTCCCGCTTTTGCTCCATCCGGCTGCACAAACGGTGACGCAGATACGAAAACTCTTCCAACAGTTCAAAGATATCATACACCGCAAGTTCTGCAGCCGCAGAAGGCGTAGGCGCACGCAGATCCGCGGCAAAATCAGCAATCGTCGTATCCGTTTCATGTCCGACTGCAGAAATCACGGGGGCTTGGCATTCAAATATTGCCCGCGCCACGCATTCTTCATTGAACGCCCACAAGTCTTCGATGGAGCCTCCGCCTCTTCCCGCAATGATGACATCTACGCCCATGCAATCTAATGCGCGGATGCCGTTTACAATACTCTCCGCCGCTCCGTCTCCCTGTACCCGGGCAGGATACAAAAGAAGCTGCACATATGGATTTCTCCTTGCAGCAATATTCTGGATATCCCGGACGGCCGCTCCTGTAGGCGCCGTCACGATCCCAAGCGTGCGAATATATCGGGGTATCGGCTTTTTATATTCTTCGGCAAACATCCCCATCTCCAAAAGTTCCCGCTTTAACGCTTCAAACTTCAAATACAGGCTGCCTTCCCCGTCCCGTTCGATTTCTTTTGCATAAAGCTGATACCTGCCGTCCCGTTCATACACTTCGACAGAGCCGGTCACGAGTACCTGGTCGCCTTCCCGCATCCGAAACGTAAGCCCTCCCCGGTTTCCTGCAAACAAAACGGCGGAAATCGCCGCCCTGTCATCTTTCAATGTAAAATAAATATGACCGGATGAATGATATTTACAGTTGGAAATTTCACCTTTGATGCAGATAGAACGCAACATAAAATCCTGCGCAAACATATTTCTGACGTATGCGTTCACCTGTGTGACAGAATATGCGTTCCGTTTCATGCGATCTTTGCCAGAATGCCGTTGATAAAGGAAAACGAACCGTCTGTTCCGTATTTCTTTGCCAGCTCAACCGCTTCGTTGATTGCAACGCCCGTAGGGATCTCTTCTTCAAATTTAATTTCATAAACGGCAAGCCTCAGCAGCGTCAGATCCACTTTTCCCATGCGCCCCGTTTTCCATCCTTTGGTAACCGCGTTGATCATTTCATCGATCTCCGTCACTTTTTCGGCAACCGCACGAATCTTATCCTGCATATAAGCCGCGTCGGCCTCCGACGCTTCCTGCTCTTTTGCATATTCATCCAGCTGCTCTAAAAATTCTGCTTCCTGGTAAAAATCAATGCGGAACAGAATCTGAAAAATCTGCTCCCTGATTTCTCTTCTTGTCATTTGATTCTCCTTATAGAAAAAAGGTGCCGTCCGACACCCTTACTTGCGTTTCCCCATGTCCACACTGGCTATCCTGACATTGACTCCGGACACGTCAAGTCCCGTCATATTTTCGATCGCTGACTTCACTTTTTCCTGTACCTTTGCGGATACATCCGGAATGGCATAGCCATACGCAATATTCAGTGCAACGTCAACGCGTACCACCCCGTCCGATACGTCTACGCGGATTCCTTTGGAAAGATTCTTCATTCCAAGTTTACTTACCAGCTCATTTGTGATATTGCCTGCCATTGAACTTACGCCTTCCACCTCCGTAGAAGCAAGTCCCGCAATGATTGCCACCACCTCGTCTGCAATCTTTACTTCGCCCAATTTATCTTCTTTGATTTTAAATCCTTTTCGATCCTCAGCCATACATGCCTCCTAAATGATATAATGATTTATTATAACAGACTATGAATATTTTGGAAACCGGAAATCCAAAAGTCCTGTAACATCTTTTTCTCTATTAGTATAACCTCTTCCGACGATATCATCAACATTTTTTTATATGCCTGCAGCAGTGCGGTTCCCGCGGAGCATTTTTGTTTCACAGGACGCACTTTCCTGTGAAATCGGGTAGGAGGTAGATAATTATTTTATCTACCGACCTCCCACACCACCGTA
>OFHN01000947.1_pt1 | contig 23051 bp, 19 predicted proteins | sample 1521321 | NCBI WGS metagenome assembly OFHN01 (sample SAMEA3504130, study PRJEB24116) | mouse gut metagenome | biome: mouse gut; feature: mouse-associated habitat; material: faeces | place: Denmark | collected 2011
ATTGGCTACACGCTGTTTTGCCTGTTCCAATGCCTGCAATGCCTTTTCTAAATTTCTGCTTGCGTCATTTTTGCTCTCAATCATTTCTGATACCTCGTTCTTTCTGTGCTGTGTTGATAGTTGCTGAAAACAAAAAGGACAGCTAAGACATTTATCCCTTAATTGCCTTTCGCTGTCCTCTTCAGATTTTTATTGAACCGATAGCCTATGCTCCGTATTGTCTGTATGTAGACCTGTCTGCTTGGACTGTCACCTATCTTTTGCCTGATACTGCTGATGTGCCCTGTGACAGTGGCATAATCTCCAAAATATGCGCCATTCCAAACAATATTATAAATCTGTTCTGTTGTGAATACTCTGCCGGGGTTACTTGCTAACAGATACAGTATTTCAAATTCTATATTTGAAAACCTTACCTCATTATCATTCAACAGGACAATTCTCTGCACCAAATCAATCTTTAATGCCCCGACTTGAATAACATTTGTGTCTTGGAATGTATTGCACCATTCAAGACATTTGCTATTGCTTATGACCTCCAATATCCCATTATAAATATCTTTTTCATCATCGGTAAAAGATAAAATCATTATTTTCCCATGACAATCACCGCCTTTCTTAAATCCTTTAGGAATGTGTCAACCTCCCGTAAATAAAGTTCCGATATTTTCACCATTTACTATCCCGTATAAAGATGATGGGTTTTTCCCGTTTGTAATGATTGTATCTATTCCCTGCTCTGTCGCATACTGGGCGGCTTTTAACTTTGTCCTCATTCCCCCTGTTCCACGTCTTGAACCTGCCCCTCCCGCCATTTGGTACATCTCGTCCGTAATCCTGTCAATTTTGGATATTAAGTGAGCCTGCACATTCCTGTGCGGATCGCTGTCATACAGACCGTCTATGTCAGAAAAAATAACCAATTTATTTGCCTGACACAATACCGCCACAACAGCGGATAACATATCATTATCCCCGAACAACTGTTCCTCTGACTGTATTTCATCATAGCTGACAGAGTCGTTCGCATTTACAACGGGTATAATGCCCATTTCAAGCAGGGTGTTGAATGTGTTGATTAGATTTTCCTTCTTTTTTTCATTCGTGACGTCTGCACTGCTCAATAAAATCTGACCGATTATCTTATCATATTCCTGAAAGTATTTGCTGTACAGGTGGATAATGCGGCACTGCCCGACAGAAGCCGCCGCCTGCTTATGCCTGATACTGCTTGGTCTGTTTTTTAGGCTCATTTTATTCGTTCCTACTGCGATTGCGCCCGATGAAACCAATATCACCTCATATCCCATATTTTGAATATCAGCTATCACACACGCCAACCTGTCAAAAGAGCGAAAATTGCTTTGCCCCATTTCATTTGTCAGCGTGGAAGTTCCAACCTTTACAATAATTCTGTTATGATACAAATTCATTTCACACCTCAATAATAACTGCCTCATGCTTTGCAAATGGCAGAAATTTTTTTATTATCAATTCAGTTTTTATCTTCATATACACTGTTGTTGTTCCGTCACTGCAACCGTAATACTCCCCGTCCACAACTTCTTTGTCAAACACTAACTTAACTCTGTCCGCTGTGTCCAAAAGCATACTGAATACTGTTGCCGCACCTATCTTCGTTCCCAACATGGATTCCATTTTCTCCGCTGGCGCAAACGAAACTCGTGAAACTCCCAGTGTACCGCTGAAATCTTTTGCATGGAAAGGCTTATCCCCTTTTGTGATAAAAAGATAAAAGTCTGTCTGTTGCCTGTTGCATAAAAATAACGTCTTTACCATATCCATATTCAGTTTTTTATTGATTTCCTCACAATCCTCCATTGTGATTACCTCGTCAGTGCCTACACGCTCAAATGGTATCTGCAAATCTTCTAAAGCATGGTAAACCTTCTTCTGCAAATCTGTCTTATACTCTGTTGGCGCTGTCCTTTCGATTTCGCTCACATAAATCATATGTTTTGACCTCTTTTCCTTGTTTTTATTTCTCATCTAGTGTATTCTAAATGCAACGATTTGAAAAGCGAATATATATCATACTTTGCATGACATATTCAGATATAAGGAGCGAATAAAATGGACGTAAATATACAAAAATACTTAGCATTTGTGAAAACAGTGGAGTGTGGCAGTTTTACAAATGCGGCAGAAATCCTTTCCTATTCCCAATCCGGCATAAGCCGCATGATAAACGATTTGGAAAAGGAGTGGAATGTTTCTTTGTTGGAGCGTGGCAAAGGTGGCGTTAAACTGACCTCTGATGGTCTGAAGTTGCTCCCATATGCCCAAAATGTCTGCAACGAATATTTAAAACTGCAAATGCAGGTATCGGAGTTAAACGGACTTCATTCGGGTTTGATACGCATAGGGACTTTTTCAAGCGTTGCCACGCACTGGCTCCCAAAGGTCATTAAAAAATTCCAGTCTGACTATCCGGGTATTGACTACGAATTATTGCTTGGTGACTATACGGAGATAGAAAACTGGATTTTAGAAGGACGTGTTGACTGCGGCTTTCTGCGCCTGCCCGCTAATGCCGAACTGGAAACCAGCTTTTTAGAACAGGACAAATTACTGGTAGTGTTACCAGAAACACACCCTCTTGCTGATTGTGACCGATTTCCAGTCAATGCCCTTTGCGACTATCCTTTTATGCTTTTGGAAAAAGGTGCAAAGGCAGAAATATCAGAAATATTTGAAAAATGCAACCTCGCCCCTAAAATCCATTTTACAACATGGGATGACTACGCTATTATGTCAATGGTTGAAAGCGGATTAGGTATCAGTATACTTCCTCAGCTTATTTTACAGCGTATTCCATACCGCATTATCATAAAGGAATTAGATGTTCCTGCATACCGCAATATCGGCTTGGCAATGCGGAGTAAAAAAAATACCTCTTTAGCTGTCAAAAAATTCTTAGAGTATCTTCCTTACCGACATGATTAGCTTTTATTTGCAAGGTTGATTTCCTGCATACGTTTCTTTGCCTGCAACCTCTGCTCATCACTTATTTTTCTTGGTCTGCGGTAACTGACGTATGCTTTCGGGAAGGAATAGGTCTTAGATACCTCGTCCTGCCCTGTTAGCTTGTATGTGTCGGGAAAGTCGGCAACAAGCGTGTCAAGTTTCCGCATGACCGCCTTATCCCTTGTATAGAGGGTGGCGGTCTGTTCTCCTGCATTGTAATTGACAATCGTTTCCTGCTCGTATCGGGAAAGTTTCATAGTGCCATATCCCCCTTTCCCTTGCTGTGGGTTCTGTGCTGTTTTCTCTCGGCAACTGTCGGCTGTTTTGCCTGTTCCTTTGCTTTGGCTAACCTTGCCTTTATGGAATGGTCACGCTCGGTCAGTTTCCGTCTTTTGGTGGTGGCTGTCAGTTCCGCACACGTTTCTTCGGACAGGGCATTTAATTTCTTCAAAGTATCGCTTACTATCTGCTTTGTGTCACTGTCCTTTATCTGCGGAAGAATAGCAGACAGACTGGCACACGTTTCCGCTTTGCTCTGTTCCCCAAACTGATAAATCAGATTGACTTCATCAGCGTTAAAAGGTATTTGAAAATTTGCGCCCTCACATAAACGCTCCACGCCCACGCACTTAGGGATATTTCTTGTCAGTTCGTAATTATCCCTTGCTGTGATTGTTCCATGACTGTCGGTCTGCCTTACCTCGACTTCACACTGGCTTTTCTGTTCCAACACAAGCCACTGGTATTTATCGTTTTCTTTCGTAAATACAGTCTGATGCGCATTGGAGTGTGTCTTGCTACGGATATATTTGTCGGCGGTACTGTAATAGTCCAAAATCGGCTGTTCCTGCTTTTTATTCATGGTCTTTGCCCTCCTGTGATATGGATTGATTGATATGATTGGTTGGTTTCGGTGCTGATATATGGTTTTCTTCCGTTAATTGTCGGGAGATTGGATTGCGGAATACTGTTGTTGGGTATTTCTCCGCCTGTGGGAATAGGGGGTTATTTCTTACGGTAATTACCGCATGAAAAAAAGCTATAACCGTTACTGTCATAGCCTTTAAGGATTGAGGAAGTCCCTTTTTTATTTATATTTGTTTTGTCACCCCTCCGCACTATCCAACATCGGTGGGTAATACCAAATCCGGAATAAGATACCAATTTCCTTCGTGATATGTGCCGCCTAATTCATTAATGTGGTGCCGGGTAGCGCAGCACGTTGTCAAAGACAAGTTCATCGGCTCTTAATTAACATATTGGTGGGATGTATCCGAGTTGAATAGCTTTTGTCACGGCTTCAACCGCTGATGTAACATCCAGTTTTTCGAATATATGCTGCAAATGATTTGATAAAGTACGTTCACTAATATAAAGTGTGCTTGCTATATCTTTTCGTTTTTGTCCCTCCGCTATAAGCTGTATAATTTGTTTCTCACTATCTGTCAATTCTTCTATGAATGGAATTTCCCTGTCAAAATAAAGTATCCCCTGCATTATTTTAGAAAGAATAGATATGAGTTTTTCAGGTTCAATATTTTTATTAACAAATCCTTTTGCTCCTATTTTTCTTGCTTCACTTCGATATACAGGCAAATCATAGCCAGACAGAATTACAACCATTTGTTCTGGATAGCAGCTTAGTATCTGTTTGGCTAATTCCAGACCATCCTCAGAGGCTATATTCTTCAAGTTTATATCCATAAGGATGATGTCTGGTTTCTTAGATGCAATAAAATTGTCTAATCGAGAAACATCATTGATACTATCAAAGGTTTCAACTTCTGAATAATCTGACAATGCAATCTCCAAACTTTTTGAAAATAAAGCATGGTCATCTACTAACAAAATGTTGATAAGAAACATCCCCTTTCATCGGCAATATCGTTTGTACGCAAATCCCATGTGGATGGTTATTAGATATAGTTACAGAGCCGTCCATATCATTCACTCGTTCCATAATCATTGCAAGTCCTCGATGTTTTAACTTATCAGCAGATAAGAGAACATCTGCATCAACAGTTCCATTGTCACTCACATTCAGTATTATAATCCCCTTATCCTGCGTAAGGGTTATCCATGCTTTTTCTCCTGTCGAATGTTTATAAACATTCATCACAAGTTCCTTCAGCAGGCGGTACACAAAAATATTGTATGGCTCAACCAGAAACAAGGAGTCTGAACAATCAAAGGAGACACAGATCTTACGATTCGGAAAAGATTGCGAAATACCATCCAGCAAGTTTTGGTAGTTTTCCTTTATAGTAAGTTTCGGAAGCAACATAGGATGGTAATCTTGCATTTGCTCACGAATATAAGTATTCATATTATCGAGAGTTTCCGTGATGATTTTCTGAACTTCGTGGCGGTCAGCTTTTTTTATCATATTTTTTACAGAAAGAAGATCTTGAAGAATGTCATCGTGGAGAAAGTTCGCAAATTCAAGATTTAATTGTTCTTCCCGTTGTAATTGTTGTAGGGCAACATGGTAGCTGCTTTCCCTCATTATTTTATTTTGCTCCTTCTTAAAATTTAAATCCAAAGCAATATTACAAACATATAAAAACGCAAACAGGGCATCCAACATAATAGAAAGCAAAAAATATCCACCATCTAAAACTATTGCTATCAAGCTAAAAATAATTACACCCGTAAATATAAGTAACGTTAACTGGCAATTATTGAATACGGCAGATAATGGAAGGCTGTTATGTTCGTTCAGTATGATACCGTGAACGCTTACCCAAAACAATAGTATAGGAATATATATACCAAAATTTGAAAGATGTTCGGGAACTCTCATTGTTGAAAAAGAATAAGTAAGGAATAAAACCATAACTACTATAAAGGAGAACGTGATATGCTTCCATTCTGACTTAAAAACAAAAGCAATTCTTTTTCTATGATATATTACAGTAAAAATAAAACATAGCCAACTTGCCATAAATTGTATGCCATAAAGCAGGAAAAATATTTTGCTTGATACCAATATCCCAATAAGAGTACAAATACAAGTTCCCGTCAAGCAGAGATTCATTAATTTCTGATATTTGTATCCGCTGTTTTGGAACAAAAACATCAGTATGAATTTAATGGAAACACACCATATTACCGGGCTTAAAGCGAAAAAAATAATGTTTGTAATGGAGTTGCCCGAAGCCGATAAAAGTATATACCAACTTTCTAATGCTAATAAACCACAAAATAGGGAAATAGTTTTATTTTTCCTAATGTTGCAGGAACTTATATAAGTAACATCTATCAGCAGCAAAGACGATAAAATCAAGGGTATGACACCTCTGGTGTTTAAGTGCAAATCTGCATGAGCGGTCAGCCCCATATATGCAATGAGTAAAATAGAATTTATAAAAAGCAGCAACTTTAATACTGTTTGCTTCATGTTTTGCCTCCTTTCTATTTTCTCATGAAATTATACCATCGCTCTGTGAACAAATAAAGTGTACGAAATCGCCGAGCGATAAGACCCGACGATTTCATATGATTTTTTATCTTTTTAGAACAGTTTTGCAGCAAGTATGGACAGTCATACCATAATATATTGTATAGATTACCAATGTCAGCATAATGGCAATCAACACAGGGACATATAACATAAAGCTATTTTCCAAGATGTTTTGCATAAGAGCCGATTTGTATATTAACGTGGCAAAGATGCAATCCACCAGGCCTAATAGAAATGGAATGCTGAAAAAAGTTATTGTCTGCTTTTTTATTATTTTTTTAATTTTCTTGTTTGTGTATCCCATTTTGCTCAAAATTTCATAATCAGCCTTTGAGTCAGTTACGGCAGAAATATTATTAAAATAGAGGATACTGCCTGTTGCAATAAAAAACAATATTACGAGAAATCCTATTAACAGGAAAGTAGAGCTGTTTAAGGAGAATAACTCATGTATCCTGTGCGAGTTTCCTTGTAAATAAGGACTGTTGTTAAGATAATTTGACAAATCAAGAAACAGAGCTTCATTGTCTTCGATTGATTGTCCATTTATACTCAAGACTTTCGTTTCGGGAGAAAGGCTTTCCGCTATGGTATGATATAAATTGTCACTTACAATCAGAGTACCAACGCTGTTTGCAAATGAAATGGGATTATCTAATGTAGTTGCAGTTACAGTAACAGGTATTTCTTCATTACCTATAAGTAAAGGATAAACATTGCCCGTTTCATCATTGTCTGAAGCTGGCTGGTATTTTACTAAGATACACTCACTATCGTGCGGCTCGCTGATTTGCCCAAAAACCTTATTTCTCCCCTGAGCTTCTAAAAGGGAAATATAGTCTGAATAAGGGATACATTCAAACCCTGCGTTTCGCAGAATTTTTTCGTTATCCGAATCCCCTTTGGCATTTCCGATGCTATATTCCATTGGGAGCTGTTCAGAAGAAGAAGTAACCTTATAAATATTAGATTCCACGAATGTCACATCTTTCTCAGACGAGTGCTTGCCCACAATTTCTTTGATTGCATTTATTTCGCTTTCATCTTCAATCCTGCATTCAATTTCTGACGGTGCGATACGGGATACCGAAGCTATTGGATAATATAAAGTTAAAGCCATAGTACTCGAAACAGTCAAAGTTGCTGCTGATAACAGTGTGAGCATGATTAAAGTCTTGGAGTTTGAACGCATACGGTATATGAAATTTGGGGAAGTAATTATTTTTGTTTCTGTATAAAATTTCCGTTTGTTGTTTTTGCCTGTCTGTACTACAAAAGGAAGAAAGGATGCAATAAAGAGTATTGTTCCTAAAACTATAAGTACAAGTGTCAACATGGCAATAGGAGAAAAACCTATCGTAAACCAAACAGATTTAACTCCCCTGAGAATATCCAATGCAAGAATATACCCAAAAATAATAGAACAGAAACCAATGATGGCAGGAATAGCATGGAATTTCATTTTTTGCTCAGCACTTTTTTCAAATCTGACTAATCCCATAAGTGATGTTTTGAAAAGAAACATGCTGTTAGATAGAACCAATACAATTACAATAGCAAAAATAAAGCAGGCTGTTTTAACAATGGCGTTGATATTGAAAAAGGGTATTTCTGAATTATTGATAGACAAATCCAGTAATTTGGTTATGCCAAAAACAATACCTTTATGAAAAACACTTCCAAGAAGTATTCCTACTATAAAAGCTCCAAAGCAAATCAGAAAATTTTCTGTTGTCAGCAATGACAATACTGTGGTTTTTCTATATCCCAATAATGCATAAACACCAAGCTCTTTTGTTCGACGGCGCAAAAAGAAACGGTTGGAGTATGACATATAAAAAACAACAAAAGCCATTAGGAATAAAGAAATTACGCTGCACATCGTTTCAACCCGCCCGTCACCAGATATCTTTTCAAGCATAACCGTATTCATTGAGAATGAAGTAAATGCAAAAAAAACAGTAATTACAAATGATACAGAAAGCAGGTAAAGGGCATAAAATGAAAAATTATTTTTTAGATTTTTAAGTGCCATTGATAAATTATTCATGGATTTTACCCCCTTATCTTTCCGTATCCAATTTGGCTACTTGCCGTGCAATCGCTCCATAGAATGTTCGTCTGTCGGTATCCTGTTTAAGAAGTTCCTGTATAATTCTTCCGTCTTTGAAAATCAGAATACGGTTAGCAAAACTTGCTGCATATGCATCATGTGTGACCATCAGTATAGTGGTATGCAATTCTTCATTTGCTTCTTTCAAAGTTTTTAACAACTCGGTAGCAGAGCTTGAGTCCAATGCTCCTGTCGGCTCATCAGCAAATAAAATACTTGGCTGTTTTACAATGGCTCTTGCAGCCGATGCCCGTTGCCTCTGCCCACCGGACAGCTCGTTTGGATATTTGTCTAATTGAGATGCAATGCCAAATCGCTCTGCTAGACTCCGCACCATTTTTTCGATTGTTTTAGGAGGAAGTTTTTGCAAAGTGAGTGGGACAGAGATGTTTTCTCGAATGGTGAGGCTGTCAAGTAAAAAGTATTCTTGAAAAATAAATCCAAGATTATCCCTGCGGAAATCTGCTGCACCTGTGTCGCTCAGTTGTTTTAAATTAACACCATTGATTATAATGCTGCCACTTGTAGGGGTATCAATAGTGGAAAGAACATTAAGCAATGTAGTCTTACCAGAGCCAGAAGCACCCATAATAGCGATAAATTCGCTTTCTGCTACATTGAAGGATACTTTATTCAGGCTTGGATGCTGCCCTTTGGCATAAATTTTTGTTACCTCATTTACTTTTAATAATGCTGCCATATTTTAATCTCCTTTTCGTTTGATAGTTTCATTGTACTTTTTCTGGTCAAAAAGCGAATGAGTAAATCAGGCAATTTTTTTTGCATGATTTACTCATTCAAAATTAAGGGCGTTGTGGTAAGGTAATAAATATAAAAAAATAATTCACTTTAACTCTTGCTAATAACGTATAGGTTGGAAAAAGAAAATAAGAAAAGCAAGCGTAAGTTACACTTTCCTGCTGTTTCCAAAAAAGAAGGCATTTATTTATGAAAGAATAGCAGAATTATACCGCAGGAATTTATTGCAGGCTGTTTTGCTTGTAGATACAATTGCGCTTATTGGCATATTGATCGCCGGAATCACGAAATCAATAAAGTCAGTTTGATTCCTGGCCCGGCATTCAAATAAAAAAGACTACTGGCATAAAAAAGCTGCGCCAAAACATTTTCTACAATCAATCTCCTTTATTTTATAGTTTTTTTGTTTGTTTTGTGCTAAAATGGAAAAAAGTTTTTGTATGAATCTACAAAAAGGAGGTTATTTATGAAACGAAATTTCAACAAGCTGCTGGCAGCTGTACTTACGGCTTCGCTGTGTATCCCCGCGTTTCCGGCAGAATATGTTCCGGCAGCTGTCACAGATGAAATTATCTGGTCAGACGAAGAAACGGTACTCGTCAACAACAACGATGTCGGCAGCACACGTTCTTCTAATTTCAACGAAGGCTGGAAATTCTATCTGGGCGACTCCGGTACTGCCCAGAATCCGGATTTTATTGACTCATCCTGGAAAGATGTCAATCTTCCGCATGATTTCAGTATATCCCAGAATTTCACTTCTTCCTATGAAGCAGAAAGCGGCTTTTTACCGGGAGGTACCGGATGGTACCGCAAAAAATTCACCCTCCCAGACACCCTGGAAGGAAAATCCATTGTTTTAAACTTTGACGGCGTCTACAGTGACGCTTACGTTTATATCAATGGAACGCCAATCGGAGAACATCACTACGGCTATACTCCTTTCGCATTTGACATCAGCGATCTCCTCCATTGTGATAATTCGACAGAAAACGTCATTGCAGTAAAAGCCGTTAATAATATTCCCACAAGCCGCTGGTATTCCGGAAGCGGTATTTACCGGGACGTTTCACTGATCGTTACCGATCCTGTCCATGTGGCGCAAAACGGTACTTTCGTTACCACGCCGAATTTAGAAAAGTCCAACGGAAGCGATGGAACCGTAAAAATTTCTGTCGATGTACAAAATGACGGTTCCGATCCTGCCAATATAACCGTACGCAATACTGTCTTTGAAAAAAACGGAAAGACGGCTTTAGGATCTGCAGAAAAATCCGCTTCGGTGACAGCAGGCAGCATTACTTCTATTGAGACCTCCGCTGTTCTCTCCGCCCCCAAACTTTGGACTCCGGAAAGCCCCAGCCTTTACTGTGTAAAAACAGAAATTTTAAAAGGGGATGAAGTTCTGGATACCTATGAAACGGAGTTCGGATTTAAATGGTATGAATTTACACAAAACAGCGGCTTTAAACTGAACGGAAAAAATGTAAAATTAAACGGCGTCTGCATGCACCACGATCAGGGCGCGCTTGGCTCCGCATCCTATTATGACGCCATTTACCGCCAGCTTATGATTATGAAAGATATGGGCGCAAACGCCATTCGTATTACACATAATCCCGGTGCGGAAATCTATGTCGATATCTGCAATGAAATCGGGCTGCTGGTCATTGAAGAAGCATTTGACGGATGGGCATGGAAAAAAAATGGAAATTCCAATGACTTTTCCCGTTATTTTTCCGAAAATATTACAGCGGGCAACCAGCTGATCTATGGAAACAGCAGCATGACCTGGGCAGAATTTGCATTAAAATCCATGATACGGCGCGACAGAAACGATGCGTCCATTATCCTCTGGTCACTGGGAAATGAAATCCAGGAAGGAACTGCCGACAGTCAGAGCTGGGACTGGGGTTTGGTTGCCGACAACCTGATTACCTGGGCAAAACAGGTCGATGAAACGCATCCTCTGACCTCAGGTTCCAACCGGAGAAACCTGACAGATACTGTTGCTCCCGTGATGCAGAAAATCTGCGCAGCCGGAGGCGTTGCCGGTTATAATTATGCCAGCGCCAGTGAGCTTTCCTCACTGCACAACACCTACGGCTGTATCATTGCTTCCGAAACAGCGTCTGCCGTAAACAGCCGCGGCATGTATAAAACAAATATCGACGGGTATAAAAATGCGTCTACCTATGCCAGCCAGTACGGCTACCATCTGACCTCTTATGATACTTCAAAAGTAAGCTGGGGAAAAACAGCGCAAGAATCTCTCTGGGATACACTGCCGGATTTTGTGGCAGGTCAGTTTGTCTGGACCGGGTTTGACTATATTGGAGAACCGACACCATGGAATGGAACCGATCCGGGAGACGGCGGACGCGGCGCAATCCCCAACAGCAGTTATTTCGGCATCGTTGAGACCACCGGGTTTCCAAAAGACAGCTACTATCTGTACCGCAGCCAATGGAACCAGACCGATACAACGCTCCATCTGGTTACGGCATGGGATTCGGATAACATGATGGATGCTTCCGGTACGCCTGTGATCGTTTACAGCAATGCGCCCAAAGTTGAGTTATACCGGACCGTAGGCAATACGACGACAAAAATCGGCACTGCTACCCGGACGGCGCATACCTCGGACGCAGGACATACCTATTATACATACGCCACGCAGAGCAACAACTCTGTCTGTACAACCAAAAGCGGTACAAACGCTTCCAGTTTATACGCCTCCTTCAACGTTGCTTTTACAAGCGGCACGATCTCCGCGAAAGCTTTCGATGAAAACAATCAGGAAATCACGCAAAACGCCGTGGGCACAAAATCTGTCTCCACGCCTGGTGCCGTCAGCAAATTATCCGCCTCTTCCAATCGAAAGACCATGGACGCAGACGGATACAGCCTTGCCTATATTACCGTGGATGTTACAGATGCCGCCGGAAACCTGAAAACAACTGCTGAAAATACGATTCAGTTCAGCATAGACGGCAACGGTGAAATCGCGGGCGTAGACAACGGAAATCAGGCAACAAAAGAAAAGTATCAGCAATCGTCTGTAATACAGGGGCCAAAATCTGCCAGCATAAAAGCTTATGCCGGAAAAGCCCTTGTTATTGTACGCTCTACCAAAGAGAGCGGAAACTTCACCGTCACTGCTTCATCCGGCAGCCTTACGTCCTCTTCCGTTACGATCACAACCGAAGAAACCGGTACGGCAACAGAAGGTTCCATACAAAGCTATACGTTAAAGAAACATTGTTATGCTCCGCTCGGTACAAAAAGCGTTACGGATTCCCTGCCGAAAAACATAACCGCTTCCTATGCAGACGGTTCTACAAAAACGCTTCCTATTGTCTGGGAGTCTTACGACGCAGATAAATTGAATAAAAAAGGCTCTTTCCTGATTAACGGTTCTTCAACAGACGGCAACGAAACCATTCCTCTGTTTGTCACCGTACATGTGTACCAGAACATTGCCGGCGTACAGTGCTTTTCTCTCTGCACGGCGCCCAAAACTGTCCCGGGCCTTGCAACTGTCGCTATGGCTTATGACACAGACGGAAGTGAATTTATGGAATTTCCTGTCGTCTGGGATACTGCAGATATTACCGCCGATTCTTTTCAGGAAATCGACTCCATCGTCACGATTACGGGAAGTGTGTCCATATTCGGAACCGAATACCCGACAAAAACAACGGTACGCATCGGAGATCCGGAAGTTACCTATGCCAATGTTGCCCGAAGCCGCGCCCGTTTGACCGACAATGGCCTGACCAACGGCTCGAAAGGAAGCGGTGCAAACAGATCTTATGATGATACTCTGACAGCCATTACCGACGGAAATCGTCTGGACGACGGAACCTCTGATTCCCGCTGGTCGGACTGGAGCAACAAAAACAAAACGACCGATCCGGGCGATATCCAGATTGCCATGAACTGGGATACCGTCACTACAACAGACCGGATTGATATTTATTACTTTATCTCGGACAATGACAACGATAAAGCTGCTTCTGTATTTCCGGATGATGTAATCATTCAATTTGCCGGTGGCAGCCAATACAACAGTGCAACGGGAATGATCGAGGCAGACAAATGGGAAGATGTGTCCTATGCCAAACCAATGGATATTGAGATTACCGATTCCAAAAATACCGTGACATTCGGAAAAAGCTATCAGTTAGACCGACTGATCAACCCACAGGCAATCCGCTTTACCTTTCACCATGCGGCAGGCAAATTCATCGGCATAAACGAAGTAGAAGTCATGAATCCAACCTACACATATACGTTAAACCGTTCCGCTGATTTGACAGGCGTCGTAATCGGAGAAGAAACCATTACATTTGATGCACAAACTACCGATTACCATGTAAGCGCTTCTTCTATCCAACCGGATAAAATCACATTCATCAATCCGGAAAACGCTGCCGTTACGCTGATTCCGCAAAGTGAAACCTCCGTAAAGATCCTTACGGTTTCCGAAGACGGAACGTCCACAAAAACATACACCTTATCCGTCAATCCGAAGCTGGCGCTGACAGATAAGTTAGAAGTATATGAAAAAGAAATCAACAGCAGCGAATTTCAGAATGATTTTAAAGATCTTGAGAATTATGACAAATTACAGACCGTCATTGCAGAAATCAACGGCATTTTAGAAAAAAATCCGGACAATACGGTAATCCAAGACAGTCTGAATAATCTGGAAACTGCTTACAAAAACCTATACCAGGAAGCCCTGGATACAAAACTGACAGAATACAGCGCTCTGGATGCATCCAAATATACAGCAGACAGCTATGCCAAACTTCAGCATCAAATACAGCAAATCGAGGCAATGAACACGGCAGCTATGAGCGGATTAGAATTAAAAGCACAATTACACACATTAACGAGCGCATTCAAATCCTTAGTAAACGCGTCCAAACCTCCAGTTGACCCCGATCCCCCGGTTGATCCGAATCCTCCGGTTATTACACCCCCGGCACCGCCGGTTACACCGGTAACCCCGAATCCAAAGCCGGATCCAAAGCCAGATCCAAAACCGCCGGTTACGATAACAAAAACGACCAAAAATAATGTCGAATATCAGATATTGGACACATCGAAAAAGACTGCTGCGGCGATCCGGCTGACAAATCCGAAAGCAGCAAAAATCACCATTGCCGATACGGTAAAGATTCAAAATGTATCCTATCGGGTAACGGCAGTCAACGCAAAGGCATTTCAGGGAGCAAAAAAACTTAAAAACCTCACCGTCGGAAAACATGTCGCTGTGATCGGGAAATATGCGTTTAAAAATTGCAAAGTCCTGAAAAAAGTAACCTTTAAAGGAACTTCTGTAAATTCGTTTGGCAAAGGAGCATTTCAGAAAATAAAATCCAAGCCCATGGTCAAAGTTCCGAAACAACTGAAAAAGGGCAAAAAACGAACAAACTTTTTAAAGAAACTCAAAAAAGCCGGTATGAAACATCCTGTATTGAAGTAAGACGTTCCCTATAAAAGCATACGATGTTCAAACAGAAGTTCAAATACAGAACGATTATGTAAACAAATACCCCCTCTGTGATTACAGAATAAATCTGATCACAGCGGGGGTATTCGTCTCCTATGGATGACGGCTTCTTCTTTATTATCGTTCCTCCTCCGATAAAATCCGATCCAAAATATCAGTCATCTCGTCCACATGCTCCTTCTCAATGATCAGCGGCGGCAGAAAACGAAGTACATTACAACCCGCCGTAATCAAAATCAATCCGTGCGCCAGCGCCTTTTTAGAAACCTCGCCTGCCGGCTGCCCGTCAAGCTGCAGCCCCTGCATCAGTCCCATACCACGATGCGCTGCAACGCAGGCATGACGTTCTTTCAATTCTTCTAAACGCTCCCAAAGATATTTTGACACTTCCCTCACATGTTCGGTCATCCGATCCCGTTTCATCAGTTCCAGCGTCTTGGCAACGGCAGCACCTGCAAACGGATTTCCTCCGTACGTCGTTCCGTGGTCCCCCGGCGCCAAAGACTTCTCTGCCACGCGTTCTGTCATAAGAAACGCTCCTACCGGTACGCCGCATCCAAGCGCCTTTGCCGTTGTCATAATATCCGGTTTGACATCATAATTCTGCCACGCGAACATCTCGCCGCTTCTTCCCATACCGCATTGGATCTCGTCTAAAATCAAAAGAATATCTTTTTCCCTGCAAAGCCGGGCAATGCCTTCGATAAATTCTTTCTCCGCCGGATAGATGCCGCCCTCTCCCTGTATCGTTTCCATTATAATCGCACAGGTATGCTCCGTGATCTGCTCTTTCACGCTTTCCAGTCTGTTAAATTCTGCAAAACGAACCCCGGGAAGAAGCGGGCCGAACGGCTTTTGATATCCTTCGTTTCCCGTTACGGAAAGCGCGCCAAGCGTTCTTCCATGAAAAGAACCATGCATGGCGATCACCTCATGTCCTGCATGTTGGTCTCTGGTATATGCATATTTCTTTGCTGCTTTGATCGCACCTTCGACCGCTTCCGCCCCGCTGTTGGTAAAAAATACACGGTCCATACCGCTTGCCTGCTTTACCAGTTCTGCCGCTCGAATCGCAGGAACATTATAATAGAGATTTGAAGTATGTAATAATTTATCTACCTGCTCTTTTAACGCGTCATTATATTCCTCATTTCCATAACCTAATGCGCACACCCCGATACCGGCTGCAAAATCCAGGTACTTTTTCCCTTCGGTATCAAACAGATACACGCCTTTTCCGTATTCTAAAAGAATGCCGTACCGATTGTAGGTATGAAGCAGATTTTTTTCCGCTTCTTCTATATAACATGTACTATTCATGGTAATACTTCCTCTCTTTTTCTCCCAAAATCGCCGTGCCGATTCCTTTATTCGTAAAGATTTCAAGCAGCAGACAGTGCGCAATGCGCCCGTCCAAAATATGTACTCTTGAAACGCCGTTTTCGATTGCGTCGATGCAGTTGTTGAGTTTCGGCAGCATTCCGCCCCCGATATTCCCCTCCGAAATCAATTCTCTTGCCTCTGTGATCGGAAGCTCAGAAATCAAAGTCGACGCATCGGCAGGATCTTTGTATACGCCTTCTATATCCGTTAAAAATGCCAGTTTCTCTGCCTGCATCGCTCTTGCGATCGCACAGGCGGCGTCATCCGCGTTGATATTATACGTCTGATAAGAATCATCCATTCCGATCGGGCAGACGATCGGCAGGAAATCTTTCTCTAAAAGATCATAGAGTATCTTCGGATTCACCTTTTTGATCTCTCCGACAAAACCGATATCTTTCCCGTTAGCATACTTCTTATCTACCCGGAGTAGTCCGCCGTCTTTTCCACTGATGCCGACGGCAAGCACACCAAGCTCTTCCACCAGCTGAACCAGCGATTTATTGACGCGTCCCAGCACCATTTCGGCAATCTCCATTGTCGCCTCGTCTGTCTTACGCAGACCGCCGACAAATTCCGGCTCCATGCCGGCTTTTTCCACCCATTTGCTGATCTCTTTGCCTCCGCCGTGTACGATAATCGGCTTAAATCCGACCAGTTTCAGCAGCGTCACATCCTGAATCACCTGTCGCTTTAACTCTTCGTCTACCATTGCGCTGCCGCCGTATTTGACGACAATAATCTTCCGGTTGAACCGCTGGATATACGGCAGGGCTTCGATCAAAACCTCCGCTTTCCCCATCACTTCTTTCATTCCTGTTTCTTCCATATTTATTCACTCCTCTTTTCTTTTCTGTCAATGAATGTGCCATCGAATCCATCCCGTCTGACGTTCCCCGGCTGAAATACAGCGTTTTGAAACACACAGGTTACGAACGATAATCTGCATTGATTTTCACATAATCATACGTCAAATCACAGCCCCATGCAGTCGCTTCAAAATCCCCGGACTTTATATCGATCCCGGCTCTCACATATGGCTCCGATAAAATTTTTGTCGCCTCCTCTTCACTGTAAGGAAGCGCCGTGCCGTCTCTCATAATCTGTATACGCCCCGCCGCACTTTCAAAACACAGGTCCACACGATCCGGATCAAACGATACGCCGGAGTATCCGATTGCACACAAGATCCTTCCCCAGTTCGCATCATGCCCATAAATCGCCGCTTTTGTCAGATTGGAAGTAATCACTGCCTTACTTAATGTTCTGGCATCCTCTTTGCAGGCGGCTCCTGTTACGCTCACTTCAAACAGCGCCGTCGCGCCCTCTCCGTCCCCAGCCATCTGCTTTGCCAACGTCGTATTGACATAGCGCAGCGCTTCCACAAACGCCCGATAATCTTCATTTTTTTCTGTAATCACAGGATTTCCTGCCAAACCGTTCGCAAGAAGCAGCACCGTATCATTCGTCGACGTATCTCCGTCGACGGAAACCATATTGTATGTATCCATAATATCTTCCCGAAGCGCTTCCTGCAAAAGCTCTTTTGAAATCGCAAGATCTGTTGTAAGAAAACTCAGCATTGTACACATATTCGGATGAATCATGCCCGATCCCTTACACATCCCTCCAATCGTCACGGTACGACCGCCTGCCGTAAAAACTGCCGCCGCTTCTTTTTCATGTGTATCTGTCGTCATAATCGCACGCGCCGCCGCATTTCCCGCTTCTTTCGTATCCGAAAGCCCTTCTGCCAAAACCTCCACGCCGCTGCAGATCTTCTCAATCGGAAGCTGCATGCCGATAACTCCCGTAGACGCCACCAAAACGGCATCCTCCGGAATCTTTAAAACCTCCGCCGTCTTTTTTGCCGTCCGGCTGCAATACGCATCCCCTTCTTCTCCCGTACATGCGTTTGCAATCCCAGAATTGACAACAACCGCCTGTGCAAATTCACTGTTTGATACCATTTTTTTATCCCATTTGACAGGAGCCGCCTGTACAACATTTGTCGTAAACGTCCCTGCCGCCACACACGGAACGGTACTGTAAATCATCGCCATATCCGTCCGGTCCGTATATTTAATGCCCGCAGCAGCAGCTGCTGCCATAAATCCTTTTGCCGCGGTAACCCCGCCCATAACCTGTTCCATAACCGTCATTCCTTTCCTTATTATTGTCCGTTTTTTCAGGACATAAAGGGATACCCGAATGGTGTTTCCTTATTATTGTTCGTTTTTCAGGACATAAAGGGATACCCGCAGGGTGTTTCCTTATTATTGTCCGCTTTTCAGGACATAAAGGGATACCCGCAGGGTGTTTCCTTATTTTTGTCCGTTTTTTACAAGACATTACTTACAGACATTGAAGCGTGTAATATTTTCTTCATTCAATGTAAAATCGTAATAATTTAAATCCCTGCGGAACGTCCAGCCCACGCTCTTCCAGAACTGGTTTCCCACCGTATTATCCGCAAACGCGATCAGACAGACCTTATTGATCTTTTCTGCCTGCAGCGCTTTCATCGCAGCGACTGCCATTTCCTTGCCGATTCCATGTTTCCGAAATCCTTCCTTCACGCAAACATGGTAAAAACAGCCTCTTCTCCCGTCATGTCCGCATAAAATCGTACCTACGACCTGTCCGTCCGATTCCGCTACAATACTCGTATCCGGATTTCTCTTCAAAAAACGCTCCACGCCTTCTCTGGAATCATCCAGGCTGCGGATCCCGAAACCGGAAATTCCCATCCACAATCGATACACCTTCGGATAATCTTCTATTCTCATTGTACGGATCGTAACATTACTTTTCTCGTTCATAATACCTCTATGGATACATCGGCACAAACGTAAGTCCCTCCGACTCACATTCTCCAAACAGCAGATTCATATTCTGAACCGCCTGTCCTGCCGCTCCCTTTACCAGATTATCCAAAGCTCCCATTAAAACAATGCGGCCCGTTCTCTCATCGATTTTAAAATTAATATCCGTAAAATTACTGCCTTCAACCCATTTGGTTTCCGGACATACCTCCCGGTCCAGCAGACGGATAAACTGCTCTTTGGCATAATATTTATCATAAACCGCCCTTACCTGCTCATAAGAAGGATATGCATAACTTCCGTCACTTTGCGCCATTTTCTTAAGTACGGCATATTCCGTCACTAAAATTCCACGGTTCATCGGAACAAGATGCGGCGTAAAGCTGACCCGGATTTCTTTTCCTGCCGCATACCCCAGCTGTTCTTCTATTTCCGGCGTATGCCTGTGGGACGCCACACCGTACGCCTTTATATTTTCATTCACCTCACAGAAGAGATTCGGAACCTTCGCCCCTCTCCCCGCTCCTGAAGTTCCTGACTTTGCGTCGATAATCAATGAATCTGCATCGATCAGCCCCTCCTTTACCAAAGGATATGCCGTCAAAATCGAACATGTCGTATAACAGCCCGGATTTGCAACCAGCCTTGCAGATTTCACCTGGTCCCTGTTGATCTCACAGAGCCCATATACTGCTTCTTTTATAAACTGCGGCGACCGGTGGCTGATCTGATACCATTCTTCGTAAACAGAAACATCCTTGATCCTGTAATCCGCACTCAAATCCACAACCTTGACCCGGCTTAAAATTTCCTCCGTCAGCACAGAAGCAAGATATCCCTGCGGCGTTGCCGTAAAAATAACATCGACCTGCCTGGACAGCTCTGCAATATTATCATCCAGACACGCATCCTCCACTAACTGAAACATATTCCGGTACACATCTGCATATTTTTTGTCAATATAGCTTTTCGACCCATACCACCGAATCTCTACATTCTTGTGCCCAAGAAGAATCCTGACCAGCTCTCCTCCCGCATATCCGGTTGCGCCGATAATCCCTGCTTTAATCATCCTTATCACTCCGCTTTCTTCTATGTATGATATCCGTATGATATCGTTGTATTGTATCATTCTGATATACTGTTTTCTGCAGATAACTGCCGTATAAAAACAGACTGCAGCATATTCTATATTAGTACAAATCCCCATGTTCGTAAAGAGGAAAGTAAAGTTTGGGGCAATTACCATGCGGCAGAATGTCATCGCATCCTTTTCAGCAGCGTACATCTAAGCAGAACAAATATCCCTCACAGATCCCGTTCTGATGTATGATCCGTGCATTTCTGCAGATCGTTTTGCATAATTATACATTTTTAAGAATAATTATGCAATAGCCTTTCTTTTATTTTTATTATTTTAGCTAAAATAACGTACATGAGAGTGAAATATTTATGCATATTTTTTCACTTGCGTTTTGAGGAAACTTGTTGTATATTATCTTTAGCATTAACAGAAGAAAGGATGAAATTTTATTATGAAAGAAAAGGTTGTTTTGGCTTACTCCGGCGGTTTGGATACGACTGCTATTATCCCTTGGCTGAAGGAAAATTACGATTACGAAGTGATCTGCTGCTGCATTGACTGCGGACAGGAGGAAGAACTGGACGGTCTTGAGGAACGTGCAAAATTATCCGGCGCGACCAAGCTATACATCGAAAATATTGTAGATGAATTTTGTGAAGATTACATCATTCCCTGCGTACAGGCAGGAGCCGTTTATGAGAATAAATACCTGCTGGGCACTTCTATGGCGCGTCCGGGTATCGCAAAGCGCCTCGTGGAAATCGCGCGCAAGGAAGGCGCTACGGCAATCTGCCACGGCGCTACCGGAAAAGGAAACGATCAAATCCGTTTTGAACTTGGCATAAAAGCGCTGGCTCCCGACCTGAAAATTATCGCCGCATGGCGCGATGACAAATGGAATATGGATTCCAGGGAATCTGAAATTGCATACTGTAAGGCACACGGCATCGACCTTCCGTTTTCTGCTGACAGCAGTTACAGCAGAGACCGCAATCTCTGGCATATCAGCCATGAAGGACTGGAACTGGAAGATCCCGCCTGCGAACCGAATTACGACCACCTGCTCGTCCTTGGCGTTTCTCCGGAAGCGGCGCCGGAAGAAGGCGAATATGTGACCATGACATTTGAAGAGGGCGTGCCTAAGTCCGTCAACGGCAAAGAAATGAAAGTTTCTGATATTATCCGTGAATTAAACCGTTTGGGCGGCAAACACGGCATCGGTATTGTTGATATCGTAGAAAACCGCGTGGTCGGCATGAAATCCCGCGGCGTCTATGAAACTCCGGGCGGAACCATTTTAATGGAAGCACAGCAGCAGCTGGAAGAGCTTGTACTGGACCGCGCTACCATGGAGACGAAAAAAGACATGGGAAACAAACTGGCACAGATCGTATATGAAGGAACGGCAAGTGGTTCACCCCCCTGCGAGAGGCGCTGTCCGCCTTCGCTCTGGACACCCAGAAATATGTCACCGGAGAAGTGAAGTTCAAACTGTACAAAGGCAATATCATCAAAGCCGGAACCACTTCCCCCTACTCTCTTTACAGCGAATCCCTGGCAAGCTTTACGACAGGCGATCTGTATGACCACCACGATGCAGAAGGATTTATTACTTTATTCGGACTTCCGTTAAAAGTACGGGCAATGAAACTGGCCGAATCGGACAAATAATCTTAAACCCGATTGCTTTCACAAATTATTTTAGATCCAAACACAACAAAAAGGGGCTGTTGAGAAAACGAATGAAAATCAAGTGATTTCCCAACAGCCCCTTACCATGAAAAGCTCATCTTATTTCCATGATTCGTAAGGATAATCTATTCTGTAAATATTGCCCCGGCAGGTAAAAAACAGCCGGCGGATTCCTTTGGCCGCGCCTTTGACCGCCCCGTACTTCTCAATGGCTAAGATCATATATTCTGAACAGGTCGGCTGCAGCAGGCATCTTCTTCTGATATCTTCCGGCGCATAATGCTGATACAAATGCACAAGTCCAATGAAAATAGAACGCATCCGCAGAATTCCCATTATCACACAGACCATAATCCACAGGATAACGCCTGACAAACAGGGATGTTCTTGCATAAAAACAACTGCAGAATGCGGCAGCAGGGAAGACATTCCCGGATACCCAGACAGTTTTATAAAACATACAGCCGCTGCAGCACCGGCCGATCCATACAAAACAACGGCAGCAGCAGCCGTTTTCAGATTCGTCCTCGGGCGCGCCAATGGCCGGTACAGGCAATATTGCTCGGCCATCTCCTGGATCTGTTGTGTTGGTAGTTCTTCCATTTGCCGATCCCCTGATCTGTTAACGCTGGTTTTTCTTTTCCCGCAATTTCGCTTTCATTCCCTGGATCGCTTTTTCCGAATAATCATTTCTTGTCATAGCGCAGCTGAACTTGTCGCCCGGGACAATAACCGACATGGAATCATATGTAATATTTTTTCTTACATACGACGTTTTTCCCGTACAGCTGACTTTATCCGCTACGATCTGTTCCTCGGTTTCCGCTGCAGATGAGAAGTTGGTCACGTCTCGGTAAAAATATTCTTCCGTCCGCTCCTTCTGTCCGTCTTCGTGTTCGCCGGGATACTTAGAAACCATCCAGGGCTGTCCATTGTTATTTCCGTCATATTTAATCCTGTCTATTACTGCCATAATTCACTTCCTCTTTACTATCACAAGTTTTGCAACAACATGACTGCCTGTATAATTTACCGGCAGCTGATTATACTATTTTACATCGACGGATGCTTGCGCTGAACTTCAGGTTCTACGCAATTTTCCTGCATATTATGCCATTTACCAACAATGATAAACCTATAAACAGACAAAAAAATCAAGGCATTTGGTAAGCGCCAAATATTCCTGCGGATTTTCTAATCTCCTGAATCCCTCTATAATT
>OFHN01000956.1_pt1 | contig 22896 bp, 16 predicted proteins | sample 1521321 | NCBI WGS metagenome assembly OFHN01 (sample SAMEA3504130, study PRJEB24116) | mouse gut metagenome | biome: mouse gut; feature: mouse-associated habitat; material: faeces | place: Denmark | collected 2011
GCGCCGCTGACGGTGTGTTCAGCCTGCCTGGTATCGCCCAGTTCAACAACAGCAGTACCACTCCCGGCAACGGCGGGGAGAACACCGGCAAGGACGACTCTACCATCCCCGGCAACGGCGACGGCAACGGCCAGGTGCCTCCGGGGCAGACCGAGGACGACGAGGGCGGCATCCAGAACCCCGCCGGGCATTATCCTCCCGGACTGAACCGTGGCAAGAAGCCCAGCAAGCCGGAAAACCCGGATAAGCCCGGCAAGTCAGAGAACCCCGGAACCGAGGACAAGTCCGATAAGAAGGCCCAGAAGGGCGAGCATATCTACCAGTACAACAAGAACGGCTGGGTCACCCAGGGCACGGTAGCCAAGGAGACCACCACCTACACCTACGATACCCTTGGGAACCTAGTCCAGGAGAAGTGCAAGAACACCACCATTGACTACCAGTACAACATCCTCAACCAGCTGGTGAGCCGCACCGACAAGAATGACAGCGTGACCTTCACCTACGACAAGCGCGGGAATCGTGTGGCCGAGGTGGGCAAGAAAGCCACAGAAGCCTATGTCTACGACGCCACCAATCACCTGGTAGAGGGGACCAACTGGAAGGGCGACAAGTCCGCTTACACCTACAACGGGCTGTTTGTGCGGGTGCGGAACACCCAGACCACCCACGCCGGGCAGGTGTATGACCGGGAGTTCGTCATTGACTATAACAGCTTTGAGCGCAACGATCTGATGGTGTTCAGCCCGGACTACTACGAGCAGAAGCACATTTACACCGTCTGGGGCGAGCGGATGGAGCAGTTCACCGAGCGGGGGAACTGGGACCGGCTGCTGTATGTCCATGAGGACATTATGGGCAATACCCGGTACTACACCAAGGATAACGGGCAGTCCTTCGCCGAGTTGGAGTATGATGTTTGGGGGGCTGTGACCAGCCCCAGCAAGCTGAACAACAACGACAACGGGAACTTCGCGGCGGCTGTCTTTACTGGGCATCCCTATGATACCGTTCTGGATATTTACTTTGCTGAGGCGAGGTTCTATGATGCGAACCATAGGCAGTGGATGGCGAGCGATCCTATTAAGAGCGGGCTGAATTGGTATCAGTATGCGAACGGAAATCCGGCGACTTATTGGGACCCGGATGGGTTGACATCAATAACTCCTGCGGAAATCAATCAATTAAAAAACTGGTATCGTGACGGGAAAATAAATGATGAAGTGCTCGTAAAAACAGTTATAGTGCGAGAAGCTGCAGGAAAAGCAAAAAAAGTGACTACCCATTTTGTAAATGCGTTAAGAGGAAAAGAAACTATACAAGATCTTCTTTACAATTCGGGAGTTACCATTTTAACGAAAAATGTTATGTTTAATGCCTTACATACAGTGGCACAAATTACAGCAGCAAAAAAATTGGAAACGAGCTATTTTTCAGATACTCAGCTTGAGCAATTGGCAGATGGTAAGGAGTTGCATGGAAGAATAGATATTATCGACCTAATGACAAACCATATTTTTGAAGTAAAACCTCGAAACTGGCTTCTTAGGCCGGATAAAAATAAAGAATGGAAAAAACAACTTGACAAATATGTACAATATGGCAAGGCAGTGGGTAAAAATTACATTTTGGGAGATGAAAGACCCAAGGGTAAAATCCATGTACTAGATTTTTTTGATGGTGCGCAATTGTATTTGCATTTTAGAGGTTATGGAGATGGTAAAATAGGTTACTATTTTTCAATTGTTAAATGCAAACCTAAAAATAAGGAGGTTGCTGAGGTCGGACGAGCAGCAGGGCAATTTACAAATGAAACAAACAGCTATCTCAGGGAAAAGGTGGCAGGGCTCAATGAGGAAGAAAATGAATACTTTGGCGAAAGAGTGGCGTCACTGGACGAAGTATTGGACAGATTCACATCAGAATATCTGATATACTGGAATAATCGAAATACAATGGAAAGGAAGTTGAGCGCAGCACATGCTTTTTGGACAAAAATGGCAGTCGGAGCATTCAAATTAAATTTAGAATATATGGCATCCGTTGTTTTTAATGAGGCTCTTGAGGCAGGAGTTGCCGCTCTTTTGAACTCAAAAACTGTTACAACATATGTAGCAGAAGCTGAAAAAATCTTGAAATTAACCCAAGAAGGAACACCATCACAAACAAATATTATTCAACTAGCAGATTATCTGAAGGAAGTTGTAAGTGATGTAAAAAAGGTTGCATAAAACGATATGTAGCATATGTAGAAAAAGAACGGTTTAATATTTGGGGGTGACAGCATCATACTTGTTGTAAGATGCTGCCACCTTCTTATAGGAGGAATCTAACTTTGAAATATGCAGGTATGATTGAGTTTGATCCCTGGTATACAGTGGATAAAAAGGAGAAAGAAGTCAAAGAAATTGCTAAAGCCCGAATGGAATGCGAGGAGAAAGAAAAACAAGAAAATTATTATTTGTGGAGAATGAAAAATTTTTGTAGAATCTTCTCCCCAACAAAGTTAAGCGAAGAAGAATATATAGATTTGTTTTATAAAAAGCTACGGTGGGGAAATATCCGTAACATCTTTTCTGAACAGCAATTGGAAGAGATATTTTCATTTGTAGATAGTAAAGTGTTTGTTGGAGCCTCTTATTATCTTATTTTCCCGTATTATATGATAGAAATCAGTTCAGCATTTGGGTTTGATGCCAAAACATTAATTCATGCGTTAGATGATACTTGTCGCTTTTTTTTCAACATAAATGACATACCTGGAGAAGAAGTTTTTGAATTTGCTGTAGGCAAGGATAAGAATCTGCTTTGCCACTATTGCCGGAAGGGAAATAATATATTGGATTTATTACTTCCAGAAAAGATTATCGATATACTTCAAATTCAAAGTAATAGAAATTTTGATTATTTATATGATATGTCCTTAAATTGTATGGAAGTCGCAGACCGTTTTTCAATGCACATCGGGATACCAATCATTTTTACAGCCAAGGATAACGATGTTTTATTGATCAGCGGGATGACAAAAACAGTAGAAGAAGAAACAAAAAGTCAAATTGAAAGAGTCGCATGGGATTATCGTCGGCCTAATTTGGAATCGAAATATAGTGTCGAAACGAGTGTAACTCTCTCTGATTATCCTTCTTTTTTTCGGTCAAAATATATTGTTGCTTATAGAGCAGATGAAACCTTATTAAGAAAATTCCCGTACCGAGAGTACAAGGCAGAAAAAGGTGAAAATCTTATCCACAAAGCAGAGAGGGTTGACAAATACGGAAAAGTTAATTGTATGCATCTTTTCCAGGATGATATGTCAGAAAATGCTCTTAACGATATATTTGAGTGGTGTGAAAAAAATTTGGAAAGCTACTCTATTTTGCTAGAGCCTCGTTATATCGGTATCTGGTGTGTAGAATGGGCTGGATATGATGCCTGTTTCATATCAAAGAAGTTTAATTGTCGAGTGATGGATATAGAAATGTATGACGATCTCACATTTTCTGTAACTCTGATAAAATCTGGCATGAAAATGGCCTATGCTTCATTTGGAGAGTGCTGCGAAGTTATAAGAGCTGATTTGGGGAAAAAAATATTCAATGTGGAATTGAATGAATATGATGATATTTACAAAGGTGCAGTAGACTTGGCTGAACAAACAGATTGTTTTATAATTTGGCCGGAAGGTATTCCAACTGCTAAAAAAATACGCAATGGTGATTATGGCGCAGTTTATATTTGCCCGTAGACCGCTCCCGTTTGAAGAGAAAAGCTCAAATGGGTGTTTTTCATCGTTATATTATAACTTTATACATTCTGTCAATCGTTTCCTTCTGCGCATTTGTTGCATTTGGGACTGCTACCCAAAAAGTTTATCCTATCATCCTAGAACAATTAAAGAACTACATGGAAACCGGCGGTCCGCCTCAGCCAGATTCCTATATTTCACAAAACTAACAAGCCAGTGGTTTGAAAGTCACAACCTTCAAACCGCTGGCCTGTAACGGCGAGGTCTACGCCTACACCTACGACGCCCTAAACCGCATCGTCAGCGAGACCAACCCCCTTGACGGGACCAAGACTTTCCACTATGATAAGGATAGCCGCATCGTTGGCGTCACCGACCGCAACGGCGTTCGCACCAGCTACAAACTGGACGGCAACGGGAATATCATCGAATCCATCGACGGCGAGGGCCACAGCAGCTTCTTCGAGTATGACGAGATGAACCGGCTTACCAAGGTGACGCTGCGGCGCATCGACAAGGTTCATAAGGTGGACGAGATCCAGGAGACCCTGTACACCTATGACTACCGTGGCCTGGTGAAGACCGAGATCAACGCCGCCGGAGACGGTAAGGCGCTGATCTACGACGGCAACGGCAATCTCATCCAGAAAACCGACGAGGACGGGTATGTCACCGAGTATGAATACAGCCCCGTCAATCTGGTGAGCAAGGCCAGCTACGCCGACGGCAAGACCGCCACCTATCTCTACGACGGCACCGGCGATCTGATCCGTATGGTGGACTGGGTGGGCGAGACCACCTTTGAGTACGACCTTCTGGACCGCCTGCTCAATGTCAATGACCACAACGACCGGAATGTCAACTATGTCTATGACAATGTGGGCAACACCATCGCCATCCAGTATCCCGACGGGACCCAGGCGGATTACTGGTATGACGCGGAAAATCAGATGGTGGAACTGGCGGATCTGGACGGCGGCCTCTCCCGGTTCGAGTTCGACCCCAACGGGAATGTCATCTACAAGGAATACCCCAACAACGAGACTGCTGTTTACAGCTACGACGCCTGGAACCAGCTCATCGAGCTGGACGAGTACAACCTGGGCGGCAAGAAGCACTTCAAGACCACCTACACCTGGGACGCCGAGGGCAACCGTCTGTCCGAGATGCAGTACAACCATGGCCAGACCGCCAAGCCTGCCTCCGACCTCCCCGATACCTCCAGCGAAAATGGCACCCGTGAGATGGTGGACGCCCTGCTGGCAGCGGCGCTCCCCAACCAGGAGGACCTGTTCTCCATCTTTACCCAGCCCGACAGCGCCGCTGACGGTGTGTTCAGCCTGCCTGGTATCGCCCAGTTCAACAACAGCAGCACCACTCCCGGCAACGGCGGAGAGAACACCGGCAAGGACGACGCCACTATCCCCGGCAACGGCGACGGAAACGGCCAGGTGCCTCCGGGACAGACCGAGGACGAGGAAGGCGGCATCCAGAACCCAGCTGGGCATTATCCTCCCGGACTGAACCGGGGCAAGAAGCCCGACAAGCCGGAGAATCCCGACAAGCCCGGCAAGCCGGAAAACCCCGGCACCGAGGACAAGTCCGACCGCAAGGCCCAGAAGGGCGAGCATAGCTACGAATACAACAAGAACGGCTGGATCGTCCAGGGCACCGTGGCCAAGGAGACCACCACCTACACCTACGACACCTTGGGCAACCTGGTGCAGGAGAAGTGCAAGAATACCGTTATCGACTACCAGTACAATATCCTGAACCAACTGGTGAGCCGGAGCGACAAGAACGACAGCGTGACCTTCACCTACGACAAGCGCGGCAACCGCGTAGCCGAGGTGGGCAAAAAGGCCACCGAAGCCTATGTCTACGACGCCACCAACCACCTGGTGGAGGGGACCAACTGGCAGGGGGACAAGTCTGCCTACCAGTACAATGGTCTCTTTGTCCGGGTCCGCAACACCCAGACCACCCATTCCGGGCAGGTGTACGACCGGGAGTTCGTCATTGACTACAACAACTTCGAGCGCAACGACCTGATGGTGTTCAGCCCGAATTACTATGAGCAGAAGCACATCTACACCGCCTGGGGCGAGAGGATGGAGCAGTTCACCGAGCGTGGAAATTGGGATAGGCTGCTGTATGTCCATGAGGACATTATGGGCAACACCCGGTATTACACCAAGGACAACGGGCAATCCTTCGCCGAGTTGGAGTATGATGTTTGGGGGGCCATTACCAGCCCCAGCAAGCTCACGAACAACGACAACGGGAACTTTGCGGCGGCTGTCTTTACCGGGCATCCCTATGATACGGTGCTGGATATTTACTTTGCCGAGGCGAGGTTCTATGATGCCAACCATAGGCAGTGGATGGCCAGCGACCCCATTAAAGACGGGCTGAATTGGTATCTGTATGCCAACGGAAATCCGGCGACCTTCTTTGACCCAAATGGATTGGAAAAATATATAGCAAATAAGCCTCCTGTAGATATTGATAGCATCCAAGTAACACTGGACGCTTTTGAAGGAAGCCCTCTGCGGTCTAATTACTATGATTCGGATAACAATCATACAAATCCGTTTGTTGGCATAAGCTATGATGAACTTACTAATGATAGTGAAATGCTTCGAAAAGAACGAGGACCCTTGTACAATATAGATAAAGGTTGGGAGGAAGAAATAAGCATCGCAGATAGATCTTATAACCAAACAGCATTTCCTGGAATTCCTCAGTTTGGCACATCAGATTATGAGCAGTATATTGAAGATACATACAACTGGCAATTGAGGGTTTTAGATGCAACATATTATGCATTAACAGGAACAAAGGCTTACGATCCGAGTGCATATAACTATAATATGTATGGAGCATACTATAGTGGTGCGAGTGGTTATCATCCTGGGGTTGATCTGTCAATGGCATTGGGCACACCAATCTATGCATTAAGCGACGGTATAGTTGTAAGAAAGACAAACAGCCATGGATATTATGATAAAGATGGCAACAAAGTAGAAGAATATTTTGCGAATATTGAGGATTGTAGAGAAAAAGGTTATACGGATATTGTTCTCAGAACTTTTGTAGCCACCAATTATAGCGTTGGTTGGATTGACATCTCTTATATGCATCTGGACTATTACGATTACGAAGTGGGGACTATTGTTCATAGAGGGCAACAATTGGGAACCGCAAACGGAAACTATTCGTTTGGTCCTCATACACATCTTGAAGTCATTCCAACTGATAAAGGTGTTATTAATTATGTGAAAGGAGCGTCAACGGGAATTCGTTCGCTTCCTCCATACGCATTCCTTGAGTCCATGTTGTTCGGCCCAGATTTCTCCGACCTGGACCAAAATGAAATAGAGAAAATGCAGAAAAAAATAAAACAGTAAAGAACAGTAAAGAACTCCAGGCCCATCGGGACTCAAAGTGTCCCGGTGGGCCTGCATGGAAGGTGGCGAGAGTTTTGAAAAAAATTATTATTGCTATACTTATTATTGCCATACTTTGCGGATGTATGAAGGATCCGGTGGAAGAAAAAAAGCTTGTTGGAATTAATATCATTGAAGAAACTATAGCGGAAGTAACGGAAAATAAAATTGTCGATGTTGAATTTTATGAAGATGAAATTATACATTATACTGTTGCAAATGATGGGATTACTAAACACAAGTTTATGGATTTGAAAACAGCAGAAGTAAAGGAATTCCAAGGGAAGCCATCGCCTTCCGGCACGCAATATGCACGGATTGATCCCGGTAGCAAGTCTCAAAATTTACTTGTATTTCAACAAAATAAATCAGAGCCGTTCTTGAAAATTGAAATCCCTAAAAGGAACAAATTCCCAATTTTGAATTACTACTGGTTGGATGAAAGCACAATTCTTATAGAAGGCGACTGCCTTTGGCGTGTTGATATAAAAAAGCAAAAAATTCAAGTAATTGCTGAAAGTCAAACCGAACCTGGGAGTACATTTTTTTATTTAGCTAAAGAGTTTCCAAATATTGTTTATATTGACGGCAATTGCGAAGGCTTTTATTATTACGAGATTACCGGGATGAGGAGTGTCAACTTGTATTTTGCTTCAAAAAGCGGAGAGTGCATTCTATTGGATGAAATATCGGATGCACATAGCATATTATTTTTTGATGGCAAGGTGTATTATGGGTTTAGCGAATGGAAGTGTGCAGAAAATACAAAAACTTTTAAGCTCGATGCAAAAAATATCTATTTGATTGAAAAAAACAAAAAAAGCATTCTGTTTATAACTGATAAAACCGGACAGCTAACTCTCTATGCCTCTAATCACAATTCTCCAGAAACATATCAAGTTCCCGGTGATTATCTTCCTGGAGATTTCTGTTACATAGATACCTCATCCATACTGTCACGGAAAAATTATTTTAATTTTCAAACAGGTGAAGGTGTTAATAATACTTGGAACGGAAGAACGCCAACGCACGATGAACTTCCAAGCAATAGAGAAAGAAAATATTTTACTCAGAACATTGATCAGAAAGGATTTCTGAGAATAGATGTGGATTGGAGTGAGAACTCACTATTTGATTTCCCATCAATTCGTTCTTTTAGCGTAAAAAAAATAACGATTGAAGAAATTAGAAACTGACAGAATCTATACATTTTGCTAACCACCTCCTTTTACTTTCCAATCACCTTCTAAAATATAGTTAGATGATAGGTGGTGGACAACAATGGATACTGATTTCGTCCGAGAGCGGATCACACAACTCAGACTGCAAAAAGGTGTGTCAGAATACCAAATGAGTTATGACCTGGGATGCAGCCGTGGCTACATTTACAATATATCGTCTGGGAAATCGTTACCGCCTATACCCAAATTTTTGGAGATATGCGACTATTTGGGGGTTACGCCCAGTCAGTTTTTTAATGAGTCTTCCAATGTACCTATCCTTGTGCAGAAAATTATTGAGGAATTGGAGCAACTGGATGATGATGATTTAATGTTCATTTTGAGTTGTATACAACGCATAAAACACAAGGATTAGCCAAAAGGACAGCCCCATGTCATATGACATGGGGCTGTCCTTCAAGTAGCCTCCATATCCATCAGTATATCGTTTTACCGTATTGCCCCCTTGACAAAGAACGTACGTTCGTGGTATAATCGGAGCGAAAAGAACAAATGTTTTCATAAATCGCCGTACAGAGGCTCAAAAATGCCAGGGGAAAACAGAAGAGGAGGCTGGAAGATGATCTTATCTCGCGCTCAATTAGAGGAGATAGCCGCAGCAGTGACAGATGATTTTGACCGCTTCTTTTTCGGCGTTTCTCCAGAAGAAGAAAGAGAGGATATCCTCCCCACCCCCATCGACCAGCTGGCCAAAGAATATTTGGGTCTGGAGGTCGTGTTTGCGCCTCTTTCTTCAGATGGAAGCGTTTGCGGGCTGACCGCTTATGCGGAAACCAATTTCACTACGGAAGAAAACGGCGTGACCCGCTGTTTTCCATTGAAGAAGAATCAAGTTGTTCTGGATGAAAGTTTCATCCAACCAGGGCAGGTCAGAAAGCTGTGTGGCAAGCGGCGGTTCACCCTTGCCCACGAGTGTGCCCACCAGATCTTGTTCCAGTTGGAATCTGATGAGGTGAAAAGCCGTTGGAAGGATGCCTACGCGACAAAAAAGGCTTATTCTCTCCGAGACTTAAAAAGCAAGGAGGACTGGAACGAATGGCAGGCTAACGTCTTGGGGGCCGCTCTCCTCATGCCACAAAAGGAGATGGAACTTGCTATGTGGAAGTTTGCCCAATGCAGGACGCTCCAAAATTACCAGGGGAGATTCCCCTATTTGGACCAGCAAGCGTTGGAGTCCGTCTGCCAGAGTTTTGGTGTGTCCAGGGCCGCCGCCATCATTCGGCTACGAGAGTTGGGGTACCTGGATGATCATCCATATCAGGAATTTCATGACCCTGTAAAAATGAGGTGGACAAGGGAGGGATGGAGATGAACAAAAACATCCGAGTCACCACGCCATCCGCCGAGGTAATGGAAAAAGTCATCCGTGCCAGGGAGGCTATCGCCTCTCAGCAGCACAGGATCATTAAATGCCCCTATTGCCAGAGGAACGCTATCGTTGTCTTTCAAGATGCCAGAGGACACATACAGACAAAGTGCAAGCATTGTGGAAAAGAAGTCGTTTTCGATGTCCTCAATATGAGGAGATCCAGAAGATAGACCAGTCGACCTCAGGGCAGAGGCCCTGCAAATAAAAAAGAATAGACACATGGACTGTGCTAAGGAGCCACTGAATGGTGCTGTCTTCCTAAGCCGCATGAAAACAAGAGTCTTTTACAAGGCTTTTGTTTGCGGTGTTAGGATAGACAGTCACCATCATGCGGCTCCTTTTTTCATCCCCGTTCTTTCCGCTCCTGGCCAGCGGAAAGGACTTTATCATGTATTTTGACCAAAAAGTATTCGGTGAACGGCTCCAGCAACTTAGAGTATCCAGTGGAATGACCCAAGAGGTCTTGGCGGAAAAGGCCAACACAGAACGAAGCCATATCGCTAAGATCGAGAAGGGGAGCCGCTCCTGCTCCATCGACCTGCTGATCGTGTTCTCAGGCATTTTCAGTGTTTCCACCGACTACCTTCTATTTGGGCGTTCAGGGAATGAGGCACTGAAAAATGACCTGGCTTTGGCTGTGGAACAATTGGCTATGCTTGTCAGAAAGCTGTGATGTGGCTACAAGCCACGAAAATGTGGCTACGGGGGTACGGAAAAAGGGCTGCGGAAGATTTAGAATAAAACCAGGCCAGAGAAAAACTGGCAGCGGACCTTGAAAACCGAATAACCGGCAGCAAGATAACAACAGCGGATGAGCCCGGAAGGGGAAAGCGACCGGGCCCAGGATGCGCCAAGACCCACCTGCAGGGATATCAGAACAGAAGGCTGAGAAGAAAAAGCCCTTTCTCTTTTGGAAACCTTGTCAAAGCGGCAAAGAAGGTGGCGAGCGGGACCCATCCGGCCTAAGGGATGCCATGGCAGGCATCCCCGCCAAGACCTCATCCGACCGACAATGGTACCCCTGCCCAGCCACAGTCTCAAACAATGGGGGCAGCCCGGAGAGGACCTCCGGGGAGTGAGAGTCTCGGAGCGGACAGCCAAGTCCGGTCTTGCATGACCGCCCAAGCCTGGGGAAGTGGTGTCGAATACAGGCAGCAAACGAAACACAAAACGAAAGTTTTGGTTTTAGAAACCGCGGGGACCTCAATGCCCTTTTCACTGAAGATGTGACAGGAGGCCCCCGTGTTTGTGAGACCAAGACAGAGAAGAAAAGGAGGATGAGCCATGACCAACATCGACTACTGCGGCATCGTGAATCTGCTCCGGCAGTTGGTGGCAAAGGACCTTTTGACCAGGCAAGAAGCCAAGAAGATCGCCGCCCGGATTGCCACGGAGGAACAGGTGGATATTGTCCTTTTCCTCTGATTTGAAGCCGGTTTTTCGTTACCTTTGGTAATAGCCTTATCCCCTTGGTTGTGGTATTGTTGGTTGGAAAGGAGGGAGCAGAATGGCAGAAAAATCAACCGTCAGCGGCACCTCGGCCCTGCGGGTCATCACCATCGAAGCCACCGAAAAACCCCAGGCGATCAAACTTCGTGTTGCCGCCTACGCCAGAGTCAGTTCCTCCTCGGAGGACCAGAAACATTCCTACGGGGCCCAGCTGCGGTACTACGACACCCTCATCGACCGCAAGGAAAACTGGACCATGGTGGACCTCTACGCCGATGAGGGCATCACCGGGACCTCCGCCGAAAAGCGGAAGGACTTCCAGCGCCTCCTCGCCGATTGCCGGAAGGGCAAGATCGACCGGGTGCTGACCAAATCCGTCTCCCGGTTCGCCCGGAATGCCAAGGAATGCCTGGAGACCATCCGAGAACTGAAGCAGCTGGGCATCGGCATCCTGTTCGAGGAGCAGAATATCGACACCGCCGCCATGTCGGGGGAGATGCTGACCGCGGTTTTCGCCGCCATCGCCCAGGAGGAGAGCCAGAGCATCTCCGCCAATATGCGGTGGAGTATTCAAAAAAGGATGCAGGCCGGGACCTTCATTCCCTCTTCTCTGTCCTACGGATACAAAATGGAGAACGGCAAAATTGCCATCGACCCACCGGCGGCCAAAATTGTTCAGAGGATATTCGCGGATTATCTGGCAGGCTCCAGTATGGAGGAGATCGCGGCTAAACTGAAGCATCTCCAGCCGGAATATCCTGAATTGGGCAAGAAAAGCTGGTGTTTCCACACAGTTTCCTACATTCTGCAAAATGAAAAGTATACTGGTGACTCCCTCTGGCAAAAGACCTACCACACAGACACCTTCCCTGTAAAGAAGCATATCAACCGGGGAGAAAAGCCCAGCTACCTTGCGGAGGATACACATCCAGCTATCATCAGTCGAGAGACCTTCCAAATGGTCCAGCAGTTGGTTTCCCAGCGGAACCAGGGAAAACCCCGCGCCACCGACAGCCCTATCCCTTGCCCGGTGATCTGCGCTCAATGCGGGAGCCGCCTCCGCAGAAAGAAGATCGGAGGAAGGATCTATCGGTGCTGTCGGAACCACGATAAGGACGGAATGGTCTGTGCTCTCCGGCAGATACCAGAGGAGGAGATCGAGAAAGCCTTCCTCCGTCTCTACTACAAACTGAAGCACCACCCGGAGCCCCTCCTCCAGATGGCGGACGCTCTCCAGACTATCCGCAGCCGCAGGATGCTGTGGAGCCTGGACATCGTGGCCCTTAACAAAAGAATAGCCGACCTGTCCAGTCAGGATCAGATGCTGGCCCAGCTGAAGCAGCAGGGGCTCATCGACCCTGACATTTTCATCTCCCAGCAGAGCCGCCTGGCGGAGCAGATACGAGCCGCCAAGCAGGAAAAGGCAAAGCTGCTGGATACAGAAGAGGACACCACCCTCCGGGATACCCAGGACCTCCTGGACACCCTGGAGTCCGGCTCGGATATCTTGGATGCCTTGGATGGGGACCTGTTCGGGGAACTGGTGGAGAAGGTCATCGTGGAAAGCGGCGAAAAGGTCCAGTTCCGGCTGAAAAACGGCCTGGAACTGGCGGAGACCATCGAAAGGACGGTGCGATGATGACCAACCGAAAACTTCCCTTCGGCTACCGGATGGAACAGGGCCAGACGGTCATCCAGCCCCAGGAAGCAGAGGTCGTAACTGCCATCTTCCGGCAGTACATTACAGGAGCCAGCTACCTGGATATTGTGGCGCTCCTCGAAGATCAGCCGGTACTTTATGACACCGGGCGACGGTGGAGCAAGAGTATGGTGGCCCGTATCCTGGGGGACCGGCGGTACACCGGGGAAGATAGGTTCCCCCCGATCCTGGACGAAGAAACTTTTCAGCGGGCCACCCGGAAACGAGCCACAAAGCAGACCCCTATCCGGCGGACAGACGCCCAAAAGGTCCTCCGCCAGCTGAGTGGCCAGAAGGTGAGCAAAAACGCTGAGAACCAGGTACTGGCCCTGCTGAACAGCCTCGTTAGAGCCCCGGACCTTATCCAACAGCAGCCGGAAACAGACAGTCACCGGACAGAAGTCATCAAGCTGGAAAAGGAACTGGAGGCCCTGCTGGAACACCAGCCCATCGATGAGGAAGCGGCCCAAAATCTCATCCAGCAGATCGCCGCCACCCAGTACGCCGCCATCCCGGATGGAGAATACGAGACCCTGCGGCTCCGGCGTGTTTTCTCCCAGGCAGAACCAATGGAAAAACTGGACGCCGCCCTGCTGAAAAGTACAGTATCTCACATCCAACTGGCCTATGGCGGGATCGCCAGCCTGCGGCTGAAAAACGGACAGCGCATAGAAAGGAGATAGGCTATGACCGGGACCAATGTTATCGTCATCCCTGCAAAATCCCAAATGAGCCAGCAGGTCAAGCGGCAGCTTCGGGTGGCCGCCTACTGCCGGGTCTCTACCGACGACGAGGAGCAACTCACCAGCTATGAAGCCCAGCAGACCTTCTACACCGATAAGATCATGGAGAACCCCGACTGGACCATGGCGGGCATCTTCGCCGACGAGGGCATCACCGGGACCTCCGCCCGAAAACGCCCGGAGTTCCTGCGGATGATCCGCCAGTGCAAGCAGCGAAAAATCGACCTCATCCTCACCAAATCCATCTCCCGGTTCGCCCGGAACACGGTGGACTGTCTCACCTATGTCCGGCTTCTCAAGGAACACGGGATCGCCGTCATCTTCGAGGAGCAGAACATCAACACGCTGGAGAGCGACAGCGAAATGCTCATCACCCTGCTGGGGGCCTTCGCCCAGGCGGAGAGCGAATCCATCTCCGCCAATGTCCGCTGGGGCATCCGCCAGGCCATGCGGGAGGGCAAGGCCAACATCAACTACAAATACCTGTACGCCTACGAAAAAGGAGAGGATGGCAGGCCCCGTATCATCCCGGAGCAGGCGGAGGTGGTGCGGGACATCTACAAACGCTTCCTTGCCGGGGCCAGTCTGCGGCAGCTGAAGGAGTGGCTGGAATCGGAGGGTATCCCCAATGTGGCGGGAAAAGAGGAGTGGACCATCAATGCCATCCGGGGTATCCTCACCAGCGAAAAATACTGCGGGGACGTCCTGCTGCAAAAGACCTTCATCAGCGACTGTATCAGCAAAAAGGCGGTGAAGAACACCGGCCAGCTGCCCAAGTATCTCATCCAGGACCACCATCCCGCCATTGTGGAACGAAAAGCCTACGACGCGGCCCAGGCGGAGTTGGCGAGGCGCAAGGCGGCGAAAAGTCCTGCCAAGGCGGCATCCACCGGCCTTACCTCCTATGCCAGCAAGTACGCCCTTTCGGAGCGGCTGGTCTGTGGGGAGTGCGGCACCCTCTACCGCCGGTGCACCTGGAGGAAGAACGGAAAGACCCGCATCGTGTGGCGGTGTGTGAGCCGCCTGGACTACGGCAAGCGGTACTGCCACAACTCCCCCACCCTGGATGAAGAGCCCCTCCAGAGGGCCGTTCTGGCGGCGGTAAACAAGGCTATGAGCCAGAAGGATACGCTCGCCAGGAAGATCACCAGAGCCATGGAGAAGGATATCTCCCCCATCCCCGGCGAGGAAATGAGCCTTGCGGACATCGAGAAAAGGCTGGAGGAGATCGACCAGGAGGTGGGACAGCTGATCGCAAAAGCCGCCAACGAGGGGAAAACGACCACCTGCCGGGAGCGGTTGAGGGATCTCCTGGAGGAAACCACCGCCCTCAAAGGGAAAAGGGTTTTCCTCCAGGAGCAGAGGGAAAAAGACTCCGCTGCCGCCAGACGGATAGATGCGGTAGCCACCGCCATGGAACAGCTTCCGATGGAACTTACACAGTGGGAGGAAAGCACCATCCGCCAGCTGGTGGACACAGTGAAGGTCCTCTCCAAGGACAAAATACTTGTCTGCCTGCGGTGCGGAGCCGAAATAGAGCAGGAGATAGAGGCATAAGCGATAGGTCAAAGCAAAGGACAGTAGCCAAAGTTACTGTCTTTTCCTTTGCCTTATCCAATAAATGGGGCTACAAGCCCGGAAAGGAGAAGCCATATGAACATTCGCAAGAACATTGATTACAGCGGGCTTTATGCCGGGATCGACAAGGCTCTTGCTGCCAACCTCCCACAGATGGAACTGTACCTGGAACTGGGCAGGCTGGTGAGCGGCAGGCCTGAGAGAGGGGCCGCTGTGATGGCGGCGGAGCATATCGCCGCAAACTATCCCGACCGGACCGGCTTCTCCCCCCGCAGCCTCCGCCGGATGCGGGATTTTTACCGGATGTATGAAGGTCACCCGGAGGCACTGGCACAGGCTATGAAGAACAGCTGGACGCAGAATATCGTCATTCTGGAAGCCGACTTGGATATGGATGCCCGGTGCTGGTATCTTCGGACGGCTTGGCAGTTGGGGTGGTCTAAGGCGGAATTGATAAAGCAGATCGACACTGGCGCTCATCTGGAAAAAAGCCAGGATCTATGCTATACTGATCGTGATGATCTTGCACAGGGGATGTTGAATGATGAGGATACCACAGAGCAGTATATAAGTCCTTTTGCCACTCATACTTGGCATTGTGTTGAATGGCTGATAGGGCAAGTAGACCGTCTTGCTTTCTTAAGTTGGAGCCTCTTTGTATCGAAAGATATTTATCTGAAACCATTTGTTATAGGACAGGCAAGGCTTCCAGTATTTCTGATGCGACAGGCTCTGGTCCGTGCTCCTCCGAAATCTGCTCTTCAATTGAAACACGAAACTTTTTAGTCTCCATTATTTTTGTTGCTGTACATAAAAACACTACCTACAATCTCATTTGGATGACAATCTGTTTAGTCAATAAAATTTTCTTGCAATATGGCAACAGAAATTGTATAATATAGTCGAATTTTCATTCTGGATGGATATTGCACTATGTTATATAGGAGAGAAAAGTGTTATGATTCAATCAGTTAAGGTAGAACGATTTAAAACTATTCAATCTGCAACCCTTGAGCTTGGTAAAATCAATGTTTTAGTTGGCGCAAATAATGCTGGCAAAAGCAGCGTTTTGCAGGCTCTTCAATTTGCCACATCAGTTGCTCAAACGGCAAAACTCTTTACTCAAAATATAAAATTCAATAAAGATGGAATCTGGGCAACATCCGTTTACCCAGATCAACTTATTTATTCTCCAGTGAAAGATCCTTATGTTTTAGCAAACGGAGGGATTCTAAAGGAGGATATCACAAAGGGAATCACAATCTCTTTTACTGAAGATTCAGGCGAAAGTGTTACAGCTACTTTTAAAAAAGGAAAAAACAAGAATCTGGCTGCGCGCTTTGAGGGAGAACACATTGGACAACGGCTCGCATCACTGGAAAATCCTTTTTGTATGTATGTACCAGGTTTAGCCGGGATTCCATTTGAAGAAGAAATTCGAACCGTCGGAGCTGTCAGAAAAATTGCTGCAAAAGGGGACTCCAACACGGTCTTTAGAAATGTAATTAACCTATTATTTAATGATAAAGAGAAATGGAATTTGTTTCTGGATGATTTAAAAGCTATTTTCCCGGATATTGAGTTTAGGATTAATGCCAGGCCAAATGTAGATGGCTCTATCGATATCATTTTCAAGTTGCATCAAAATGATCCATTCTTGCCTATTGATTTAGCAGGTACAGGTGTTTTGCAGGCAACACAAATTGCTGCGTATGTTAATTATTTTAAGCCCAAGCTACTTTTATTGGATGAACCCGACTCCCATCTTCATCCTGATAATCAAAGAGCACTTGCATCTTTGCTTGTTGCTCTTTCGGATAGAACTGAGACCACTATTATTATTTCTACGCACTCACGGCATCTTATGGCAGCCCTACACGAAGATGCAAAGTTTTTTCTTGTGAAAAATGGAGAAGTATCAGCTTCGGAATATGATCATTATATTGGGTTAATAGAACTTGGGGCTTTGGATGAATATGATCGCATTAAAGATGGAGACTTACAATATATTATTCTCACTGAAGATTCCTCTGAGGATAGTCGAAAATACCTACGTGGAGTATTAGAGGCTTCAGGATACTCCAGAAATGAATTTCAAATTTATTCCTATAATGGTGTTTCACAAATAGAATCCGCAAAAATGTTTGCAAGCTTTTTACTAAACCTCAACCCCGATTTAACGGTGATTGTTTATCGGGATAGGGATGGTCTTTTTGACGAAGAAATTGCAGATATTCAGAAAAAAATCGAGTTTGATCAGCGCGTTAAATGCATAGTTGCCAAATTCAATGATATTGAAATGTATTATTGCAATACCAGCCATATTATCTCTGTTTGTCATTCGGTAGGATTGGATTTAATTGAACAGGATGCAGCTACACTAATATCCGAAGCCATGCAGGAAGCTGAGGCCGATTCAAAAAAGAAGTTTTATACACATAGAGTTGATAAAGCGAAGCGTGAAAGAAGGGATGCGGGTGCAGCTATGTTAGAGGCTGAGCAGGCTTTTGCCGCAAACAAGATAACTTACTCATATGGAAAGAAGGTAGCTGGACTTGTAAAAGCAAAATTGCAGAAAAAATTTGGGAGAAATGTAGATATTTATCAACCGACAAAACTAGTTTCAGATCAACAATTTGCTATTATACATCGTGCCGCATAGATATTCAACCATTTTGAATAGCATTATATGCCTAATTTAAGGAAAACAGTTGCCATAGGTCTAAGCCGAAAAATATCTAAAGTGTTTTTTACTGCCAAAGTAGACAAAACCTGCGTATAACGATAGTTATACGCAGGTTTTGTCATTTTTCAGAAAATGACACTAAATCATCCTCGAAAAATCGTAAATTTATCCAAAACGGAACAAAGGCAACTTGCCAAGCCAATGCAATAACATAATAATGCGTATGTTTACCGAGACATCCACCCGATAAACATACGCATATTCATTTTTAGGAGGTTTTTCTATGCGAATCCCATATGGTTATATTCTCAGCGCAGGCCAACTCACTATCAATGAAAAGGCAGCAGATACCGTGCACAAAATATTCAACTATTACCTCGCAGGTGCAAGTCTTGGAAAAATTGCAGATATGCTTTTCGATAGCGGAATCCCCTCTCCAACTGGAAATCCCAAATGGACAAGGGCCGCTATTGATAAACTCCTTTCCAACGCAAAGTATATCCCATTGGTTGGATTTGAGCTTTACTCAGATGTTCAGTTTGAGAAGGAGCGCAGGTGCAATATAGATTACGACCGAGCTGGGCATCCAAGAAAAGCCACCAGATTCCAGTCTATGATAGAGCTTTGATGCTCCTTTCCAAAAATATCATCCTCTGCTATACTATTATTAGCGGTGGCAAAGAGGCGAATTGGGATGACAGAGGATGAACTTAGGGAAGGCCAATGACAACATTCTCTGTCTGTTCCATCAGGTTTCCCCATCAGCTGGCGGATGATCATGGCGGAGTGAATGGAATAGTTCTCTCCTTTTGTAGCAATATCATAAATTTCTGATATAGCAGCTATAGCAGTCTATTAGAGCCTATTTAGAATCTTTAGCATAGTAAAGTCAATGCGTCCAAATAGGGAAATTACAAACACAAAAATATCAAAAATATAGGTTGCAGAATATAAAAATCTCATTCAAAACGATATAAATTACGAAAAACCTAGAGCCATAATACTGGAACACTTTATTGAACTAAAGATCCTGAACAGGCTCTTAGGAAAAATAAGTTATCAGGAGTTTTGTCATTGTCTTTCTTAATGCCAGGATCCTTGACAGACGGGTTCATGATAATCTGCCTGACCGCAAAAATGCTTTGTCTTCAACTTTACAAGATGAGATAAAGTGGTGTGCAAAGCGTAAAATCAACAACAGCGTTTCTGTTTGTAAGAAACAAATATTTCGACTATATGCCACAAAATTTGTTGAAAGAGGTCATGTTTTATGATATACTAATGAAAATTCTGGTAGGAAGGTGGTTCCTTTGGCATACACTTTCGACGAGATCATGGAATTTCATCCTGATAATGAGGATGTATATCGGGAAATCAAGCAATATCTGCCAAAACTGGTTCCATTCATCGGTGCTGGCCTCACAAACTTTGCCTACTATTCGTGGCCCAAGGCGCTTGAGACACTTTCCCGAAAGCTGACAGACAGCGTAAGTGTGCAGAAGGTTACTGATCTCATTAACTCAAAAAACTTTTTGGATGCAGCGCAGTTGCTGGAGGAATTTCGCACGCCTGCAAATCTTGTCCGTGACATCGCCGGTTTGTTTTCAGCTGACAAGCTGGAACAAGTGCGGGGACAACTGCCCAATGAGCCGATTTCTTTACTGCCATATCTGTTCCCTGAGCTTGTACTGACCACAAACTTTGACGAGACATTGGAAACCGTATACAGGGAGAGTGGCCATCCGTTTCAAACTGTATTTCTTCCAGGACACCCAGAATTACTTAGGCAGCTCATGCGGCAGGGGAATGTCTGCGGCTTATTTAAGCTGCACGGCACGGTAACTGGAGAACTGCTTGAGTATGAAAAAATTGTGCTTACCCGTGCCCAGTATGATCGGCATTATGGGAAACGCAGTCCCTTGACCCATGAATTGAAGGCTGGTTTTAAAAACCGCATTATGTTCTTTTTAGGGTGCAGCCTCGAAAATGACCGCACAATGGATCTTTTACAAGATGTAATACAGCCTGGCGATACCTATTATACTATCATCAACTGTGCCTTCTCCGAGCGGGATAAAAAGATTAGGCAGCTGGGAAGTAAACATATTCGTGCAATTTTATATGAAGAAGACCGTCATGAAGCAGTCCGTGTGATATTAGAGCACCTTCTGGAGGAAACAGATCCAGAGGCTTATCACAGGCTTCCCGTCCATGTGGGGGCGCTGAAATCCAATGACCCAACGGAACGGTTTTCTTATAAAGCTGAACTAGTTCCCTTTGCAGGTCGTGGAAACGAGCTAAATGTATTGAACGCTTTTTTAGGTGATGCTCATATTGCGTTTCGCTGGTGGGCCATCACAGGTCCAGGCGGCAGCGGAAAAAGCCGTCTTGCGTATGAGTTTCAGAAGCGGCTCCCTCCGGATTGGGCTGTGCATTACATGGACTCAAGTGACTACGCAGATCTGTCTTCACTGACTGCAAAGCTAACACAGAAAACACTATTGATTGCAGACTATGTACAGGAAAATGCAAAAGCAATAGGAAAATGGATGGAGCAGCTTAATGAAAGGAATCGTAGTCTCCCCATAAGGGTCTTATTGGTGGAGCGCGAATCTAACATGAATGAGATTGGCTCCGGTTGGACAAAGCAACTGTACACAGATGTACATCATGAACAAAAATTGAAAAACACTTGTTACCAGGGAAATTTCTTAACACTGAAGCCGCTGAGTGACAATGATTTGTTGGATATTATCGAAAACTATGCTTTAGCACTCAGACAGAATGACGGACATACTAATCGTATGCTGCCCGATGCGATAAAGCAAATGTTGCTGCGCAAATTAAAATCTATTGATCCAGTATTGTGCCGTCCGCTGTATGCTCTGTTTTTAACCGATGCATATGTTGTGGGCAGCAACCCTGAGCAGTGGGATCGCAATGATGTTTTAGTCTACATAACCACACGGGAACGGACCCGGCTTAAATTTAATATAAAACATACGCTTGGGAAGGAGGATGAGAAGCTTTATGCTGCCTGTTTGTATTTATACAGTATGGCTACCGTACTCCAGGATGTGCCTTTGGACGAATTGCAAGCGCTTTGTCCAAATACATGGGACAGCATCCAAAGGAAAGCAGAATGTTTTGCTTCGCCGGAGGTTATGCTGGAACAGATTGGCCTTGCGGCGGATGGAACCGTTTTTGCTTTGCGGCCAGACTTGATCGGCGAGTATTTTGTATGTACTTGGTTGTATGATTGTCCACATGAGGCGCAGCGGTTTCTTTCTTCTGTTTGGCAAAGACCTGCGCCTACAACCGTGTTTTTTGACCGCATATTTCATGACTATAGTTATTTGTTGAACGAAGACAAGAATCATTGGAAATCAATTTTGCCAATCAATATCCCGGCGTTAAAGAATACCGCCCGGCTTTATGCAATACTTCTGGTAAACGCAACATATCATTGCAATATAGCCGAGGAATGTAAATGCCAAGTCGATCGGCTAAAAGAGTTGGCTGATGAACACCCTGATGTGCCAGATATTGCAATTAGGTTTGCCAATGGCCTGGTCAATTTGAGTAACAAGCAGGATGAACAGGGAGCGAGGGAGACCATTGCACGCTTGGAGCGCCTTGCTGATGAACATCCTGATGTGCCGGATATTGCAATTGGGTTTGCCAATGGCCTGGTCAATTTGAGCGACAAGCAGGATGAACAGGGAGCGCGGGAAACCATTGCACGCTTGGAGCGCCTTGCTGATGAACACCCTGATGTACCGGATATTGCAATTGGGTTTGCCAAGGGCCTGTTCAATTTGAGCGACAAGCAGGATGAACAGGGAGCGCGGGAGACCATTGCACGTTTGGAACGCCTTACTGATGAATACCCTGATGTGCCGGATATTATAATCGTGTTTGCCAAGGGCCTGTTCAATTTGAGCACAAAGCAGGATGAACAGGGAGCGCAGGAAACCATTGCACGCTTGGAACGCCTTGCTGATGAACATCCTGATGTGTCGGACATTATTAATTATCTGTAAAAAGAGCGGATGCCTTCATGCAAATCTGTCCCAGATGGAACTGTACCTGGAATTAGGCGGGCTGGTAAGCAGCAGGCCGGAAAAGGGTACTGCTATAATGACGGCAGGGGATATCACTGTCAACTATCCAGAGTGGACCGGCTTCTCTCCCCGCAGCCTCCGCCGGATGAGAGAGTTTTACCGGATGTATGAAGGTCACCCGAAAGTCCTCGCCCAAGCCATGATGATTGGCCGGATCCAGAACATTGTTATTATAGAGGCCGACCTGGATATGGACGCCCGGTGCTGGTATCTCCAGGCTACTCGGCAGTTTGGATGGTCCAAAGCTGAACTGGCGGAGCAGATCGCCGGAAATACCCATTTGGAGGCCGTCAGCGAAGATGTGACCGCGGCCGATGGATGCATGGATGCTCCTGAAGAAGTGGTCACCATAGAAAACGCTACCTTGAAGATCGTTGTTCGGGCAGTAGATTTTCTGAAAGAACTCTGGTATAATTGGTTTTGGCAGCTTTGCCTTTACCAACAGGGGGATACGAAAGGCAAGGCATATGGGTAGAACGACCAAAGGTGCTATTAGACTCCACCTGGCTCCTTGGGATTGCAAGGGAAACCTGTTCTTCCTCCACGACACATCTGTTGAACAGCGGGTCGGTCCCATGCCGGAGGCAGTTGCCACAGGAAAAACTGAGGTGTCTGGCATTCGGGAAAAGGCATCTCTGGCGGAAAAGGCATCTCTGGCATTGAAAAACTTCATAAGTTATTTGTGAGGGCCTTTTGCAAATAGGACTCTGAATCAGGGGATGCGATAGCACAAACCCTGGAGAAATGCGGCTTCACGGAAGCAAAGGTGGCTGCATCTAAAGTGTTGAGGCGTGACATGGCGTGGCCGCCAAG
>OFHN01000959.1_pt1 | contig 22879 bp, 17 predicted proteins | sample 1521321 | NCBI WGS metagenome assembly OFHN01 (sample SAMEA3504130, study PRJEB24116) | mouse gut metagenome | biome: mouse gut; feature: mouse-associated habitat; material: faeces | place: Denmark | collected 2011
TGGAGAAGCCGGTCATTATCCTGGAAGACAGCTATGCATTATACAGGGAGGAATGTGAGGGGGATATTTCCCTGTTCCCGCTTTCCGGGGAAAAAAGGCAGAAGATAGGCGCGGATTCGAAATGGATGCTGCTGATGGCGTTTATGGATAAAATGGGGTATGAATGTACGTTTCGGAATGTGAAGTTCGGGGTTTACCAGTAAGGCCGAAGGCCCGCAGCTTACAGCAGCTGCAGGCCTTTTTTCGCGGCTTCCTCCATGATTTCATCGGGCCAGAGGGAACACTGCACCTCGCCGATATGTGCCTTGCGGAGGAAGAACATACAGATGCGGGACTGGCCGATACCGCCGCCGATGGTGTAGGGTACTTCCTCATTGATGACCGCCTGGTGGAAGGGCAGCCCGGCGCGGTCCATACAGCCTGAGGCCTCCAGCTGGGAGAGCAGTGCTGCCCTGTCCACCCGGATGCCCATGCTGGACAGCTCCAGGGCAATGTCCAGGACAGGGTAGTAGACGATGATGTCCGCGTTCAAAGCCCAGTCGTCATAGTCCGGCGCACGCCCGTCATGGGGCTTGCCGTTCCCCAGGGCGCCTCCGATCTGCATTACACAGACCGCGCCCTTTGCCTTGGCGATATAATATTCCCGCTCCTTGGGGGTATTGTTGGGGAACATTTCCTCCAGCTCGGCGGTGGTGACGAAAAAAATGTCGTGGGGAAGTATTTCCTCAATGTAGTCATAATGGATGGCCATGTATTTCTCGGTTTTGCGCAGTACCTTGTAGACGGTGCGCACCGTGTCCTTCAGCGTTTCCAGATTGCGGGCATCCCTGTGGATGATTTTTTCCCAGTCCCACTGGTCCACATAGATGGAATGGATGTTGTCCGCCTCCTCATCCCTGCGGATGGCGCTCATATCCGTATAAAGCCCTTCTCCGACGGAAAATCCATACTTCTTCAGGGCGAAGCGTTTCCATTTTGCCAGGGAATGCACGATTTCCGCCTCACGGCCGTCCTGGTATTTGATGTCGAAAGCCACGGGACGCTCTACACCGTTTAAATTGTCGTTCAGGCCGGATTTGGGGTCTACCATGAGAGGGGCGGATACCCTCAGGAGATGGAGGCGCTCCGCAAGCAGGCTCTGAAAGAAATCCTTGACCATCTTGATTGCCACCTGGGTATCGTACAGGTTTAATCCGGATTCGTAATTCTGAGGTATTGAAAAGTTTGACATATGCTGTTTTCCTTCTTTCTGATTTTCGTTCCGCAGGTATCCGGTTGGATTCCTATCCTATTTAAACGCTTTTCGGGAGATTTTGCAAGGGTTTTTCTTTATTTTGGGAGAGGAATTTACAATTCGGAAACATTTCTGTATTATAAGGATAAGGGGTAAGATACCTTTTGGACCCGGCATCATAATACTAAAAATAGGAATGTGAACGAAGGGAGGCGTAGGCTATGGCGGATATTCTGATTGTGGAAGACGATGAGTCCATTGCGGAGCTGATCTATATGAACCTGTGTGCGGAAGGATATCGCTGTACCTGTGCCCATGACGGCATGGAAGGGGCGGATTATCTGGAAACGGGAAAATTTGACCTGGTGCTGCTGGACATTATGCTGCCGGAGGTGGACGGATATGAGCTTCTGGAATATATTAAGCCCACAGGGACTCCCGTTATCTTCCTGACGGCAAAGGGTACCGTGGAGGACAGGATACGGGGGCTGAAAGCGGGGGCGGATGACTACCTGGCGAAGCCCTTCCAGGTGGGAGAGCTGCTGGCCAGGGTGGAGGCCGTGCTGCGGAGAATGGGCGTGGGCGGAAAACGGCTGGAACTGGGGGATGTGACGGTTCTTACGGATTCACGGCAGGTGCTGAAGGGCGGCAGCGCCGTGGTTCTGACAGCGAAGGAATTTGACTTGCTGGTGGAGCTGATACAGAATAAAAATATTGCGCTATACCGAGAAAAATTATACGAAAAAGTGTGGAAAGAGCCTTTTTTCGGAGAGACCAGGACGCTGGATGCCCATATCCAGCGGCTGCGCAAAAAGCTGGGCTGGGAGGAGCGGATCAAGACGGTGTTCCGGATAGGCTACAGGCTGGAGGGATAGGATGCGGCTTTTTACAAAGTATTTCTTATTTGGGATGTTGGTGCTGGGGCTGGCATTTTCCGTGTCCGGGTATTTTCTGCTGCACTATTCCATGGAAAGCAGCCTGGCAAGGGAAGCGGAGTTTGCGCTGAGGCAGTTCCAGTATGATAAATTTACGGTTCAGTCCGCCATGCTGAGCGGCCCGGATGTTTATGACGTGAAAAGCCTGTTTGCCGGCCTGGCGGAGGAAATCAGTTCTCCCGTGGCCTTTTTTGCGGAAGACGGCACTGTGGTCTATACGGAAATAGAAGGGATTGAGGATTCCTTTTTGGAAGAGTTGTCGGAGGGGGCGCATGTGTATCGGTTTCAGGATACCCCGGAGGGCGGCTGTGTGCTGGTGGGAAGTGTGCTGAACGGTGACGATATTACATTGAGAGAAGTGATATGGAACGTCACGGAGGACTATCAGGGCGTCTTTTCCATCGTGCCGAAAGACGGGGCGGAATGGCCGGGCAGCCGGGAAGGGACCGGAAAGTTTTCCTTCGTCACACGGTGGGACGTCAGCAAGGCCATAAGGCAGCAGCAGACTCTGCGGCAGTACTTTGTGCGTTGTTATCTGGTCGCCATGGCAGCGGGAATGGTGTTGCTGGGCGTTTTGTCGGCGCTTCTGACCACTCCGCTGAAGCGGATGTCAAAAGCGGCAGGCAGAATGGCGGAGGGCTGTTATGAGGAGCGGCTTGCCATATCGGGAAGGGATGAAATCGGGGAACTTGCGGGAAGCTTCAACCGGATGGCGGACGCCGTGGAGGAAAAGATCGGGGAGCTTTCCAAGGCAGCCCGGGAAAAGGAAGACTTTGTGGCGAATTTTGCCCATGAGCTGAAGACGCCCCTCACCTCCATTATCGGATATGCGGATACCATTTATCAGAAAGAACTCTCCAGGGAGGATATTCGCAGGGCATCCTGGAATATCTGGAATGAGGGGATGCGCCTGGAGGCGCTTTCCTTTAAGCTGCTGGAGCTGACGGTTCTGGGGCGGCAGGAATTTCCGCTGGTGGAGATGCCGGCGGATGAACTGCTGCAGGATGCGGCAGAGGGGCTGGCGCCGCTTATGGAGGAAAACGGGATTGAACTGCGCATGGAGGCACAGCCGGCCTATGTGAAAGTGGATTATGACCTGCTGAAAACGCTGCTGATGAATCTGGCGGATAATTCCGTCAAGGCGGGAGCCGGCCGGATTGAATTGTCAGGTGAGCTGGTGGGAGAAGGGGCTTCGCCGGTTTCCGGGGGGCAGTATCGGATCCGGGTCAGGGACGATGGCTGCGGTATGGAGGAGGAAGTGCTTTCCCGTATCACGGAGGCTTTTTATATGGTGGATAAGGCGCGCAGCCGGAAGCAGCACGGGGCAGGGCTGGGGCTGGCACTGGCAGACAGAATTGCCCGGGTACACGGAAGTACCCTTGCGTTTCAAAGCCGGAGAGGGCAGGGGACGGAGGTCAGCTTTTTGCTGGAAATCGGCCCGTCTCCTTCCGGGGAAGCGGATGGGGACGGCGAAAGTAACGCTCTGACGAGTGGGAAAGGCGGGACGGAGGATGGGGAAAGGAAAAACGGAGGGACCGCGGAAGAACCGGGCGGCCTGTGCCGGGAAAAATGCGGCCTTATGGAGTAATTTTCTGGGAATTCTGCTGGCAGTCGGGATTGCATCGGGAGGATTGCTTCTGGTATACCGCCGGCTTGCATCGGAGGAGGAGGCGCTTCTGCACCAGGGCGGCAGCGTGACAATACAGATGCAGTTCGAGTCCATGCCGGACCAGGCTGTGGAAGATGAGGGAGCCGTGCCGGCGCTGCTGACGGAAGAGCAGCTTTATCTGACGGTGAAAAACCTGGAGTACAGGGTGGGAACCTACCCGCATGAACCGTGGGAGGGGCAGCTGACCATGGGGGAGGCGGCGAGATGCGGCATGGAATGGATTGAGATGTTCCTGCTGCCCCATATGGGAGCGGACAGCCTGGATGCGGACGATTTCGGACCTGAGGAATACAGCGTGAACTGTTATCTCTGGGCGTGGCAGGAGGATGCGGAAGCAGGCATACAGGATCCGGCGGCAAGCTACTGGAATGTATGGGTGGATACCCGGGAGCTGACGGTTGACCTGACCCTGGACGCCGTAACCGGGCAGGTGCTGAGCGCATATGTCAGCAGCTCCCTTGTCATGGAATATCAGGAAAAGGACATTATACGGCAGCTTTTGTGCGACTATGCGGATTCCTTTGGGCTGGGGGGCAAATATACCATGTTCATCGGCGGCAGTGAAACGCCGGAGGGGGATTTTGTGTACGGGGAATTACGCCAGAGCATCGGGGAGAAGGGCGTGTACGCGTCTGTGAATGCCAGCAGTGTTGTAGTGGCCGCTGCGGAGGGCACTTACTGGGATACGAAGAATATATTCATGATTGAGTTAAGATTGGGTACCAATGAAGCGCTTACCGGCCGTAACGGGGAAGTACCGGCAGCATGAGGCGGGACGGCGGTGGTAAAGTTTGCTGAAGCTGGAGGTGATAAAGTTTGGCGTACTTTGGCTTGACAAGGGGGATGCTTAGAAGATATAATAATGCAGGGGCCGAAAGGCATCCGGCTCCTGGTATCAGAGGGATCGGCAGGCATACACAGGCCGATTATGCGCGGTTATGATGGAATTGGCAGACATGTAAGATTTAGGTTCTTATGTCGCGAGACGTGTGGGTTCGAGTCCCACTAACCGCAGGAAATGAGAAAAGCCGCAAACTCAAGGATTTTCCAGCAAACTCAATGGTTTGCGGCAGCCATCAGCAATAAGTTCAATAAGGCGCTTACCTATGCCAGGAACCGGCAGGATATCCTGATGACCTGCCTGGAGGATGGCCGGTGCAGCCGTTCAAACAACATGAGCGAGAATGCAGTCCGCCCGGTGGTGGTGGGCCATAAGAACTGGTTTTTCTCTGATACGATGGATGGCGCTGAGGCGAGTATGGGCATCTATACCATCGTGGAGATGGCAAAATTCCACGGACTGGATCCCTATAAATATATGAAGTACATCCTTGAGAGGCGGTCAGATTATAAATTCTCTGATGAAGAGCTTGAAAAACTTGCTCCATGGTCGGACAGGGTTCAGGGAATATGTAGGTAGTTATTATTCAAATATCATTATGAGAGATATACCGGAGCCAACCGCCCCGGATTTTTTGCGTCTATACCCTTAAATTAAGCGCTTACGATAGTGGAGAGATTCAAGCGGGAATAGTTTGAAATGTCTTATAATAGGGCTTGCAGAGGGGCAAATTCGGCTTGAAATGGTGTGAGGGAAATGTAAGGGTAAGAGGATAGAGGGCGAAAATAGGCTTTAAAAACATGAATAGACAGAGAAAACCGCCCCTTGTACTTTGGCGAATGTCAGGGCGGTGTTCTTATCAGGTTTGAAAGTGTGTGCCTGCTGGCCGGTAGCTGATATATGGCGTAGGGCTGCAGGACTAAACTATTTAGGAGAACTCATAAAAATGATTACTGTAAACGATATTCTTTGTGGGGATTGCTTTAATATCATGCAACAAATAGACAATGACAGTATCGCTTGTTGTATCACAGATCCCCCTTATAACTATGAATTCATAGGGCGTTCATGGGACGAAACAGAAATTAATCGTCGATTAGATAAAGTTAAAAACTCCAGTTCCACCTTAGTAAAAAATATTCCATATGGAAGTGGATTAGCTGGAGGTGTTCGTAATGCTCGATGGTATGACAAAAATCGAAAAAATATTTTGGAATATCAGGATTGGGTAGAATCGTGGGGAAAAGAATTGTTTCGTATTCTTAAACCCGGAGCATTGGTTCTTATTTTTAACAGTACTAGAACGGCCGCACATATTCAAGTCGCATTAGAAAACGCTGGATTCTATGCACGAGACATTCTAGTATGGCGCAGAAATAGTGGTATCCCAAAAGGAATTAATGTAAGTAAAAAGTTAGAAAAAATGGGGGATAACAACGCTCAAGAATGGAGCGGATGGCATAGTTGTTTAAGAAATGAATGGGAAGCTATTGTGGTGGTTCAAAAACCACTAATAAATAATTACATTGAAACACTAACAAAACACCATGTTGGGCTTTTTCAAGCAAAAGATGCATCTGGATTTCAATCTAATATTATTGAAAATATAAAAAGAGAAGCTTTAGATGACTTTAATACTCATCCAACAGTTAAACCATTAGAATTGATGGAAAAACTGATAAAATTGACAGTTCCAAAGGGATACGGAAATATTGTACTCGATCCATTTGCTGGATCAGGAACAACACTGGTTGCAGCAAAGAACTTGGGTATCGATTATTTAGGCATTGAAATAAATCATGCATATGTAAATATAGCTCAAAAACGTTTAAAAATGAATAATTTATTTTAGAAAGCGAAGATTCTGATGGGTCTTCGCTTTTTATATCCAGATGTAACTTATTGTCTGTAGACTTATTGTGTTCAAAGATTAAAATTAAAGAGGAGGTGGAATAATGGACATCTGTGAAAAGTTTGGTAGAAACGTATATAAGTACCGCGCTGAAAGAAATTTATCACAAGAAGAATTAGCTGAATTAACTGATTTACATAGAACATATATCAGTGCAGTTGAACGTGGCACCCGAATTATTTCATTGAAAAATATACAGAGAATTTCCGATGCCTTAAAAATTCCTACTTACAAATTATTTGATTTTGGAGGCAATACAAATGAATGACGCAAGCTATATTACTCCTATTTTAAAAAGGTATTATGAAGCTTTTAAAGCAAAAACATATTCTGCCGAGAACAATGATACCGATGTATTAATGGATATCTTTGGAATTACTCCAGAACAAAAGAGAGAAAACAGACAATATTGGGGCAGAGAACTCGGTATGATGTGGCAATTAATTGTCACAGAAATATGCAGAAATCACACTTCTTCATTCAGGTCCGCATTAAAAATTGGCAGTGATGAACCATGTGACTTAATTATAGATAATTATGCTATAGATACCAAATATAGAATTGGTTCTGGAGATTCAGGAACTCTCAAGAAATTCAAGCAATATGGAAAATTGTTGCAAAATTATGGTTATAATCCGGTATTGTTGATTCTACGAGATGATAATTTATCAGCTGCAATTACAGCATGTGTAAATGGTGGATGGATAGTCCTTACGGGAGTACAAGCATTTAAATATTTATATAAAAATACTGGAGTTGATGTATATAGTTTGTTAAAACAATTTCGAGGAAAATATTTATTAACTTAATCCAAAAGAACTGATAAATATTCAAGGCGGGAAAGCTTTAAAATGGCTTCCCGCCCATTTCGATTTTGAGAGAAAAATCCGTCTGCTTTTTTGGGAGTGTGTCCACAAATCCGGCGTAGGACAAGGGACGGGGTTTTTCATATACGCCCTGTCTGCTGAAAAAACCAGTCTTGCGCTTGCGGCTCCATACCGCGCAATTACAGCCCTGTTTTCCTGCCACGAAAATGTCCTTGACGACTGTGGGTATGAAGAGAAAATCGCAAACGCCACTTCCGCTTTATCAGCGGACAGATGGAGATTTCTTTTACCGCAGCCTCGGTGATATGGGCAAATATCTCCGAAGCTGCGTTTTTTTTGGACCGGATTACGGATGCAGCGCCATATAGGAGTTATGGTACTCCTGAAGATAGGTTACGTCCTCCTTAAACCAGTCAGGGGGGATGAAGTTCTCGGCGGCTTTCCTGCTGCCGAACTCCACTTCAGCCATAACCAGGGGGGCGAAGGGCGGGTCAAAGATATCCAGCTCGATGGTCAGGGAGTAATCGGACGGCGGACCCGGAACCCCTTCCTTTTCCCGAAAAACGGGATTGGGCAGCGGAATCAGGTAACGCTTCTTCGAGATAATCCTGCCATCGGATTTGTCCCGCAGATGGTAATAGGCGTCTCGGTTCAATGGCAGGTTGTATTCCTCCCTGGCCATCATGCCGTCGCCCTTGTAGGTCAGATAGTACTCGTCGTCTTCCTTGCGGACCCGCACCACCGGAGAGACGTTTAAATAAGCCTGTTCAATGTGATGGAAAGGATATTCTTCCAGACCGGCGGGTAATTCTCTGATCGTAAATTTACGTTCTATTTCCATAGCCGTTTCTCACCTCCTAACATTTTATTCTCAGGATCGGAAAGTTTTGCCTGCGGCGCTTTTGGAAATACTCCGATATAGTATAACATAATTTCTCAAAATACCCAAGGTATGAATTGAAATATTTGCAAATACTGTGTATACTGTAGTTATTGTTCGGACGGGCCGGCTGAAAGCGGACGGCCATTGCGTCCGACAGGTGTATTTTTTGCGGCGAAGGGGAGTTTCGGTGCCGGGGAAAGCGGGAGCGGAAGGAACAGCCCCGGCGGAGCCGAAGTTCCCCTGGCGACGGTAAGGGAAGAGAGGTTGAGAAAATGAAAAAAACAGCGATTTTTCTGGCGGAAGGGTACGAGGAGATTGAGGCCCTGACGGTGGCGGATATCTGCCGCAGATGCGGGGTGGAGGTAAAGCTGGTTTCCGTTACGGAGGAGAGATGGGTCAGGGGTTCGCATCATGTGAACGTGGAGGCGGACATGTGCTTTTCGCAGGTAGATTTCCAGGAGTACGATATGCTGGTACTGCCGGGAGGAATGCCGGGTACCAGGAATCTGGAGGCTCACGAGGGCCTGATGACACAGGTGGATGCCTTTTACGCCGCCGGAAAATATATTGCGGCAATCTGCGCCGCCCCCAGCATTCTCGGGCACAGGGGGATTCTGAAGGGAAGAAAGGCCTGCTGTTATCCGGGATTTGAGAGCCACCTTGAGGGTGCCGAGGTGACGAAGGAACCGGTGGAGGTATCGGGCAATGTAATTACTTCCCGGGGAATGGGCACTGCCATTGACTTTGCGCTTGCCGTGGCAGGGGTTTTCTGCGGCAGGGAGAAAGCGGAGGAGATGGCGGAGTCCCTGGTATACAGGGTATAAACAGGCTGTCTTCAATTTTTGTAAAAACGGGAAAGAGCAGGTTTTTTATGGAAAAAGATGCGAAAATTTACGTGGCGGGACATCGGGGAATGGTGGGCAGCGCCATCTGCCGTGCGCTTGCGAAAAACGGATATACGAACATTGTCACGAAAAGCCACAGCGAACTGAACCTGTGCAGACAGGATGAGGTGGAACATTTTTTTGAACGGGAGAAGCCGGCGTATGTGTTTCTGGCGGCGGCCAGGGTGGGCGGCATCCTGGCAAACAGCGAGGCGCCGGCGGATTTCATGTATGACAATATGATGCTGGAGATGAATGTGATACATGCGGCATGGCGGAATGACTGCAGGAAGCTGCTTTTTTTGGGGAGCAGCTGTATTTATCCCCGCATGGCGCCTCAGCCGATGAAGGAGGGCTGCCTGCTGACAGGGGAGCTGGAGAAGACCAATGAAGCCTATGCGCTGGCCAAGATTTCAGGCCTGAAGTACTGTGAGTTTTTAAACCGTCAGTACGGGACGGACTACATCAGCGTCATGCCCACCAATCTCTACGGGCCGAACGACAATTACCATCCAACCCACAGCCATGTGCTGCCGGCACTGATCAGGCGGTTCCATGAGGCGAAGGAGTCCGGGGCGGCGGAAATTGTCTGCTGGGGGACGGGTACGCCGCTGCGGGAATTCCTGTATGTGGATGACCTGGCGGATGCCTGCGTGTTTCTGATGAACCGTTACAGCGGAAACGAGACCGTCAACCTGGGAACGGGAAAGGAACTGACCATCAGGGAACTGGCAGAACTGGTGGCTAAAGTAGTGGGCTTTACAGGGGAGATCAGGTGGGATACCTCCAAACCGGACGGCACGCCCAGGAAGCTTCTGGATGTGAGCAAGCTGGAAGGGCTGGGATATCACTGTGCAACGGAATTGGAGGACGGTATCCGCCTGGCGTATGAGGATTTTCTGAAGAATCCCATGAGGGCCGAGCGGTGACGCGGGAAGGCGGGCCGTGCTGAAGAACCGGGCGCCGGCGGGGTTCCCCATATGCGGCAGGAGATGGTCAGCATTCTCATGGAATCCGGGGCGGAAAGCGCAGGCCGCATGGGGGAATGCACGGCGGTTTGGGAAAGGAATGGAAGAGACACATGAAAGAGTATCGGAAATATGCAGAAGAAATGCTGGAATTTATAGACAAAAGCCCTACAGGCTTCCATGCCGTTGCAAATCTGGCAGCGGCACTGGAGGAGCAGGGCTTTCGGCGGCTGAAGGAATCCCAGGCATGGGAGCTTGCCGCCGGGGAGGGCTGTTATGTGACACGGAACGATTCTTCCCTGATTGCGTTCCGGCTTCCGGCGAAGGACAGGGCGGCAGGCTTTCACATTGCGGCATCCCACGCGGATTCTCCCACATTCAAGGTGAAGGAAGCGCCGGAGATGCCCGCGGAAAACGCATATGTGAAATTAAATACGGAAAAATACGGCGGAATGATTCTCTCCAGCTGGCTGGACAGGCCGTTGTCGGTGGCCGGACGTGTAGTGGCGGAGGGCGAGAAGGGAATAGAGACCAGGCTGGTCAATATTGACGAGGACATGATGGTGATTCCCAGCGTGGCGATCCACATGGGACGGGATGCGGCAAATAAGGAATACAATCCGCAGGTAGATATGCTTCCGCTGTATGGGGAATGCGGCGAAGAAGGCAAGGCAGCCGCGGCACATGCCTTTCTGGACAGGATTGCCGGGGAGGCGGGAACGGAGGCGGAGCGTATCCTGGGGCATGACCTGTTCCTCTATGTCAGGGAAAAGGGGAGGATTCTGGGGAGAAACGGGGAGTTTGTCCTTTCCTCCAGACTGGACGACCTGCAATGTGTATATGCTTCCTCCAGGGCGTTTCTGGACAGCACGCCGGAAGACTACATTAATGTCTGCGTCGTGTTTGACAATGAAGAGGTGGGAAGCGGTACGAAGCAGGGGGCGGATTCCACGTTTCTGGAGGATGTGCTGTGGCGGATCGGCGAGAGCATGCATTTGAGCAGAAGCGAATATCTGCAGCTGATTGCGGGGAGCTTCCTGATTTCCGCGGACAATGCCCATGCGGTACACCCCAATCACCCGGAGAAGGCGGATCCAACCAACCGGCCCTTCCTGAACAGGGGAATCGTCCTGAAATTCCATGGCAGTCAGAAATATGCCACGGACGCCGTCTCCGCAGCCCAAGTCAGAATGCTCTGCCGGGAGGCGGGAGTACCCTGCCAGGCTTATGCAAACCGTTCTGATATCGCAGGCGGTTCCACATTGGGGAATATTTCCACGTCCCATGTATCCGTATCCAGCGCGGATATCGGCCTGCCCCAGCTGGCCATGCATTCCGCAGTGGAAACGGCCGGGGTAAAGGATACGAAATATGCCGTGGACATGTTCCGGGTATTTTTTGCGAAGTGACTTCCCTATGGGGTGTACTTTTCCGCAACGTAAAAAAGCGTGTTTCGCATTCTGTACACGTGCCTGACGGCGCAGTCCTTATAAGGAAAGAAGCCGCCTTCCCGGATGGATTTGTCTCCGGAAAGGCGGCTGTTTTTTTGCTTGTGCGAAACGGACCCTTATTTTTTATCTGCGCTGAAGAATACGAAGAAGGTATCTCCGGTGCTGTCATCTTCAAAATATTCCATGTAAGAGATGGAGAATTCCTTTTCGCCGGCAGGCACTTCGAAAACCAGAAGCCCTGTGCGGCTTTCGTCTTTTGCCAGATCATACTCGCCGGGCAGTACCTCGTCTCCAAGGCTTGTCCCTTCGGCCAGATAGTATGTAACGGGGCAATCGTATGCATCATTGGCATCGGAATTCCACTGCACCTGGAAATCGTTGTCAAACATGGTGATGGTTTCGCCGAAGACATTTTTGACGGTAACGTCGGCTACCAGCAGCTCATATCCGCTCTGAGGCGTGTAGTCGCTGTAAGTGTCGCAAAGATAGGCACTGTTCACCGTGTAATCAAAAAAGCTGTTGCGCATCGTGTCGCCCAGTTTGCCTTCTGCGTACCCGTTTTCATCGGGTGTGACCACCTTGCTGCCTGAGCCGGGAACGCTGCATCCGATTACCGATACGGCCAGCAGCGCTGTGAATAAAAGGGAAGCAATTTTTTTCTTCATTTTTCGTTTCCTTTCTAAAATACAATGATATGAGTATTCTATCATGATTATTCCCCGGTGACAATTTGAAATATGTAGAAAAAGCAGTAGAAAGCATCCCTGTAATTGGACAAATTGTTCGATTGAAGACCATAATGAAATCTTAATATTTCGGCAGAGGCACGTAAAGAGAGGCTTAAGATAATCTTAGGATATTCCGGACACCGGACATGTAAAATAAGGGAGTGCTGAAGACGGGAGACACGTAAACCGGAAATAGCGGAACCAAATGCGGAACCGGAATGGAGGACGAAGGTATGAAATATGGAAAAGGGATTGCGGCGCTGCTCTGCACGGCGCTGCTGGCGGGAACACTGGCCGGATGCGGAAAGAAGGAGGCGGACGCCGGTATGGAGCCTGTAAAGGGCAGATATACGGAAAGGGAAGAGGCCCTGCCGACGGAGCTGGAGGGCTGGACGGTGAAGCAGATGTTTATCGAAGAAGAAAAGGTTCACCTCCTTGCCGCGGGGAATGAGGAGGGAAAGATTGTTCTTCGGGAATGGGCCCAGACGGATGACGGCTTTGCCGATGTGACCCGGGACTGGATGGCGGGATTGGAATTGCCGGTTTCCGGGGAATGGGTGGAGCTGCGGCTGCTTGTGCCCGGGGAGGGGAAGCGCTGTCTGTATGCCGGCTATGTGGAAACGGGAGAGGAAGATTTTAAAGCCCATCTGTGGACCGGGGAAAACGGGGATGTAAAAGACATTACGCCTGAAAAATGGAAAACATTCATTGAAGAGTTGGGCGGATATGAGATGCCCACGGGGATTGCGGCGCTGGATAACGGGACATTGGCAGTCTTATCCTACACATCTGCGGATATCCTAAACGGACAGGACGGCACTGTCCTGGAAAGCGGAGAAATGTCCGCGCAATATGACAATATCGTGTCCGACGGGAAAAACATCTGGATCTATGCCGCATATTCGGACAATGCCGGGCTTACCCTTGAAAAACGGGCGGAAGGAAAGGCGAACGACGTTGAGACGGTGACATTTCCGCAGGGGGACGGCCAAATGCACTTTTGTCCCATGAAGGACGGGACGCTTGTTCTGGCGGGAGAGGATGGGATTTTCCGCGGAACGAAAGATGCCGGGGCAGAGGGAGGCGCCGCCTGGGAGAAGCTTATGGCCGGGGTGGAGACAGACTTTGGGTTGTCGGACCGCTGGTGTACGGGGATTGCCGCCCGGGAGGACGGCGTCATATATGCCCTGTTTCAGAAATCCGGCGGCGGATCGCTGCTGAAAAAGTACGAGTATGACCCTGACGCGGTGATTGAAGTGACGGAAGAACTGAAACTGTATACCGTATATGAGAGCGCGCTGCTGAACCAGGCGGCTGCCATGTACCACAGGGAACATCCGGAAGTAATGATTTCCATAGAATATGAATATCCACGGTATTATTACGGTGAGACAGATTATAATGCGGTGTACCAGAAGCTGAATACCATGCTCATGGGGGACGAGGCGCCGGATATTCTGGTGATGGATCATCTGGATATCGATTCCTACGCGGATAAGGGGTTACTGGAGGATATCAATGACATAGTGGGTCCCATGGAGGAGAAAGGAGAGCTGCTTTCCAATATCACGTCTGCGTATTTGCGGGAGGACGGCCATAGATATGTGATACCCCTGGAATTTTCCTTCAACATGGCGGTGGGCAGAGACATCACGGCAGAGGATATGGCATCCGTGGAAGCGCTGGCGGCATTCCTTGCGGCACAGGATTGCAGCTATATGGGCCCGCTGACGGTAAGCGAGCTGGCCGACAGGTTTTATCCTTATTTCTGTAATGAAATTGTAGACGGAAAACGGCTGGATCCGGAGGCTTTGGGAAGGTATCTGGAGGCTCTGAAAGTCATAGGGGATAACAGCGGGATTCTGGAGGCCCATGATAAGGACAGCCGGGCCTGCAATGTGTGGGAGCTGGCATCCGAGGCAAAGCTGGCGTTCGAAAACGTGGAAGGCTTTAACAATGCAATGTTTCCTCTGGCGGTTAGGGACTATATTCAGGGAGAATTTGCCGCTTTTGAGAATTGCTTCATTCCCATGCTGCAGATGGGCATCTGCGTAAAAAGCGGTTATAAGGACAGGGCAGGGGATTTTCTGAAATATATTCTCTCGGAAACCGTCCAGCAGACAGATGCCTACGGCGGATTTCCCGTCAATGCGGCGGCGCTGGAGGAAAATGCCCGCAAGGACAGGTCCGAAGCGGAGGCGGAGACCGAAATCATGGCAGACGGAGCAGCGGTGGAATTCCGCATCGGCTCCTATTCACAGGAGACGGCGGATAAGCTCACGGACATGTGCAGAGAGTTGGAGCGGCCCGCAGGCGAGGATGAGAAAATCCGGGAGGTGCTGACGGAAGCCCTGGAGGGATATCTGAAGGGAACACAGTCGCTGGAGGAGACGGTCAGGATGACGGAGGACGGGCTGAAGATGTATCTGGCGGAATGAGTTTCTGACGTAGTGAGAGGCTGTCGCATTGAGAAATTATGACCCTTAATGGGACAGCTCCGAAAATTATTTCAAAAACATACCAAAAAAACGAATAAAAAAGTAAAAAAATAATTGACATTTATACCATATGGTGATATTATAGCAGATGTGCAAAGCACAGGCGGAAGTGTCGGAACTGGCAGACGAGCAAGACTAAGGATCTTGTGGCAGCAATGCCGTGTGGGTTCAAGTCCCATCTTCCGCATTTTACGGCGCAAGGCTGGACCGGGAAGGTTTGGTTCTGCGCCGTTTTGCGTAGGATAAGACGCGGGACCGGAGATAAAAACGGTTTCGCGTTATTTTATATACCTTGTTTTGTTATTGTTGTTCCTTTCCTTTTTCCTTGATGTTTTTGAAAAAGGCTGATATAATAATACAAACGAACATACAGTTTGAACAGCCTTAAGAAGTGCCAGAGTGCGGTGCCGGGGGTAACCATGCTTGTGGGAGGAATGGAAGTATGATGAGAGAGAGAAAAAAAGATCAGTCAATCCGTTTTTTTGTGGTCAGCCTTATTGGTGTTTCCGCGCTTATCATCGGTTTGTTTGTGATGTTGTCAGTTTATATGAATCAAAAGAGCGCAGAGACCATCGAAGAGGTGGGGAAGCTTTATATGACGGGCATGAACGAACAGATTGTGCTGCATTACGAGACGGTCATGGAACTGCGCCTTTCCCAGCTGAGTGCCATAACGGAGACCATCGACTATGACAGCGAAGAGCCGCGGGATCTTCTTCTCGGATCCCTTGACTACAGTGCAAAGGCAAGGGGGTTTACGTATCTTGCCCTATATTCCCGGGATGGTGAGTTTGAGATGATCTATGGCAATCCGGTAAAAGCCGTTGACCCGGAACCTTTTATAGAGAGTCTCAAAAATGGGGATGAGAAGATAGCGGTTGCAAGGGATTCCGAAGACAAAGGCACTGTTCTGTTCGGGGTTCCATATGCCTATCCCATGGAGGATGGCGACCAAAGCCTTGCCCTGGTGGGCGGTTTTTCTTCGGAATACGTGAGCAGTATTCTGTTCCTGGACGAAGCCACTGCACTGGTGGAGTCCTATATTATCCGGAAGGATGGCAGTTATATCCTCAGGAGCGGGACATTGCCGAATGATAATTACTTTGACAGTGTATATGAGACTTTCGGCACCCAGGAGAAGGAAGTGGCGGAAAAATATGTGGCAGAGCTGAGCATTGCCATGGAATCAGGGCAGGAATATTCTGCCATCATGAGCGGGGACGATTCCCGGTATCATTTATATTGTACAAGTCTGCCTTACAGCGAGTGGTATCTGGTGACAGTCCTGCCATTTCACTCCCTGAATATGCTGATTACGGATATGGGAGATGACTGGACACGTATGGTCTACTGTGTGTGTGCCATTGTATTGACGGCGCTGCTGTTAATTTTCGGCCAGAGTTTCCGCATGACGAAAAAACAGATGCGCGCACTGGAACAGGCTTCCGATATAGCGAACAAGGAACAGAGAGCGGCAGAGGAGGCACGCAGGGAGGCCGAGCATGCCAATAAGGCCAAGAGCGAGTTCCTTTCCAATATGAGCCACGACATCAGGACTCCCATGAATGCCATTGTGGGAATGACCACCATCGCAATAGCCAATATGAACAATATGGAACAGGTGCAGAACTGTCTGCGGAAAATTGCCTTGTCCAGCAAGCATCTGCTGGGGCTTATCAATGATGTGCTGGATATGTCCAAGATCGAGAGCGGCAAAATGACGCTGAACATGGATCAGGTTTCTCTCCGGGAAGTCATGGACAGCATTGTGAGCATTGTACAGCCCCAGGTAAAGGCAAAACACCAGCAGTTTAATATTTCCATTCACGATATTTCCGTGGAAAATGTCTGCTGTGACAGTGTGCGGCTAAACCAGGTACTGATAAATCTGCTGGGTAATGCGGTCAAGTTTACCCCTGAGGAAGGTGTCATAGATGTCTCTCTTTATGAGGAGGAATCCCCCAAGGGAGAGGATTATATCAGAACGCATATTATCGTAAAAGACACGGGCATCGGTATGTCGGAGGAATATCTTAAAAAAATATTCGACTCTTTCAGCAGGGAGGACAATGCCCGGGTTCAGAAGACGGAAGGAACCGGTCTGGGAATGGCGATCACGAAATATATAGTGGATGCCATGGAGGGAGATATCCAGGTTAAGAGCGAACTGGGCAAGGGCAGTGAGTTTCATGTCATACTGGATCTGATGAAGGCAGTGATACAGGAGGCAGACATGGTGCTGCCCAATCTGGATATGCTGGTTGTGGATGATGACGAGCAGCTTTGTAACAGCGCGGTTTCGGCGCTGAAATCCATTGGTGTCATGCCGGACTGGTGCCTGAATGCGGAGGAGGCCATCAGGAAGGTGGACGAAAGGCACCGCGTGCATAATGACTACCAGGTGATTATGCTGGACTGGAAGCTGCCCGGAATGGACGGCATTACCGCTGCCCGTGAGATCCGCCGGCTTTATGGAAACGATATTCCCATTTTGCTGATATCTGCTTATGACTGGAGTGAAATCGAAGATGAAGCGAAGGCGGCAGGGGTGACGGGTTTTATTTCCAAGCCTCTCTTTAAATCAACCTTGTTTTATGGCCTGCAGCCTTTTGTGGAAGACGAATTTGGACAGAACAAGGATAAGGCGGCGGGCAGGTCGGAAGGATCCCTTGAAGGGAAAAAGATTCTTCTGGCAGAAGACAATGACATTAACTGGGAAATTGCCAGTGAACTGCTGTCTGCCGTAGGACTCGAACTGGAGTGGGCAGAAAACGGGCAGATCTGTCTGGAGAAATTCCAACAGTCTCCCCTGCATTATTATGATGCCATTCTGATGGACGTGAGAATGCCGGTGATGAACGGTTATCAGGCAACCCAGGCAATACGTGCGCTGGAAAGGGAAGATGCCTCCGTTCCCATTATTGCAATGACGGCAGACGCTTTTTCCGAGGATGTGAAAAGATGTCTGGATTCCGGCATGAATGCACATGTGGCAAAGCCCATGGATGTCAGGGAAGTCTGCCGGCAGCTGGAAAAATATATTCGTTGATGGGAAACAAATTATGGAACAGATTAAGCGCTGGGTGGGAAATGAAAAAGTAAGACGGGCTGTCCTGGCCTTTGCCGGGACATACGGGGTTTGTGTTCTGGGGACTCATGCAGGGATACCCCGGGCATCTTTTTCGGTTATGAGTATTCCGGTTTTTCTGGCATTATTTTTTCTGCTGTCCCGGACGCGGCAGACACTGGATGGCATTGCAGGAAAAAAACAAAGGGGACGAAGAATCCGGTATGCAGGGATTGTGAGTTATCTGTTTTCCATTACCATGATTGCGGGGTATCAGCTTCAGAACGGCGGAATGACAGGCGGCGGTTTCCGGGGAAAAGCAATGCTGCTTTTGGGGGCAGCCTGTCTGTCGGTGGCAGTGTTTCCTTTTTGGAATTTTGTGTTTGCAGGAATGGAGAAGGCCGGAGGCAGGGCCGCAATGCCGGAGAATCAGGGGAAGAAATGGGGGAAACTGTATGGAATCAGCTTTCTGGCAGTTTTTCTGTGCCTGATTCCCGTATGGCTGGCATATTACCCGATTGTCATGTCTTATGATTTTCACAGACAGATTAACGAGGCGGTACAGGGGTTTGCCCATTTCTGGCCTTATCAGCCGCTGGCGCATACCTGGATCATCTGGGTATTTCTGCAGCTGGGGTATCTGCTGGGGGATATTCAGACAGGAATGGCATGTATGGCATTGTTTCAAATGCTTGTCTATTCCCTTGTGGCTGCTTATGCCAATGTGTTTCTTTTCCGGGTGACGGGTAAAAAATGGACTGCGGTGACCGGAGTTCTTTTTTTCGGATTGTTTCCGCTGAATTCTGTCATGGTGGTGTGTACCACGAAAGATGTGATTTTCAGCGTGCTTTTTTTGCTGTTTGTTCTGCTGATGGCAGAGCGTTTTTTTTTCAGCCAGGGAAAAAAGCAGCTTGTGCTGGATATCCTGCTGGTGGTGACGGGCTGTCTTATGGTGCAGTTCCGCAATAACTGCTTGTATGCGGTTGTGGTTTTCGGACTTTTCTGGCTGGTGTTTGCTCCGAAGAAGGAGAAACTGCGCGTGCTTTTACTCTGTGTGCTGCTGACGGCAGGAGGAAAGGGGACGGCGGTTCTGATTAAGACAGCCATAGGAACCAAAATGGAGCCTGCAAAGGTGGAAATGTACAGTGTGCCTATTATGCAGATGGCCCGGGTGGGATATTATTACGGGGAGACTCTGGATGAAGAGACCTGGGAGCTGCTGAATTCCTATATTCCCCAGGAGTGCTGGGCAGACTATCATCCGGCCATTTCGGATGCCGTGAAGGGGATCGTGGGTGTGACCACTTTTCCGGAGACCTGGGAAGATAATACGGTACAGCTTGTAAGAGACTGGTTCCGGCTGGGGATACGTTATCCTAACGAGTATATTGATGCTTTTCTGGAACTGACGCGGGGATACTGGTTTCTGGACGACAGATCCTATGCGGAGTGTCTGGGATATGGCACGGAAGGCAGGATGGGGACAATCTATACCTATAATTCGGCAGCCATTGCGTCTGGAGGGGATATTCTGCATGAATCCAAGTTCCCATGGCTGGAAGAAAGACTGGAAGAAATTGTAAGCGGTAACTCTTATTATGATTGGCCGATTGTGTCTGTTCTGTTTAAGAGTGCATTTTACTTCTGGAGTTTGTTTCTGGTATTTGCGGCATTTCTGTTTCTGGGCAGAAAAAAACAGGCGGTGTTTATCTTGTTTCCGGTGATTTACATGGCAACCATGCTGCTGGGACCGGTGGTCCAGCTGCGGTATATTTTTCCGGTCATGATTATCCTGCCGGTGCTGGTAAGCCTGCTTGTGCTGCCCGGGGAGTATGGGGCAGCGGAGAGGCCGGTGAAACAGCGGGAGGAATAGATTTTTTGCGGAGTCCCGCCTGAAAAGCCGGGGAAGGACCGGGGCATTTCTCCGGCTTTGACGGCCGCGCCGGCAGGGCCGGAAAATATCCGCTGTAACCTGCAGGGAAACCGCGTCCACGGGAACACAGCCAAATGGGCCGGACGCGGCAAAGCGGAAACAGGGCATTCTGGCTGACAGGGCAGAATGGTTTATGATAAGGCATATCGGATGTAAAGTCTGATATGTCTTATTTTTATGCGCAGGGGCGCATATGAAGATTGTTGCTGACGCAACATGCACCCCGCACGGCGGGCAGGGGAGAAGAACATTCCCCTACTCGATTGCGCAGGGGCGAATAAGGAAATTAGCAGGGAGAGCTGCATGCGCCCGACGCGGGAGTAGTGGAAGAGGAATCTTCTCTGCCTGACTGGATTTTGTTGATAAGATTCAATGGAATGATTATAATTATGATTATAATTATCTAATACAAAGGGGACATACAAAATGACACTATTTGAAGAGGCGATTATTGGCGGCCTTATAGGTGAGGCTATCAGCAGATGTACAGATATTTCATGGACTAAAATAAAGGAGATGGTAATAAATAAGAATGATCAGCACAAAAACATTGAGTCGCAAATATATTGTGTGATTGTGAATGCGCTGAATGAAATAACCTATCATAAATTTGCATATAAACAGGAAATGATATTTCAGGTAGCAGAGAAGTTATTGGCTGGTTATAAGAAGCTGGAATATAACTGTATAGAAGTTGTAAGATCAGGCTTACAGATTCTTGGCGAGTGTGTTGATGATGATAAATATACAGAGTTTAATATATTGCTGTATCGGGAACTGGGCAGAAGCGATAATGAAGAGCTGTATCGACAAATCAGATTATTACAATATGACAAAGAGAGCAAAAAAACATCAAGTATAGAGTGGAAAGTTGACAATTTAGAGGATGGAATAAAAGAGGCAAATGAAAAATTAGACAGTATTCAGAAAAATTATGTACAGGTTCCTTTAGATAATGACATCAACATTCGGTTCCGGAATAATGAAAAGCAAAAATATATAGATAATTGGAATAGCAGATTATTTCTCCATATGGATAATGATGAAAATCCTGTCACTTTGGCAGACGCTTTTATTATGCCTGATTATACACTTTATAAAAACGGGTACCAAATAGAATTCTGGCTTGAAGATAAACTTCACAAAGTAATAGATGGTGTTATTCATTCTAAAAAAAGTACCAATTTGCTGATACAGGGCGCTCCGGGAATGGGGAAATCAAGCATAGTGTCATGGATTGCGAATCAATACAGAGAAAATGATAACATTATAATACTCAGGTTTCGCAGCTGGGAAAATGAAGATTTAAAAAACGGATTACTAAAAGCGGTTATTTATACATTGGAGTGCAAAAAAGCAGATTTGGAGAATAGCATTTTAGTGTTGGATGGGTTTGATGAAATTAAATCAGTATCCAACCGTAACACTTTATTAAATGATTTTTGGAACGACATTTTGGATTACGATAATATAAAAATTATTATTACATCAAGATTTGAATATATTGATGAAAAAGGGTTTCAAAGTATCGTAAATCTGAAGCCTTTTGACATAATGAGAATTTGCAGATTTTATCATATTATAACAAATGGCACGCTGGAGGGATATAAAATAAATGATACAAGTATTATTGGGATACCGGTGATATTATATATGGCAATTATGTCAGATATTAGTATTACGGAAGATGCCACAAGGCCTGATTTATATAATCGTATTTTTGCTGAAAAAGGAGGCATATTCGACAGGTTTTCTTATAAAGGGGAAGGGTATGATGGCGGTGCGCATCCGCTGAGAAATAAGAAAAATATAATATCTTATTTGGACTTTTTGAGAAAAACAGCCTTTGAGATGTTTGAGAGGAATAACTTATCAATAGAAAGAAAAGAAGGCAGGATTCCCAGACTTGATTTTCAGGGCAGTAATATAAGTGTATTGGAATTTCCCATTAAACATCTTTTTGAAAAAACAGATTTAAGCATTGAGTTTATACATAAGTCCATATATGAATATTTTGTCGCCGAATACATTTTTGAGGTGCTTGACAAAAGCATAAATGGGTTCAGTGTGGATTTTGCAGATGCTTTAGGGAGTATGTTTAAAAGAAATAGACTGTCCGGGGAGATTAGGGATTACCTGCGATATAGATTTCAAACCAAAGATGACTTATGTGGAAAATATGACAGAATATATGAAACATTTCAATTAATGATGCAGGATGGCATGACCTTTCATATCAATGGACGATGTACGAATTCAATGGAATGCGAAATGAATATATTTGCCAATATGCTTGATGTACTGCATTTATGGGGGAAGATCAATTTAGAGTTGGATGATATGTTGTGTAAATATATACAATATAATAAAAGAGAAGATTTAAATTTGAGATATGTTTCGACAGGAGAAGATCATTCTGCGGATACAGATTTAAACGGAGTATATCTGGCGGGTGCGGATATCAGTTATTCCGATTTACACGGAGTGAATCTTTGCGGTTCAAACCTGCGGAGAGCAAGATTTATAAATTCCAGACTAAGCAATGTTAATTTATCCAGAGCGGATTTGTCACAGGCAACGTTTAAGGGCGTAATCTTATCAGAAGTAGAATTTGAATATACCGAGTTAACAGAAGCAATATTTGAAGATGTGGATTTTAGGGGAGTAGATTTAACAAAAATGCGGATAACGGATGCAAATCTCGCTGGAGGATTATTTTGTGAAGAACAGATTTCGTATTTAAAAGAACAGAAATGCGCTTTATTCGAAGCAAGGGTTTATAGGAAAGGAAGTGATGATATTATAAGTTACAAAAAGTATTCCTGGGAGAAAAAGAAGGAGGATCTATATAGGCTGTTACGGACAGACCAATCGTAATCGTACAGGGATAGTGGAAGGTGACATGCTTCTGGATCTGGCTTTCAGGCTTCACTCTGTCCAGCACTGTGGCCATGAGTTTTAAAGCTTCTTTTTGAGTGGGCTTATAGTCTGTGATTACTATGAAACAGAATCTTGCGGGGGATAAAAAAGCGCAGACTGTCCCTATAAC